>ENA-OZSR01000028-OZSR01000028.1-human-gut-metagenome-genome-assembly--contig:-NODE-28-length-30308-cov-7.508941_pt1 | contig 30308 bp, 24 predicted proteins | sample MGYA00244128_ERZ653978 | MGnify/ENA primary metagenome ERZ653978 (study PRJEB26926, sample SAMN06164786) | human gut metagenome | biome: ENVO:00009003; feature: ENVO:2100002; material: ENVO:00002003...
CGAGATTAGCGAGTGTCTCGTGGGCTCGGAGATGTGTATAAGAGACAGGTATTTATGGTTGGCAAGATATTAGAAATCAATAATAATGAATACACTATTAAAGTTATTCTTGATGAGACATCGACATATCAGCGTGGAGATGTTGTTAAGGCTGTGGAGGATTTGAAAGATAAATCAGAGGGAACATTTCACATAGGTGATGTGGTAACAATTGAGGCACATGACAGTTTCCCGGGAGGAGATTCGGTAATACACATTGAAGGAATGTGTAATGAGTCAGATGACTGAAAATACATTCTCCGGCCTGTTTTTTTGTTTGTTATAAATCACGTTTTGTGTTAAACTATAACGAGTTAGTAAAGACAGGAAATGGTGAAGTATGTCATATACAGCTTTATACAGAAAATGGAGACCGGATACATTTTCAGATGTAAAAGGTCAGGAACATATTGTAAGGACACTTAAGAATCAGATAGAATCGGACAGAGTGGGTCATGCGTATCTTTTTTGCGGGACAAGAGGAACAGGTAAGACAACTATTGCCAAGATACTTGCAAAGGCAGTCAACTGCGAACATCCTATTGACGGAAGTCCGTGTGGGGAATGTGCCGTATGTAAGGCGATTGCTAACGGTTCGTCACTTAATGTAATAGAAATAGATGCAGCCAGCAATAACGGTGTTGATAATATACGACAGATAAGGGATGAGGTTGCATACAGACCGACAGAAGGAAGATATAAGGTTTATATAATCGATGAAGTTCATATGCTGTCAATAGGTGCCTTTAATGCACTTCTTAAGACTTTGGAGGAACCGCCTTCGTATGTAATTTTTATCCTCGCAACAACTGAAGCACATAAGATACCTGTTACCATAATGTCAAGGTGTCAGAGATATGATTTTAAAAGAATATCAGTGGACACCATAGAAGCGAGACTCAGGGAATTGGTTGATAAAGAGAATGCTCCTGCAGAGGAAAAAGCATTAAGGTATATTGCAAAACTGGCAGACGGAGCCATGAGAGATGCGCTTAGTCTCCTTGACCAGTGTATGGCAGTGAATATGAACGGTGAACTTAAGTATGAGGATGTGCTTGAGACACTGGGAACAGTGGATACCGAGATATTTTCCAAAATACTACGGAATATAATTAATGAAAATGTTCCGGAACTGATTGCAGAGCTTGAGGAACTTATTCTGCAGGGAAGGGACTTAGGACAGTTTGTATCTGATTTTACATGGTATGTCCGTAATATCCTTGTGGTTAAGACTACAGAAAATGCAGGCAATATGATTGATATGTCGGAAGAGAATCTTGAACGGCTTAAGGAAGAAGCCTACGCCATCACGGAAGAACAGGCTATGCGGTATATAAGAATACTGTCCGAGTTGTCAGCCGGCATAAGATATGCCACACAGAAAAGAGTTCTTGTGGAGGTTGCATTGATTAAGATGACCAGACCACAGATGGAAACAGATATCACGTCCATTACGGAGAGGCTGAAACGTGTTGAGGAGCTCGTAAGGGAAAAAGAAGACCTGCTGGCATTGAGCGCAATAAGACCTGTTGACACGGATAATTCTTACACGGCAAAACCGGAGCCTAAGACGGTAGTGAGACATACCGTGACTGCTTTGCCGGAGGATATAAAGGCAGTTGTAAAGAACTGGAACGGAATAATCGGTCAGGCAGATAATATATATAATGCATATCTGAAAAAGATGAGAATAACCGCTGTGGATGACAGGCTCACCATGGTAGCGGAAGATGACTTTACTTACAGATTTATGAAAAGAGAAGAACATCTTAATTACATCAGACAGATAATAGAAAATACAATCGGCAAAGAGGTACCCGTTGAGGTAACTCTTCTTGACGAGGGTGCGGATTTTAATCAGTCATTTACAGATTTGAAAGAATTTATTAAAATGGATGTAGAAGAAGAATAAAAGAAAGGACATTTTTTAATTATGGCAAGACGTGGAGGTTTTCCGGGAGGAGCAATGCCCGGCAATATGAATAATCTGATGAAGCAGGCACAGAGAATGCAGAAGCAGATGGAAGAACAGCAGAAAGAACTTGAAGAAAAAGAATTTACGGCAGCAGCAGGCGGCGGAGCCGTAGAAGTAACAATATCAGGAAAGAAAGAGGTAACCAAGGTTAAATTACAGCCGGAAGTTGTAGACCCTGATGATATTGAAATGTTAGAAGATTTAATTATGGCTGCCACTAATGAAGCAATAAGACAGGTTGAGGATTATTCACAGGAATCAATGGCTAAGATTACAGGTGGTCTCGGAGGAGGATTTCCATTCTAATGGACTATTACGGAAGCCAGTTAAGCAGATTAATTGAAGAATTATCAGCATTGCCGGGCGTTGGAGCTAAGACAGCACAACGCCTTGCTTTCCATATCATTAATATGCCCGAAGAAAGGGCGGACGGATTAGCAAAGGCTATTGTTGATGCAAAACACAATATCAGATATTGTAAGACCTGTCAGACTCTTACGGACAGGGATGAGTGCAATATATGCGGAAATCCCGAACGCAACCACAAGGTTATTATGGTAGTTGAGAACGTGAGGGACTTGGTAGCCTATGAGAAAACGGGAAAATACAAAGGTGTGTATCATGTTCTCCATGGTGCAATTTCACCTATGCTTGGAATAGGACCGAACGACATAAAGATTAAAGAGCTTTTAGTCAGACTGCAGGGAGATGTGGATGAGGTAATCATAGCTACCAATTCCAGTCTTGAAGGAGAAGCAACGGCAATGTATCTTTCCAAACTGATTAAACCTACCGGAATTAAGGTAACAAGAATTGCCAGTGGCGTTCCGGTTGGCGGAGACCTTGAATATATTGATGAAGTAACATTATTAAGAGCCCTTGAAGGGCGTACTGAACTGTAACGGGGTTTGGGTACTGATGCGTAAGGAACATATTTTAGTTAATGAAATAATAACAGATCATAGAGAGCGTATGCTCAACCTGAAAAAATATTATCCATTTTTTGAACTGGCAAAGACCTCTTTTTCATGGTTTATGGAAGGACGGTATGAGGACAGGCTGGATATGGGTTATATTATTATGGCTGTGCTACGCTTTTTTATTGAAGAAAATAATTTTAAAGAACGTGAAGTTACATACCCTGAATATGCAACTTTTATGAAATCCTGTATTTTAAGGGATTTTGGAATAGTGGCAGGGGACAGGGAATATAAGGAACTTACGGACTTTGTTTTTGATAAATTGAAGAATGACGGCAGACCTTTTTCATTTGTTTACTATGACCCGGTGGACAGAATTAAAAAGACTTCGAGGGTCAGGCTGCTTGAAAGCAGAATAGAAGACGGAGTTGTATGGTATTCCATAAGTCCGGAGGGAATAGAATTTTATCTTGATACCAAAGAAATAAGGGACGAAAGCCGTATAAGCGTGGAGCAGCTTCTTCTGGAAAAGATGATTAAGTCTAAAGATTTTAAGGGCGGAACTGAAGTCGTAAGAAGAATTAACGAAGAAGTAAAGCGGTTGAGAATAAAGAAAAATCAGGTTATGGAACTTCTCACAACTGATATTTTTGCGGGACTTGACAGCTATAAGGAGTTTTTTAATACGGGAATAAAGTGGTTTGATGAAGAACAGAAGCTCTTTGTTAAAAATAAGGAGCTTATTGAAACTGCACTAAAGAGAACAGAAAACGATATTAACCCGGTACAGGGTGAAAGTTTCAGAACGGGAAGGGAAATCCACAGGCTGGATACGGAACTTAAGGTTGCCATGAACAATCACAGCGAGCTTTTAAAAGCCTGTACGGAGCTTGGCATTAAAGCAGATGAAATAATCAAAAAAGGCAAACTTACAAGGTTAAGGACACGTTTTGACTTCAAAGGAATTATGAACCGGATTATAAAAGAAGACAAAACGGATATATTAGAGTACATTGCGGCACCATTTTTTATGCTTAATATCAAAAAGACTTTTGATGTGGGTAAAGTGGAGGATTTGTTAAGCTATAGACCTGAAAATGAAGAAAAACCGGAGAAAAAGGTTGAATTGACTGAAAAAGATATCGTTTTTGAAGACGAACTTGACGAGAGAAGATTTAACAGAAATACCAGGACTTTATTTTTGATTCTTTTAAGATTGCTAAAAGAAAAAAAGACAGTTATGTTTACCGAATACAATGAGCGGGTCAGAAATATTTTGTCCGACAAAGTGCTTGAAAACGGGGATTACTATACGTTTCTCATTCATCTTTGCGAGAAAAAAGAATATGTGCTGGAACAGGGCGAAGCATCGGAGGACACATTTCTTGATGCGATGATTAAAGAATATGTGCTGGAACAGGGCGAAGCATCGGAGGACACATTTCTTGATGCGATGATTAAAGAATATATGAATGAACCGGAATTTTCGGAATTTATAGGAATGCATTTTTATCTGGAACTTGCAGGCGGAGAGGAAGAAGAGATAGAGACTTCCCATATTGCAAACGTTACCAATTTCAGAATTATATTAGTATAAGTGAGGCAATTCATGGAAAACAGAAACTTAAACAAGGCACTTGATATAGTGTCAAAATTAATCACAGGTGAGGAAGTGGGAAGAAAATCAAATACCATGCTTTACGAAGAATACTGCAACAATTCTGAGGTGTACGATATCATTACCGAAACCTGCAAGGCACTTAATCTTAATCTCTATGAGTATAATGATACACTTTTCATAAGTGCAGGCATGAAAAACCGTGTGTTCGGATATTCCAACGAGGAACTGAAAAGGCTTATGGGATTAAGGGTTAATAAAGAGCTTTTTATGGTTTATTTTATTATATATAATATTATCACTGAGTTTTACAAGGATTCTTCGAGTGCAACATATCTTGAATACATAAGGATAGAAGATGTTATTAAATCGGTGGATGCTTCGCTTCACGGAATTATTAACCACGACATCGGCGTTACACAGGATGAGGAGGAAAAAGATTCTTTCAAAGCCCTTGCCCTATTATGGGATGAGCTTCCGATTGTGAGCATTGAAGACAAAGGCAGCGTGAGGGCAGCCAGAAATTCAAGGACAGGGTACGTGAAACTGACATTTAATTTTTTGACGGCACAGGCACTTTTTGTTGAAACCAATGAAAAATACTATCCTACAGACAGATTTAAAGCAATGGCAGAAAAATATTTTGAAGAAAATAAAGGACGTTTATATGAAATTTTAAACAGGGAGGACGAAAATGCCACAGATTAACAGAATCAGAGTAAACAATGTAAAATATAATTTCGGCACACAGTATTATGATGATTTTTTTATGAGATTTTCATGCAGGAATACTATTTATGACCTTGCAAACGGCGGTGGTAAAAGTGTGTTAATGCTTCTGCTTTTACAGAATATGATTCCTAACTGTACCCTTGACGATAAACAGCCGATAGAGAAGCTTTTCAGACCGGGCTGTGATAACACTACGATACATTCGCTCATAGAATGGAAACTGGATGCAGGTTGTGTTAAAAATGGAATGAAATATATGACTACGGGATTCTGTGCAAGAAAGGCAAAGGAGAATTCGGACAATGCCGAAAGGAAGAACGAAACTGCCAATATCGAATATTTTAACTACTGTATTTTTTATAAAGAATTCGGAGATAACGACATAAAAAATCTCCCACTCAGTAAAGGCAATGAACGTATTACCTACAACGGTCTTAAATCATACTTAAGGGATTTGGAGAAAAAAGATTATGGCATCGAAGTAAGGATTTTTGAAAGAAAGGGAGATTACCAGAATTTTATAAGTGAGTACGGACTTCATGAGAGCCAGTGGGAAATCATCCGTGGGATTAACAAGACCGAAGGTCATGTGCGTACATATTTTGAGACCAATTATAAGACGACCAGGAAAGTTATAGAGGACCTTTTGATAGAGGGAATTATAGAAAAGTCATATAATAACAGAATTCGTAAGGGCAATGAAGACGATTCCCAGATGGCAAAGACACTTTTTGATATGAAGGAAAAACTGACGGAGCTGTCAAAACGAAAAACAGACATAGATAAATATGACGAGCAGATAAGACTTATTAATATATTTACCGATAAGATGGGTGAATATAAAAGAATATTTGAGGAAAAGAAAAAGACAGAGAATGAACTTATGCGATGCCTTTGCGTATGCAGGAAGAGACTTGCGGGAGAAAAGGCTAAGACAGAAGAACTTTGTAACAGAAAAGAAGAACTTGCAGCACATATTAACGAAATCAAAAGACGTACAGCCATTGCGGAAATCGAGACTGAGACGGTTGAGCTTGAACAGTTAGAGAAGCTGATTGCCGAAACGGCAGCAGAGAAAGAGACGCTTTTATCTTCTTATGACAGGCTTAAAGAGAATCTTAGATATGTAAAAGCGGCTTCGGATTATTTTGATTACGTTGAAAACAAGGCAGGATACGATGAACTTAAAGAACTGATATCCAACAGCACATGGAACCGAGAAGATGTTTTAAAAGAGTTATCAGAACTTGCAGCATTTAAGAAGACAATTGTTGACAGAAAAACAACGGAATTGGAAGCACGGATTGACGAAATCAAAACTTTAACAGAGAAGGTATGCGCAGAGCGGGATGAGGCAGCCGATAAAAAGCTTAATGTTTATGGTGAAATCAACAAAAATCAGGGGCAGTTAAAACAGCTTAAAAATGAAATTGAAGAACTGAATAAAAACACGGATGAGCTTATGTTAAGATGTAATCTTACATCCAATGCCGGCATTGAAGATATAATTTCCAAAGCGGAAGATATGCTTAAATCATCTGACAAGGCTTTATCCGGTTACACCTCCCATATTTCGGAGGAAGAAAATAATATTTCTGATTTAAACAGGGAATATCTTAAGACAGAAACAGAAATATCCTTTATAAAAAATGAAGAAGAAAGGGCTGCAATACTGTATGAAAAAGAACAGCAACTTCTAAAAGATTTAAACCAGATTAAAAATGTATACGGTGAGAATGATATTGAGCAGCTTATTGAAAAAATAGAAAAGGTGTTAGCCGAAATTACCGAAAATATCGTTGAAGTAAAAGGCAGAATTAAGTATCTTGGCAATTACGAAAAAGCAATAAGTGAGAATAAACTTCCGGAATATGACAGATGTTATGAAGAAGTCCTTTCATATCTGAAAAGCAGATACGATGACGTGAAAAGCGGCGCCGAGTATATTGCACTAATGGATGAAAATGAACGCAGTGATTATATTGCGGAAAATCCGATGCTGCCTTATATGATTTTTGCGGGGGACAGTTATGAAGAAATAAAACATGACGAAATGCTTTATTCCCTTAACACAGGCTCTTATATTATTCCTATTATAAAAAAAGATAATATTTTAAGAGTCTGTAAAGAAAACATGGTAGGTGCGTGTCATGATTTATCATTTATATTTAACGGGACAGGTGCTAATTCCGAGCTTATAAAAATAAGTGAAGATATTGACAAAGAAAAGGACACGCTTGCAAGATTAAATGATAAATATAATGTTATAAGCAAAGATTTGTATTTTTGCCAATATGCAGAAAATAAACTTAATGACAGCTCCTCTTACGGAGTGCCGGAGGATTTAAAAGAAGAAAAAGAGAGACTTATATCATATCTTGGCAGGATTAGTGACGATATGGAAATGTCAAAAAAGCGTCTTGAAAGTTACCGGACTTCTTTGGAAAGAGAGCAGGCACATAGTGGTGAAACAGCAGACAATCTTTTGCTGTATAAAAAAATAAAAGAAAATACCGACAGACTGGCTTCCTTATATGATGAAACAAGAACTTGTGAAAAACTTACAGGCGGGCTTACAAAGGAACACGCAGAACTGTCAAGAAAAGTCAGGTCATTTGATGCCCTGCTTACGGAAAAAGAAAATATAAGAAAAAGTTTTGAAGAGGAAGCCGCTTCAATCAACAAGGAATATAGGGAAAAGTTCGAGTCTTATTTCAACGGAGAAGCAAAAGAACCGGATATTGAAGAAGATGAAATCAATACCAGGGCAGGGGCTTTGAGAAAAATCATATCTGATGAAATAGGAGAACTTGCTGATAAAGAAAAACAGCTTGCGCATTATGATGCCCTTATTAAGAAAAATATTGATAATCTTAAATATTATGGTTTTACCTTAGATGAGGCAAAAAAAGCAAAAGACGAAGGCCTTTTTTCAAAGGCATCTGTTGATGAAAGGTTAGTAATCAAGAATCAGCTTGATAAAATTAAATCTGAAATTGACAAAACCGACGGAATAATTAATTCCGAACAGGCACAGAAGAACCGTATTGAAGGAAGTATATGGCACGGAAAGAAACTATATGAAGAACAATACGGTGAATTTATCAGGGAAAAATTTAATGACCCTCAGGCGTATATTGTTACCGGACGTCAGGAAATATCTTCTATTACATCGGGAATACAGAATATTGAGAAAGAATTGAAAAATATTGATGAGAATAACAGGGATCTTATTGTAATGGAGAGAGATATCGGGAGAATATTCCGGACCATGGGAATTTATATACCGGAGGACGGACTGACGGATGAAAATATTGCTGTGGATGACGATATCACTGAGAATTATGAAGAAATTGAAAAGAATTATGACAGGTTAAAACGTGATGAACAGCGTAAGAAAACTGCTTTTCTTAATGATAAACAAAAGTTATCCGATGATTTGTACGGACTGGAGGCTTATGACCTTGCGGCGGAAATCAAACTGAGTCTTAATGCACCGGAAATCGCAGAAGATGTGGAAGATATGGTAAATGGTCTTAGGGAAACTTCGGATTATATTGCACTTGAAAGGGACAATGTGGAGCAGGGCATAAGAGACTTACAGCAGATTGCTGATAATTTTGAAGAACGTTGTATCCAGATTTGCAGCAATATCCGTACAGAGTTAGAACGACTGCCAAAGCTCTCAAAGATAAATCTTGACGGAGAATCCGTTCCTGTAATTACGTTACAGATTCCTTATATAAAAGAGGAGTTTTATAAGGAAAAAATGACAACATACATAAACGATACAATAGCAAGGGCTGATATTTTTGACACACAGGACGATAAATTAAAATATATCAAAAACCAGTTATCGTGGAAAAAATTGTTTTCAGTAATTGTAAGCGATATGAATAGTATAAGATTATGCCTGTATAAAAGGGAACATATCAAGGACAGGAGCAGATACTTAAAATACGAGGAAGCTGTGGGAAGTACAGGCCAGTCACAAGGAATTTATATCCAGTTTTTAATTTCGGTTATTCACTATATATCCAGCATAAATTCGTCCTATGATATGGGAATTTCAGGAAATACAATTTTTATTGATAATCCGTTTGGTGCGGCAAAAGATATATACATCTGGGAACCGATTTTTAAACTGCTCAAAACCAATCATGTGCAGCTTATCGTTCCGGCAAGAGGAGCGACACCTGCAATTACGAGGATGTTTGATGTGAATTATATACTGGGCCAGAAAATGGTCGGTGACAGGCAGCAGACAGTTGTGGTGGATTACAGAAGTCAGGTAAATACAGAGGATTCTGATTACAATGTAACGGAATTCACACAAACCACTTTAAAACTTGATTGAAATTGACATAGCCATGTGATAGAATTATTTAGGATTTATGCGTAGTATTAGAGGTGAACGCTTTGGATAAAGTAGAATATGGAATTAAATTAGAACAGATAGAGAAACTTAAATCAGAAAAGCAGTATAGTGAAGCGGCGGATATAGCGGATACCATTGAATGGCGGAAGGTTAAGAAGTGGTCAGAGCTTATGACGGCGGAAGAAGTATACGAAAAGGCAGAACGAATTAAGGAAGCGAGAAATATATGCATTTATGCCTATAACCGTAACCTTGGAGGCAGAAGCCTTGTTTTTAAAATGACAGAACTTTCCATAAGACTTGAAGATTATGAAGAAGCAGAGGATCTGTATAATGAATTTGTGGAAATGGCTCCCACAGATATGAACAGATATGTCCTTTTATATGAACTTGACAAGGCTAAGAAGGTTCCTCCTGAGGAACTGATAAAAGTTCTTGAAGAATACAGAGATAATGAACAGGATGAGAATTTCGGATACGAACTGGCAAGCCTTTATGCTGAGGTTGGAAGAATAGAAGAGTGTATTAAAGAATGTGATGATCTTATACTCTGGTTCGGAGATGGAGAGTATGTTTATAAGGCATTGAAGCTCAAAAAGAAATATGCCTCTCTTACCCCTGCACAGCAGGAGAAACTCAACATAATGGACAAGTTTGACAAAGCCGGTCTTGTATATGAAGCAGGCTTTTCAGGAAACTATGATGAATACGAAATGAAATCAGCCAGAGAGAGCATGAAGGAAATAAGCCATGACGAGACAAATGATGATGAGATATGTGTCCCACTCGCCAGACCGGATATTTATGATACACAGACACTACAGAATGATCTTGCCAACAGCCTTAAGGAAATTTTTCAAAATGATGATAAAAATGACGACGGGAATGATGTACTCAGTCCGGTAAAGGAACAGAAAACGGAAGAGACTGTACCGGAAGAAGCTGTACCGGAAGAAGCTGAACCGGAAGAAGCTGAACCGGAAGAGACTGTACCGGAAGAATCCGCAGATGAAGAAACTGCCGATAAAGTGTCTCAGCCTGCGCAAGAAGATGAAGAAGAGAAAACAGAAGATACACCTGAATATGATACAATAATAGATGATGATATGGCGGCAACAGCAGAACCGGTTAATGTTGAAGTGATTGAACTTCAGATGTCAGGGGATGATGAACTTGTTGACGAGCCTACAAGAGAAATCATAATCAATACCCACCATTGGAATAAAATTAAATCAGAGATGCGGGAAGATGACCCTATGATTCCTGAGCATGATGAACAGACTGAATATAAGGAAGAATATATCCCTGAAGCAGCAGAAGAACAGGAAATGGTTGAAACTGTTGAGAAACAGGAGACAATACCTGAAGAGACAGATATCAGAGAGACTGTACCGGAGGATTATAAACCGGAAGCCGGGGAGGACAGAATACCTGTCCAGATGGAACTGAATCTTGAAGAACCTCCTATTGAGGGACAGGTTGATTTGTTATACTATCTTGAGCACATGAATGATCCGGTTGAAGAGCCAGCGGCAACAATAGATGATTTATTAAAAACAACGATAGAAAACAGACATACAGACAATACCATTGAGCTTGATGAAGCCATTAACAGTATTACAAGAGCTGCAATTTCCGAAGCCGAACAGGAAATTAACGGATATGCCGATGAGTCTTATGATGTTACGGAGGAAGAAGAGTACAGTCCGGAGGATTCAATGGACGAGCTTGACGATAATACAAGAAAGTACATTAAGAAGTATCTTTTTATGAACGGAATGGAAGATTCCATTCTCCATTTTATTAACGGAAAGAGACATGAGATTCCGGATGGTACTTCAAGACATGGAAATATAATCATAATCGGGAAAAAAGACACTGATAAAACAGGATTTGCGATTAATCTTTTTAAATCATTGCATGCCAATGACGAACAGAGGGAACTGAAGATTGCAAAAACAAGAGCAGAAGTTCTGAATGCAAAAGGTGTTGCCGCATCGGCTGATAAGATAAAAGGCACAACACTTATTGTTGAAAATGCAGAGAAACTCAACAGGGATGTGGTTGAAGAACTTAATCAGTTTATGGAAACCGATACAGCTTCAATGCTTGTTATTTTTACAGGTGAGGAATTTGCATTAAAAAGACTGTTTTATAATTGCGAAAGCCTCAGGGATAAATTTGATTACAAGCTGGAACTTAAGCACTATTCCGTTAATGAACTTGTTGACGTTGCAACGGAATATGCCAGAGTTAAAGGATATGCTATTGACGAAAGAGCGCTTTCAGGGTTATATATATCAATTGATGAACTTAATGGCGATGATGAAGGTACAGAAATTGAAAAAGTCAAGAAGATAGTCGATTCCGCCATAATAAAGTGCGGCAAATCATCCAGAAACTTCTTTGGAAAGAAGAGGAATGGATTAATATCTTTAAAGGAAAAACATTTTTTGAAATAAATGGTCATCAGGCCTTAACGGAAAGGAATTTTTATTATGAGTACAAATCTTGAACAGATGTCAGTAAATGCCATCAGAGTATTAGCAGCGGATGCTGTGCAGAAAGCTAATTCGGGTCATCCCGGACTCCCATTAGGATGTGCTGCAATCGGATATGAACTTTGGGGCAATCATATGAATCACAATCCTGCCAATCCTCAATGGGCTGACAGAGACAGATTCATCCTCTCAGGAGGTCATGGTTCCACATTGTTATATTCACTTCTCCATCTCTTTGGATACGGTCTTACCAAAGAAGATCTGATGAATTTCAGACAGCTTGATTCATTAACACCGGGACATCCGGAGTATGGACATACGGTAGGAGTTGAGGCAACAACAGGACCTCTCGGAGCCGGAATGGGAATGGCAGTGGGAATGGCAGCTGCGGAGGCACATCTTGCGGCAATTTTTAATAAAGAAGGCTATCCTGTAGTTAACCATTACACATACGTACTTGGTGGTGACGGATGTATGATGGAAGGAATTTCTTCTGAGGCAATGTCACTTGCAGGAACATTAAAGCTTAATAAACTTATTGTTATATATGATTCTAACAGTATTTCCATTGAAGGAAGTACCAATATTGCATTTACTGAAAATGTTCAGAAAAGATTTGAGTCATTCGGATTCCAGACAATTACTGTCGAAGACGGAAACGACATAGAAGAAATCGGAGCAGCGATAGAAGCAGCAAAGGCTGATACAACAAGACCTTCACTTATTACAGTTAAAACAAAAATTGGTTTTGGATGTCCTGCAAAGGAAGGAAAAGCAAGTGCCCACGGAGAACCTCTTGGGGTTGATAATGTGGCAGAACTCAGAAAAACCCTTAACTGGCCATCGGATGAAAGTTTCTATGTACCTGATGAAGTATATGAAAATTACAAAGAACTTGCTAAGAAGGGTGCAAAAAAAGAAGCAGAGTGGAATGCTCTTTTTGAAGAATACTGTACTAAATATCCTGAAATGAAAAAATTATGGGATACTTATTTTGATAAAAACCTTGCTGAAAAGGTTCTTGATACGGAAGAGTTCTGGGCGTTTGACAATAAGCCTGAGGCAACAAGAAGCGTGTCAGGTAAAATACTTAATAAAGCCAAAAAAGTTATGCCTAACCTTATGGGCGGTGCTGCAGACCTTGCACCATCTACCAAGACATATATGGAAGGTGCAGGTGATTTTTCTGCTGAGAATTATGCGGGAAGCAATATGCACTTTGGCGTAAGGGAAATGGCTATGGCAGCTATAGGTAATGGTATGATGCTCCACGGAGGATTAAGAAGTTTTGTATCTACATTCTTTGTATTCAGTGATTATGTTAAGCCAATGGCAAGACTTTCGGCACTTATGAAACTTCCTTTGACATACGTTCTTACACATGACAGCATCGGTGTTGGAGAGGATGGCCCTACACATGAACCTATCGAACAGCTTGCAATGTTCCGTTCAATGCCGGGATTTGCGGTATATCGTCCATGTGATGCTACTGAAACAGCGGCAGCCTGGTATTATGCCCTTACAAATCAGGACACACCTACAGCACTTGTTCTTTCAAGACAGAATCTTCCACAGATAGACGGTTCTTCTAAGGAAGCATTAAAGGGCGGTTATGTGATTGCTGATTCAACTAAGGAAATTCCTGATGCAATTATCATAGCATCAGGTTCAGAAGTATCTCTTGCAGTTGAAGCAAAAGAAATCCTTGAAAAAGAAGGAACAGATGTAAGAGTTGTAAGTATGCCATGTATGGATATATTTGAACAGCAGAGTGAGGAATATAAAGAAGCTGTTCTTCCTAAGAGCTGCAGAAAGAGAGTTGCAGTTGAAGCACTTTCAGATTTCGGCTGGGGCAGATATGTGGGGCTTGACGGAGCTTATGTTACAATGCACAGCTTCGGAGCGAGTGCACCTGCAGATAAACTTTTCAAGAAATTTGGAATTACAACAGAAAATGTTGTTAAGGCAGTCAGATCACTGTAATTTTTAAGGCTGAATCAGAACAGGCTGTAAAAGAGTCCTCCGTGTGGGTGGAATTCTTTTACAGCCTTTTTTATAGAATGATTGTGAATGGACCGTCATTAAGAAGTTCTACTTTCATATCGGCACCGAATTCACCGTGTTCTACTACGGGGACCTGTTCCCTGCAGACGGATATAAATTTTTCGTACATACGTTTTGCTTCAACCGGCTCTTTGGCTCCGATGAAAGAAGGACGGTTGCCATGGCTGCAATCAGCACATAATGTAAATTGTGACACAATTAGGAGCTCACCGTTAACATCGGAGAGAGCCCTGTTGGTCTTGCCGTTCTCATCTTCAAATATGCGCATCCTGACGATTTTATCAGCATATTTCTTCAACATATCATCTGAATCACCGGATTCTATGCCTAAAAAAATAAGAAGCCCCTTTTTGATTTTACCTGTTATATTGCCGTCAACTTTGACTGATGCATTTAATACTCTTTGAATTACTACTTTCATTTTGCTACCTCCGGATAATTTTATTTTAAATTAAGTGGTGGAGTATTGTCAAATTAATGTGGTAATGGTATAATTTACTACATAGTTTGTAATTATCTATTTAGGAGGAATCAGAATGGGATTTTGTACTTTTTGTGGTAAGCAACTTGCTGACGGAGAGGTATGTACATGTCAGCAGACAGCACCACAGCAGAATGTTTATGGTGCACCACAGAATAACGGTGGAACTCAGGGAACATATACTGCACCTCAGGGAACGTATACTGCACCACAGCAGGGAACATATACAGCACCTCAGGGCGGATATAACACAGCACAGGGCAATGGTATGCCACAGGGTGAGACATATACAGCACCTCAGAAACAGCCTAAGGTTAAGGGCGACAATCTTTTTACACCCGTAATTAACAGCATTAAAGAAACAGCTAAGAACCCACTTGATGCGGCTGATACATATTATAAGACAGCTACACTTAAGACTGCAATTACATCAATGGTGACAGTTGTGGTTCTTTATGTATTGGTAAGTGTATTCAATCTTCTCGGTAACGTATGGCATATTCTTGCAATAGCAAAGAGAAGTTATGGCGCGTTTGCTTATCATTATGTGGATAAGGGCGATATTTTAAGATATGCAGGTATATCAGGAGGAACATGGGTTCAGGCAATTTTCTTCCCTATAGTGTACGCTATTCTTATGGCAGCAATTGTAATAGGCATGGCATATCTTGTTAATGCTCTTGTAATTAAGAAAGATAAGGTGAACCTTGTTAATGTTGCAAGATTTGGCGGAGCTGTTTCACCGGCTATCGGAACTGCTCTTCTTGTAAGATTTATTAATGGTTTTGTACATGTTAGTGGAATTAACGGAACTATTCTTTCTGGTTTGTATTTTGCAGCACTTGTTGTTGCACTGTTACAGTCACTTGAAATTATCCGTGGCATGGTTTCAGAGAAAAATAAATATGTATTGGCAACAATTATTCTTGTTGCAGGTCTTGTAATCGGAGATTACCTTGTAGGAACACTCTTCCTTGGTCATTTCTATCCATATTTTTCATCAATACCAATGCTCCTTTAATTTAAAATTCAAGCAGGGAATGTGTCTGTCGGGCATATTCCCTTTTTTAATTAATATAATGGATATAAGAAGGTACTTTTTATGAGAGATAAAGAAAAAATGATTTCCGGCCTTATATATGACCCGGCAGACAAAGGACTGGCAGAAATGAGACAGGCTGCACATATACTCAGTAAAAAATATAATGATTTATATGAAAATGATGATGACAGGAACAAAATTCTTGATGAACTTGTTCCAAACAGAGGAACAAATGTGTATCTTCAAGGACCAATCCAGTTTGACTATGGATGTTTTACCGAAATAGGAGATAACAGTTATGCGAATTTTAATCTGACATGTCTTGATTGTGCACCTGTTAAAATAGGAAAAAATGTTTTTATGGGACCGAATGTGTCACTTCTGACACCGGTTCATCCCCTTATGTATCAGGATAGAAACGTGTATACAAGGGAAGATGGGACAATTACAGATAAAGAGTATGCAAGACCTATTGTAATAGGCGACAACTGTTGGATTGCGGGAAATGTAACCGTGTGCGGAGGAGTAACAATCGGAGAAGGAACTGTAATAGGGGCAGGAAGTGTGGTTACCCATGATATCCCACAAGGAGTTATTGCTGCGGGAGTTCCCTGCAGGGTTATAAGGAAATTAACTGAAGCAGACAGACTTGAGAATCATCCGGAACTGCTCTGATGGGCATAGTATGAGAGTTGACAAGTTTAGAAAAAATGATACTATGATAAAACAGAAACTAAGTTAAACAGGAGTAACATATGAGCGAAGTTTATGTAGTAGGACATCGTAACCCGGATACGGATTCGGTATGTTCAGCAATAGCATATGCTAATCTTAAAAATAAAATTACAGGAACAGAAGACTATCATCCATACAGGGCCGGACAGCTTAATGAGGAGACCCAGTTTGTCCTGAAAAAATGTGATGTTGCCGTACCACCCCTTTTACAGGATGTGCGTGTACAGGTGAGTGACCTTAAGATACGAAAAACGGAAAGTGTTAAATCAACCATTTCCATGAAAAATGCGTGGAATCTGATGAAAGAATTAGGCGTTATTACGCTTCCGGTTGTCAAAAATAAGAAGCTTGAGGGACTAATCACAATAACGGATATTGCAACATCTTATATGGAAGTTGTTGATAACCATATGCTTGAGGAGGCGGAGACAACCTACAAGCAGATAGCGGAGACACTTGAAGGAAGGATTGTGTGCACTAACCATAATCGCCCATGCGTAAGCGGTAAGGTTATAACGGCTGTGGCAACTCCTGACATAATAGAAGAGAGCATTGAGACCGGTGATATAGTTATATTAGGAAACAGATATGAGGCACAGCTTTGTGCTATAGAGATGGGAGCAGGATGTCTTGTTATATGTGAAAAAGCACCGGTATCAATAACAATATCAAGGCTTGCAACGGAATGCGGATGTACAATTATCAGTTCACCACATGATGCCCTGACAGTATCAAGACTTATTTTTCAGAGTGTACCAATCGGTCATGTAATGAAAAAGGACAGTCTTGTAACATTCAGACTGGATGATTTTGTTGATGACATCAGAAAAGTTATGGCTGAAAAAAGGCACCGTGATTTCCCGATACTTGACAAACATGGTAATTATGTGGGAATGATATCAAGACGTAATCTTTTGGATGTTGATAAGAAAAAGATTATTATGGTTGACCATAATGAAGCTAATCAGGCGGTAAACGGCATAGAAAGTGCAGATATTTTAGAGATAATAGATCATCACAGGCTTGGCGCCGTGGAGACGATTTCTCCTGTATTTTTTTATAATAAGCCGGTTGGATGTACCGCAACCATAATATATAAAATGTATGTGGATGCAGGTGTTAAGATAGAACCTAAGATTGCACTTTTGATGTGTTCTGCGATTATATCGGATACATTGATATTCAGAAGTCCTACATGTACAGAAATGGATAGGGAAGCAGGTAAGGCACTGGCTGAAATTGCAGGAATTAATATAAAAGAACATGCACATGAGATGTTCTTTGCCGGAAGCAATATCAGCGAAAAGACAGCAAAAGAACTTTTTACCGGAGACTTCAAACGATTTTCTATCGGAGATACGACCTTTGGTATCGGTCAGGTGTCATGTATGGATGGTGAAGAACTGGATCAGGTAAAGAAGAAAGTAATGACATATATGAAGGAACAGTACAAATCCCTTGGCGTCAATATGCTTTATTTTATGCTTACGGATATTATCAAACCGGGAACAGAACTTTTATGTGTAGGTGATGGTGCAATGGAACTTGTTGAGCGCGCTTTCGGTGTGCAGGGATCGGATGATGTTGTTTATCTTCCGGGAGTTGTATCAAGAAAGAAACAGGTGGTTCCTGAAATTATGATGGAAATAACACAGTAAGGAGACAGAAATTATGAGTAAACAAAGTTGGAAACCGGGCAATATGCTTTATCCATTGCCTGTTGTAATGGTAAGTTGTAACAGAAAGGGTGAGAAACCGAATATTGTAACTGTAGCATGGACAGGAACAATATGTTCGGATCCTGCAATGGTGTCAATTTCCGTAAGACCGGAAAGATATTCACATGATATTATAGAAGAAACAGGTGAATTTGTTATTAATCTTGTAACAAAAGATCTTACTTATGCCACAGATTACTGCGGAGTCAGATCAGGAAGAGATGTGGATAAATTTAAAGAAATGAATCTCACTCCACTCCCTTCAAAGATGATTGATGCGGTAGGAATTGAGGAAAGCCCGGTAAATATTGAATGTAAAGTTGTGGAAGTTAAAAAACTTGGTTCACACGATATGTTTATTGCAGAAGTTGTCAATGTCACGGTTGATGACAGATATATGGACGAAAACAACAAATTTAATCTTAATGATTCCGACCTTGTTGCTTATTCCCATGGAGAATATTTTACATTAGGTGAAAAAATAGGAACATTTGGATATTCAGTAAGAAAGAAATAATGATATGAAAAATAACATAGTATTAATTGGAATGCCGGGTGTTGGCAAGAGCAGTGCGGGGGTTGTTCTCGCAAAAGCAATGGGGTATCATTTTGTTGATTCGGATATCGTTATCCAGCACAAGGAAGGCAGATTGTTAAGTGACATTATAGAAGCGTGTGGTAACGATGGCTTTCTTAAAATAGAAGACAGAATTAATTCCGAACTCGAAGCAGATAAGACGGTTATTGCCACGGGCGGAAGTGTAATCTATGGTAAAAACGCAATGGAACACCTTAAAGAAATTGGAATTGTGGTATATCTTAAAGCAGAATTTGCCACAATTAATGAAAGGTTGTCCAATCTCAAAGGACGTGGCGTTGCAATTAAAGAAGGACAGACACTTAAAGACTTATATGATGAAAGATGCGTATTATACGAAAAATATGCAGATATAACAGTCCCGCTTGATGGTATGTCCATTGAAGAAACAGTTGGTACTTTGGTACCGTTAATTGTGAAATTTCAAAGAAATGAGTAAGAAAAAACTATAAAGGGGTTTACAAGACAGCAAAGTTCTGTTAAAATTCAATTTGTTACAAAAATGTTACAATCAAGGAGCAGCAATGAAAGCATTAAAGAGTTATTTGAAATCTAATATGTCCTATGTTAAAACAGCAGTAATTGCAGTATTATTTACATTAGTTGCAATTCCTTTTGTGAACAGGGTGTCCGGCGATGGAAATAAGTACACTGTAGATTCAAGATATATGGTAGTGCTTAACGGCAATGAACTTGGATATGTAAGTGACTCACAGGTAGCAGAAAATGCCTTGCTTGATGCAAGGAATCTTCTTGATTCAGAGAGTGAAGGACTTGTGCTTGTGGAAGCTGATATGCAGCTTAACGAGCAGACAAGCGGAGGTGCTGTTTATTCCAAGGAACAGATGACGGAAAAGATTTATAATTCTCTTTCAACAGAAGTGAGCGTTCCATCCGAACAGGTAACAGCATATACAGTGAGAATTGATGATTTTACCGTAACTCTTGCATCACTTGATGATGTTGTGGAATTGCTTGAACGTGTTAAGAACAGATATGCGGATACATCTAATTTCTCAATTGTCATTAATGAAGAAGATAACGGAATATACAGTTCGTATAAGATAAATTTTGTTTCTGCGGACAAGCAGCTTAATGAAGCAGCTAAGGTGCTTTTGGCTGAAGATGGTTCAGTGAGCGAGTCGGCTGCAAAAAAAGCAGAGAGTACATCATATAAAGACGGCGTACTTTCGATAGGTTTTGTTGAAAATATAGAAGTTATAGCGACAAAGAGTAATTCCGGAGATGTTGTCAGTGTAGATGAGGCATATGAACTTGTTACTAAAGAACACGCAGAGAAGGAGACCTATGTTGTTGCTTCGGGAGACTGCCTTTCATCAATAGCGAGGGATAACGGTCTTTCACTTGATGAATTGATAGCACTGAATGAAGGATTTACAGTAGATACCGCAATATATGAAGGCGATGTCCTCACAATAACAGTGCCTGCATCAGAGGTTTCAGTCAAAGTTGTTGAAGAGAAATCTTACAGTGAGTCATATAATGCACCTGTGCAGTATGTGGACAACGATACATTATACGTTGGAACAGAGAATGTTATCCAGCAGGGTTCAGAAGGGAAACGTTCGGTTGTAGCACTTGTTACTTATGTGAACGGAACAGAATCTTCAAGAGAAATTATTAAACAGGAAATCAGTACAGAATCAGTACCTAAGATTATAGAGAGAGGCACATTAACACCTCCTACATATATTAATCCGGTATATTCTACATATGTTACATCTAATTGGGGATACAGACCTGCACCGATTAATGGTATGCACAACGGTGTTGACATAGCAGTACCGGTCGGAACATCTGTAAGAGCATCATCCACAGGTGTTGTAACTATGGCAGGCTGGTATGGCAATTACGGATATTGCGTTGATATACGTCATTCGGACGGCAGCATGACAAGATATGGTCATCTGAATTCAATAGCTGTAACCTATGGACAGACAGTTACACAGGGACAGGTTATTGCATACTCAGGTAATACAGGATACAGCACAGGACCACATCTGCATTTTGAAATCAGAATCAACGGTCAGTCAGTTAATCCGCTTAATTATATATTTTAATTTATAATAGACATTTAACTCCCGGGAAGAATTCCGGGAGTTTTTTTATAGATGGATACTTGCCTATATGGTAATAAAATGTTAATATCATCTTATATGTTTAAAAATTGGAGGATTGGGATGAGCGAGTATGTATTCCTGTTCGATTTGGACGCAACAATAACCAAAGTGGAAATCCTGCCGGAAATTTCTGCTGAAATTGGAAAAGATAAAGAAATGAGAGAACTGACAGAAAGAGCTATGAGAGGAGAGATTCCTTTTGAAAGAAGCTTTCGTGAAAGAGTCAGTATTTTGAAGGATATACCGGTATCAAAGGTCAGAAAAATAGTTGAAAATATTCCTCTTAATGAGCAGGTTGCCGCATTTATAAGACAGAATAGCGACAGATGCTATGTAATAACCGGCAATCTTGATATATGGATTGAAGACCTTATGAAAAAATTAGGAGTAGGTCATTCTTTCTATTGTTCAAAGGCAGAGGTTAAGAATGACCGGATTGTTGGAGATATACAGGTAATTGATAAGGCAACGGTTGTAAACAGTTTTGATAAACCGTTTGTTGCGATTGGCGACGGAAATAATGATGCCGATATGATTGCTGCGGCAGAAATCGGTATTGGTTTTGGCGGAGTGAGGGATATTGCTCCCGCTGTATTAAAATCAGCAACACATGCTGCGTATTCGGAGGATAAGTTATGTCAGTTTCTAAAACAATTGTTATAAGCTGTGCCGGAATGGGAACAAGACTTGGTATAGGAACAACCAAGGCACTGATAGATATTGAAGGAAAGCCTTTAATATTAAGACAGCTGGAACTCTTAAAAGACTTTGATGATATAAGAATTGTTGTGGGCTATCAGATGGAAAAAGTTATTGAAGTTGTGAACAATTACCGCAAGGATATTCTTTTTGTGTTTAACCATAACTATAGAAATACGGGAACAGGTGGAAGTTTTTCCCTCGGTATAAAGCATGCAAGGAAAATGGTTGTCTCACTTGACGGAGATCTTCTCGTGCACCCGGATGATTTAATGAGGATTATGCACAGTGATAAGGAATGTGCATGTGGAACTAAAATCGGAACGGATAATCCTATGCTGATGAAGACCATTAAGGAAAACGGCAAAGAGTTATGTACAGGGTTTTCAAGAGAAGAAGGAAGTTATGAATGGACAGGCCTTGCACAGGTATATACTGACAGACTTATACCCGGAGACAGACATGTATGTGACATGCTTGAATCTGTACTTCCTATTGAAATGGAATATATCAGAACAAGAGAAATCGACACAATGAATGATTATGAAAATGCCGTTAAATGGATTAAAAACGGATACAACGATTAGTGCGGAGGAGACTGAAGGATGCAGTCAATTATATTAGCAGCAGGGTTGGGAAGCCGTTTAGGTGAGCTGACAAAAGAATGTACCAAATGTATGGTAAAGATTAATGGAATAACCCTTATTGAGAGAATGTTAAGACAGCTTGACAGGTATGGTATGGACAGGATAATAATTGTAACAGGATACAAGGGTGATATTCTTAAGGACTATGTACAGAATCTCAGAATTAATACACCGGTTGTTTTTGTGGATAATTCTGATTACCGGCATACTAATAATATATACTCATTATGGCTTACAAGAGAATTCCTTGAGGAAATGGATTCATTGGTTCTTGAGTCAGATATGATATTTGAAGACAGGGTTATCGAAAAGATGTTAGCCGTTGATAATGGATGCGGTACATTTGTCGCAAGACCGAGACCATGGATGGATGGCTCAATCGTTAAACTCGACAAAGATAATAATATTGTATATTTTGTTGATGATGAAGAAGTTAAGCGAATAGATCCAAGTTATTATCATAAAATAGTTAGTATATACAAATTCAAAAAACGATATGTTTCAGAAAAATATATGACATATCTTAATGAATATGTTAAAAAGAACAAAGACAATAATTTATACGAGTCCCTCCTTAAAGTGATTGATCTTGATGTGGAGAAAAAGATACCTGCCGAAATTCTTGATGAAGAACAGTGGTATGAGATTAATGATATTCAGGATATGGATATTGCAGAGTCAATGTTTGCAGACGGAAATGAAAAGGTACGTAAATATCTTCAGAGATACGGAGGATACTGGAGATACCCTGCGATGAGAGATTTCTGTTATCTTGTTAATCCATATTTTCCTAATGAGAGATTCATGAATGAGATGAAATCCAACTTTGATGTCCTTGTAAGGGAATATCCATCAGGAATGGCAGTAAACAGTCTTTTGGCAGGACATTTTTTTGGCGTGAGAACCGAAAATATATGTGTAGGAAATGGAACAGCGGAACTTATTAAATCACTTATGGAAAATATAAGCGGTAACATAGGAATGGTTTACCCTACTTTTGAAGAATATCCACACAGAAAAAAAGATGTAGAAGTTATACCATATTATGTCGTTGATAAGGATTTTGATTATTCTGTTGACGATATAATGAGCTATTACGAAGGTAAAGATATTTCCGCAATCGTCCTTGTTAATCCAGACAATCCATCGGGACATTTTATAAGCAAAAAAGATATTTTGAGATTGGAAGACTGGTGCCGCAGCAAGGGAAGACAACTGATAGTTGATGAGTCATTCATTGATTTTGTTGAAGATGATGAGTGGCATACATTACTTGATATGGAAGTATTGCTTAATCATCCGTCGTTAATTGTTTTAAAAAGCATTTCCAAATCTTTTGGTGTTGCAGGACTAAGACTTGGAGTAATAGCCACAGCCGATACAGACCTCATTGCCTTCATGAAAAAAGATGTGGCAATCTGGAATATTAATTCCTTTGCAGAATATTATCTCCAGATAATAGAAAAGTACCGTGATGATTATTATGAAGCAATGGAAAAATTTAAAGAGGTCAGAAGGAGATATCTTGACAAACTCAGTAAAATAAAAGGTTTTAAGGTATACCCTTCACAGGCAAATTATGTCATGTGTCATATAGAAAACAGTGTGACATCGACTGAGCTTGCAGATATACTTCTTAATAGATATAACGTTCTAATTAAGAATCTTGCATCAAAAGAAGGGCTTAACAAGGGCAACTATGTACGTCTCTCAGTAAAGTCTGACGAAGAGAATGATTATATCGTAAATGCGTTAATGGAAATATTTAATAATTAGTTTACAAAAGAAACATTTATGCTATAATATATAAACGTGTCACAAGATATTTATATTGAGGTGCAAAATGGAACAGTATGTTATCAAAGGCGGTAGCCGTCTTACAGGCGAGGTTCTCGTAAGCGGAGCCAAGAATGCTGCACTTGCAATACTTGCAGCGGCAATAATGGCTGATGAACCGGTTACTATAGAAAATGTCCCTGATGTCAGGGATACAAGAATTGTTCTTGATGCGATTAAAGAAATCGGAGCAATCGTTGAACGAGTTGATAAACACACATATAAGATTAACGGCAGTACAATTTACTCAACAACAGTTGATTATGAATATATCAAGAAGATTAGAGCGTCTTATTATCTGTTAGGCGCGTTATTAGGAAAACTTGGCAACGCAGAAGTTGCTCTTCCGGGAGGCTGCAATATAGGAAGCAGACCTATAGATTTGCATATCAAGGGCTTTAAGGCACTTGGAGCAACGGTAGAGATAGAACATGGCATGATTCATGCTCAGTCCGATAATCTTACCGGAAGTCATATTTATATGGATGTTGTTTCGGTAGGAGCGACGATTAATGTTATGCTGGCGGCATGTCTTGCTGACGGCAATACAATAATTGAAAATGCAGCCAAAGAGCCCCATGTTGTAGATGTAGCTAACTGTCTTAACTGTATGGGAGCCAACATAAAGGGTGCCGGTACAGATGTTATAAGAATTAAGGGTGTTGATAAGCTTCATGGAACAAGCTATTCTATAATACCTGACCAGATTGAAGCAGGAACCTTTATGGTTGCGGCAGCGGCAACAGGCGGGGATGTCCTGATTAATAATGTTATACCAAAACATCTTGAAGCCATAACAGCCAAGTTAGTTGAAATGGGATGTGAAATAGAAGAATATGATGATGCAATACGTGTCAGAAGCAATACCAAATTAACCCATACCAATATTAAGACATTACCTTATCCGGGATTTCCTACGGATATGCAGCCACAGATGGCAGTAATTCTTTCATGTGCTGAGGGAACAAGTATTGTTACCGAAAGTATATGGGAGAACCGTTTTAAGTATGTTGATGAACTGTCGAGAATGGGTGCAACCGTCAAGGTTGAGGGAAATACGGCGATTATTACAGGATGCGAACGTCTTACGGGAGCACAGGTGGCCGCACCGGATCTCAGAGCCGGAGCAGCACTTGTTATAGCCGGTATGATGGCAGAAGGTTATACCTATGTTGATGATATTAAGTTTATAGAAAGAGGATATGAAGACTTTGATGAAAAGCTTCGTGGAATCGGGGCTAATATTATCAAAGCAGAATGTGAAAAAGATATTAAGTTATTTGAGTTTTCAGTATTATAATTCACATAGCAGGGAACGAAAGACAAAGCAGTCAAGGAACGAAAGCAGCCTTGATTGCTTTTTTTTGTGTATAAAGAAAGAGATTCTGAAGTAACAGATAAAATGGCATACAATAAGAGACAGGAGAATATGCAGATGGAAAAAAATGTGATAGGAAATATTATCGAATTAAAAGGAATTACCAAACGCTATGAAGACAATTTTACAGCCGTTGAAGATTTTAACCTTGAAGTCAGAAAAGGTGAATTTGTTACGTTTTTAGGACCATCAGGATGCGGAAAAACAACTACGCTCAGAATGATTGCGGGATTTGACATTCCTACTGAAGGTAAAATCCTTTTAAATGGAGAGGATATAAGCAAACTTCCGCCTAACAAAAGACCAATTAATACGGTATTCCAAAGATATGCGTTATTTCCGCATCTCAATATTTTTGACAATATTGCATTTGGACTTAAACTTCAGAATAAGTATACCAGAAAAGAAATTGCTGAAAAAGTAAGACATGCTCTTGAAGTCGTTGACCTTGAGGGTTTTGAAAAAAGAAATGTTACAACTCTTTCGGGAGGACAGCAGCAAAGAATCGCCATAGCAAGAGCCATAGTAAATGAACCTGAAATACTACTCCTTGATGAACCCCTCGGAGCATTAGACCTTAAGATGCGTAAAGAAATGCAGTTAGAACTGAAAGCTATGCATAAAGAACTGGGTATTACATTTATATACGTTACACATGACCAGGAGGAGGCACTTACCATGTCCGATAAAGTTGTTGTAATGTCCGACGGAATGATACAGCAGGTCGGAACTCCTGAGGAGATTTATAATGAACCAAAGAATGTATTTGTCGCCGATTTTATCGGTGAAAGCAATATTTTCAGCGGAAGAATGACAGGTAATAAGAGGGTTGAATTCTGTGGTGTCGAATTTGAATGTCTTGATGATATGTCGGTAGGCTCAAGGGTGGATGTTGTTGTAAGACCGGAAGACGTTATAATGACAGAAGCGAAAGACGGTGCTGTTGTGGGAGATGTCACATCTGTTATTTTCAAAGGTATGAACTATGAGATTACCGTTGAGTCCGGGGCTAATGAAATTGTTATCCAAAGCACAAGAAATGCTGTGGTGGGTGATACTATAGGCATTAATATAGAACCTGACGGAATACATGTAATTCCTGCCGATATGAACCGGAACAAGTTTGACGGGGAACTTACAAAGGATTATACGGTTCTGTTTGCGGATGGAGAATTTGAATGTGACGTTACGAAATTATATCCGGGTTCAAGGATTGATGAAAACAATACACTTGTTGACAGCAATGGCGAGGAAATTGAGACTGCCGGAGTAAAGGTCAGTGTAAATGTGCCTATTAAGGATATTACTATGAGCGATGATATTGAAGCAGGCGGAACTACGGGACATATTATTTCGCTTATTTATAAAGGCGACCATTATCACTATGTAGTAAGAACCAAAAATGAAGAGGATATCCATCTTCACGATGAATATCTCTGGAATGAGGATGATTATGTAAGTGTAATTATACCTAAAGAAAGTATAGAATTAAAACTGAAGCAGGAGGACTGATATGCAAATTCGATTTTCAAGGAAAAAATTGTGTATTCCTTATGTGGCTTTTTTGATATTTTTCGTTATAGCTCCGCTTCTGGTTGTATTTTATTATGCTTTTACAAACGGACAGGGAGAATTTACATTAAGTAACCTCGCAGGATTTTTTACCGACAGCAATACAATAGGAACGTTGTGTTACAGTCTGGTTATTGCGTTGACAACAACTGTTGTATGCCTTGTGATTGCGTACCCTGTTGCGTATATACTGGCAAGAAGCAATATGAAAAGAAAATCAGTAATGTTATTGATTTTTATAACCCCTATGTGGATTAATTTTACATTAAGAATTGCGGCACTTAAAGAAATTCTCACATTTATTGAAGGGAATCTTGCATTTCATCCGTTTATGAATACAATAATCGGAATGACATATGATTTCCTTCCGTTTATGATACTTCCTTTATACAATACCATAAGTAAGTTAGATAAAAATCTTCTGGAGGCGGCAGGAGACCTTGGTGCCAACGCCTGCCAGACTTTTATAAAGGTGACGCTTCCTTTATCGGTTCCCGGAATAATAAGCGGGGTTACGATGGTATTTTTACCTGCAATGACCAATTATGTAGTGCTGGATATGCTTTATAACAGTACATATATTATGGGAAGCCTGATAGGAAGCTATTTCCACGCATATAACTGGAACAGCGGTTCAATGATTTCTATTGTATTATTAGTGATAATTCTTATTATCACAATAGCCACCAATGGTTTCAGTGAGGAAGAAAATAAGGAGGCTGTATTATGATAAAGAAAATACTTAAAGCCTCATGGCTTATTATTGCTGTTGTTTTTATGTATCTTCCGATTATTGTGTTAGCAGTATACAGTTTTACGGATACCGCGATTATCGGAGCATCGGGCAGATTTTCACTTAATAATTATAAAGTATTGTTTACGACTCCTGAATTGCTGAAAATGATTAAGGACACGTTGATTTTAGCGGCAGGTTCTGCAGCAATTGCCATGTTACTGGGAACATTTGGTGCAATAGGTGCTTTTTATTCAAAGAAAACACCTAGAACGGTTGTAACGACATTTAACCAGATTCCTGTGGTTAATGCGGACGTTGTTACAGGTTTCTCCATTTGTGTATTTCTGATTGTTGTGCTTGGAATCAGCAAGGAAAGTTATGTTCCACTGGTGGCAGGACATGTTGTGTTATCCACGCCTTTTGTATATCTGTCAGTAATGCCAAGACTTAAGCAGATGGATCACAGTCTTTACGAGGCGGCATTGGACCTTGGCGCAGGTCCGGGACAGGCTCTTTTTAAGGTTGTAATTCCACAGCTTCTTCCGGGAATTGTATCGGGATTTTTTATGGCATTTACTCTTTCGTTGGATGATTACTTTATAACAACATATACCAAGCCGGCAACCTTTGATACAATAAGCACTTATGTTTACAATGCCACAAGAGGTTCACATACAGAAATCAAGACCGCATTATGGGCATTGTCAACGCTGATATTCCTTATAATTCTTATAATCGTTATTGCCAATAACATTATAAGTGCAAGGAAGGAGGGAAATACCGATGAAAAAGTTAATGTGTAGAATTTCGGCTTTCTGTCTTGCGGTTATATTGGGCATTCTGCCTTTATTTTGTATTAATGATGTAAAAGCAGCAGATGATGTAATCAGGCTTCGTGTGTGTAGTTGGGAAGAATACATAGATGAAGGCGGCTGGTCTGATGACGAAGTAATCGAACTGGAGGATGGTACTGTTTTTGGAAAACAGAGTATGATAAAAGATTTTGAAGACTGGTATTATGAAACCTATGGTAAAAGAGTAAAGGTTGAATATTCCTGCTTTGGAACCAATGAGGAATTATACAGCCAGCTTACCCTGGGAGATAGTTTTGACCTTGTATGTCCGTCAGACTATATGATTATGAAACTTATGGCAGAAGATAAGCTGGAGCCTCTGTCGGAGGATTTTTTTGATACCGGTAATGAATTGAATTATTATGTAAAAGGTGTATCACCGTATATCAACTCTGTTTTTAACGAGAATGAAATTAACGGCGAAAGCTGGTCAAGATATGCAGCGGGTTATATGTGGGGAATAACGGGATTTGTATACAATCCGGAGGTCGTTACAAAAGAAGAGGCCTCTACATGGTCTTTGCTGCTTAATCCTAAATTTAACAGACAGGTAACAATTAAGGATAATGTCCGGGACGCTCTTTTTCCAACAATCGCAATTCTTAAAAAAGATTTGCTTTTAGATGATTCATTTGTTAATAGTAAGGATTATCAAAAAAACCTTCTTTATGAAATGAATGATACCGATGAAAGCATTATAGATGAGGCTGAAGAACGATTAAAAGACATAAGACAAAATGTATATTCTTTTGAAACAGACAGCGGTAAGGCGGATCTTATAAGCGGTAAAGTTGTTGCCAGCCTTCAATGGTCAGGTGATGGTGTATTTGCGATGGACCAGTCAGAAGAAAATGATGTGTATCTTAACTGGGGAACCCCTGAGGAATGTACCAATCTGTGGTTTGACGGATGGGTAATGCTTAAATCCGGCATAAAAGGAAATGATGATAAAAAGCATGCAGCGCAGAGCTTCATAAATTTTCTGTCAAGGTCTGATAATGTGGTAAGAAATATGAATTACATCGGATATACCTCTGTAATTTCCGGTGGGGATAATCCCTTAGTGTATGAATATGTGGATTATTGTTACGGAGCAGAAGAGGATGACACAGATGTTATTGAATATCCTGTGGGATTTTTCTTTGCAGGAGATGATGAGGATGAAAATTATATCCTTACCATTAATCCGGAACAGGCGGACAGACAACTGTCAGCACAGTATCCTCAGATGGATGTCATAAAAAGAAGTGCGGTTATGCAATATTTTGACAATGAGGCAAATGACAGGATTAACCAGATGTGGATTAATGTCAGATGTTTCAATCTTAACAGGATAAGTGCAAAGCAGTGGAGAACCCTAGGAATTGCCGCGGGGGTTGTCATTATAGCAACCGGAATTATAATAATTAAAAAAAGAAAATGAAGGCTATATTACAGCATCGGGAACTGTATGTTCCTGATGTTTTTTATTACAAAACAGCAATGTTACTACCGTTTATGCATGAATTCCATCCATTTATGCAAAGCGGGTTGACAAGAGACTTTTTATTCCTTTATGTTTGTAAGTGGTATTAACAATACTGGGGGCAGACATCAGGTACTGTCTCTTATACACATCTCCGAGCCCACGAGACACTCGCTAAT
>ENA-OZSR01000057-OZSR01000057.1-human-gut-metagenome-genome-assembly--contig:-NODE-57-length-24716-cov-7.143100_pt1 | contig 24716 bp, 20 predicted proteins | sample MGYA00244128_ERZ653978 | MGnify/ENA primary metagenome ERZ653978 (study PRJEB26926, sample SAMN06164786) | human gut metagenome | biome: ENVO:00009003; feature: ENVO:2100002; material: ENVO:00002003...
CATTTGTGCGGTGTTACCCTAATACTATTTCCTGCATTCGCCTGCGCCATCTGCTTGCGCCGCGAATTTGGAAATAGTATATAAAAGGCGGGTGTGCGGAGCTTCAAACTCCATGCACCCGCTTTGCGTATATCAATAGTTATTTCTTGTTTCCCCCGAACAGCCCCGTGATTCCGCCCAGAATCCCGCGCGTCACCTGCCGCGTCACTTCGCGGGTCGCGGTGCTAATCGCCGTATTCTGCACGCGCCCCAGCAATGAGTCGTTCTTTCGGGCACGCGCGGCACGTTCTTCGCGCAGTTCATCCGCGTGCTTCCGGCGTTCTTCCGCCTGGCGATCCTTTTCGGCTTTTTCAGCCGCTTTGCGCTGCTTTTCCGCCTCGCGCTCCTGCGCCTTCGTTGTTGTCGGCGCTGCTGCGGGCTGCGCCTGAGCCGGGACGTAATTGCCCGTCGCGGGGTCAAGCTGCATCGGCATCATCTTCTGCACATACTGCCCGCTTGCCGGGTCGTAGACCATCACCTGCATGTTTTGCACCTGCGGCTGCTGCACAGTCAGCACCGGAACAGGCTGCGCCTGTCCTATCGGCTGCTGCTCCTGCTGATTCTGCCATGCCGGACGTGCGGGTTCGTCCGCCGCCATCCAGGCGGGACGCGGCGTACTGCCCTGTGCGGCAGGCTGTTGAACAGGCTGTGCCTGAACCATCGGCTGCGCAGCCTCGCGCTGCACATAATGCCCTGTCTGCGGGTCGAACACAAGGAACGCATCGGGGCGGCTGACCGTCGGCGCAGCGGTCGAAATCTGCGGCGCGGCAGCTTCCGGCGCGGGCATCTGCTCCTTCTGGAACGCACTTGCCAGCATTTCGTAGGCGGAAACGCGGTCAACCGGCGTGTCGTAAACGCCGCGGAAGGGGCTGGATTCGATGCACGCCTGCCGCACATCGCCGTCAATGGCGTTCATGGCGCTCTGCGGAGGAAGGATGGTCGCGCGCTCGACGACGCTCGGCGCACCGTCCGCATCGAGGAAGGAAACCAGCGCTTCGCCTGTTTTGAGTGTGGTGATGGCTTCTGCCGTGTCGAACGCGGGATTCGCGCGGAAGGTCATCGCGGCTGTGCGGACGGCCTTCTGGTCAAGCGGCGTGTAGGCGCGCAGGGCGTGCTGGACGCGGTTGCCGAGCTGCCCCAGAATGCTCATGGGAATGTCGCAGGGGTTCTGGGTGACGAAATACACGCCGATGCCCTTGGAGCGAATCAGCCGGACGACCTGCTCCAGCGTTTCCAGCAGCGCCTTGGGGCAGTCGTCGAAGAGCAGGTGCGCCTCGTCGAAGAAGAACACCATGCGCGGCTTGTCCAAATCACCGCATTCGGGCAGCAGCTCGTACAGCTCCGACAGCATCCACAGCAGGAAGGTCGAGTACAGCCGGGGCTTGCGGTAGAGCACGTCCGCCGCGAGGATGTTGATAACGCCGCGCCCGCTTTCATCAAGCTGCATCCAGTCGGCGATGTTCAGCGCGGGTTCGCCGAAGAACGCATTGCCGCCCTCGTCCTCCAGCATGGCGACGGCGCGCTGAATCGCACCGACAGACGCCATGGACACGTTGCCGTAATCGAGCGTGTACTCCTTGGCGTGCTCCCCGACGTAGGCAAGCATGGCCTTCAAGTCCTTGAGGTCGAGCAGGAGCATGTTCTCGTCGTCCGCGACGCGGAAGAGGATGCTCAGTACGCCCGCCTGCGTGTCGTTGAGGTTCATCAGCCGCGCGAGCAGCGTCGGCCCCATTTCGCTCACGGTCGTGCGGACGGGATGTCCCTCTTTGCCGAACACGTCCCAGAACACGGTCGGGAACGTGCGGTACTCGAACGTCGGCACGCCGCACTGCGTCAGGCGATTGGCGATATTGTCGCTGTGTGTGCCGGGTTGCACCATCCCGGCGAGATCGCCCTTGATATCCGCGAGAAACACGGGCACGCCCATGTCCGAAAATCCCTCCGCCAGCACCTTGAGGGAGACGGTTTTGCCCGTACCGGTCGCCCCGGCAATGAGACCATGGCGGTTTGCCATCTGCGGCAGCAGGCAGACGGGGCGTTCACCCGTTCCAATCCAGATTTTGCCTTCGTAGAGCATGTGTGTTGTGTTCTCCTTTTTCCTTTTATAGTGGTACTATTGGTACTTCTTTATCGCGGCAGGGGTTTCGCTTCTGCGGAGGCGATCAGAGGGCTTTGCGGTTGCCCTCCGGACTCCTTCGCACGCACACCCATGTTACTTGGATTTTATCGAAAATGCGATTAGTGGGTGTGCCGTTACTCCTTCTTCTTATCCATCTCCGCTGTGCGTTCCGAAATAATATACCGCGGACGCTGCTTGACTTCCAAGTAGATTTTGCCGATATATTCCCCGATGATACCCAGAAACAGGCACTGCATCCCGCCAACGAAGCATACCAGACAAGCCAGCGACGCCCAGCCAGCCACCGAATGCCCGGCAATCGCGGCAATCACTGCCCAGATAATGCCGATGAATGACAGAATCGTGATAAACAGGCCGGCGAAGAACACCATGCGAATCGGTTTGACCGATAGGCTTGTGATGCCGTCGAACGCCAGCCCCAGCATCTTCTTCAGCGGATAGTGGCTTTCGCCCGCAATGCGCTCGTGGCGCTCGTAAGAGACGCTGGTGGACTTGAACCCGACCAGCGGAACCATCCCGCGCAGATACAGGTTTACTTCGCGGAATTTCGCCAATTCCTGCAGGGCACGGCTGGAAATCAGGCGGTAATCCGCGTGATTAAACACAACCTCCGCGCCCATTGCGCTGAGCAGTTTGTAGAAGCCTTCCGCCGTGAAGCGCTTGAAGAACGTGTCGGTATCACGCTTGGAGCGCACGCCGTAGACGATTTCGCAGCCGTCAAGGTACGCATCCACCATCGCGTCCATGGCGTTGATATCGTCCTGCCCGTCGCAGTCGATGCTGATGGTGATGTCGCAGCGGTCTTTCGCCTCCATCAGCCCTGCCCAGACCGCCCTTTGGTGCCCTCGGTTGCGGCTCTGCGCAATACCTTGGAAGCACGGGTCTTTCGCGGACAGCGCCGTGATAATCTCCCACGTCTTGTCCTTGCTGCCGTCGTTGACGAACAGAATGCGGCTCTTGTCGCTGATTTTCCCCGCGTCTGCGAGCTGACGCACCTTGTCGCGGAACATGCCGCTGGTAATCGGCAGTACGCTTTCTTCGTTGTAGCAGGGAATCACAATATACAATACAGGCTTGTGTGCCACGCAGAAACACCTCCGGAATGGTTGATTATGTCTTATTATAGCACATTTTCTCCTGCTTGAATAGGTTCTTTTGACAACAGTTTCGGCGCAGATAATGTTTACAAAATATTCACAGATACTTCCGACATTCGTTACAAAGCCGTGCTATGATACGGAAAGTACTCCAAGAGGGGTGCGGCTATCAAAGGAAGTGTGCTTATGAATCAGGCGGCAATTGGTCAGTATATCGCAGGCAAACGCACTGCGCAAGGCATGACGCAGGAGCAGCTGGCGCAGAAAATTGGCGTATCGCAGAAATCCTTGATGCGCTGGGAAACGGGCAAACGTCTGCCCGATGCTGATGCGGTGGAAGCGCTCTGCGCGGCGCTGGGTATCACCCTGCCGGAACTGCTCAACGGCAAGGATTCGCCGCAGAAGGAAGAAATGCAGCTGACGCACGACGCGCAGATGCTTGACCTGCTGCGCCGGATGCAGCGGACGGTCTACGAGCAGCATATTCTCTACGGCGTTCTGCTGATTCTGCTGGGCATCGCGAGCAACGCCTTGTCTGCGCTGGTCGGCGGCAGCCATGTCAAGGAATTCTTTTCGGGTGTGCTGATGGGGATGTCCGTTGCGGAAATGCTGGCGGGGGTCGTCATCGTCGCCATCCATGTGATTCACGGAAAATGCGAAGAGTAATTAGCAATGAAAGAATTGAGAAATCATTGCGTATTTCTCATTGCTCATTGAAAAAGCGGCCGTGCGACCGCTTTTTTCGTTTTGGGAAATCGCAGAAACACGCCTTTTTTCCTTGACCCCTTCGGCATTCCGATGTATAATGAACAATGGTATATTAGCGCATTTCGCGAGAAAGGGGTGAGTGTCCTGTACGCACAGGTAATTGTGGACATTGTGCATGAGAACGTCGCGCATACGTTTACCTACCGCATTCCGGACGGCATGACGCTCACCGCCGGACAGCGCGTGGAAGTTCCGTTCGGGCGGATGCGCAAGGAGGGGGTCGTCCTCTCCCTGACGCAGGAGACGGATGTGCCGCCGGAAAAACTCCGCGACATCCTCCGCCCGCTGGAGGACTACGCCGCTATCTGCCCCGCGCTGCTGACGCTCGCCCAGCAGATGGCGGAGGACGTGCATTGTCCGCTGGCGGAAACGCTGCGGCTGATGCTGCCCGCCCAAATGCGCGGCGGACGCATTCAGGTGAAAACGCAAACGGTTGCGCAGGCCGCGAAGCCGCGCGAAATGCTGGAAGCGGCGGCACAGGTGGAGAAGCGCTCGCCGAAGCGGCGACTGCTGCTGACGGTCTTATCCGACAAGCGGACGCACCCGGTGGAGGAATTGAAGCTGCTTGTCCGCGAGCCGCTGCAAGCGCTGCGCCAGATAGAAGCAGCGGGGCTAATTGCCCTGCGGGAAGAAGAAGTGCTGCGCCGACCGGACGGCAATACGCCGGATACCGCCGTCCCTGATCCGCCCCTCACGCCGGGGCAGGAGGAAGCGCTGTCTGTCATGCTGCCGGATTTGCGCAGTGGACAGGGAAAATACCTGCTCCACGGCGTGACGGGCAGCGGCAAAACCGAGGTGTTCATCCGCCTCGTGCGCCAGACGCTTGTGCAGGGGAAATCCGCCATGATTCTCGTGCCGGAAATCGCCCTCACGCCGCAGATGGTCATGTGGTTTCGGGCGCGGTTCGGGGCGGTTGCGGCGGTGCTGCACTCGCGGCTCAGCGCGGGCGAACGCTTTGATGAGTGGCGGCGCATCCGGCGCGGCGACGCGCGGGTCGTCATCGGCGCACGGTCAGCGGTGTTCGCGCCGTGCGGGAACTTAGGGCTGATTGTCGTGGATGAGGAGCACGAATCGACGTATATCTCCGACCGTCATCCGCGATATGACGCGCGCGAAGTTGCCATCCGCCGATGCGAAAATGAGCACGCGACGCTTCTGCTTGCCTCTGCTACGCCCAGCATTCTGTCCTTCGCCAGGGCACGGCGCGGGGATTATGTGCTGCTTGAAATGCCATCCCGCGTCGGCAACCGCCCGATGCCGCAGGTCACGCTGGTGGACATGCGCAAGGAGATGGAGAACGGCAACCGAAGCGTATTTTCCGGGCAATTGGTCGCGGCACTCAAGAACTGCGTCGCGCGCGGCGAACAGGCCATGCTGCTGATGAATCGGCGCGGGTATAACAGCTTCGTCAGCTGCCGAAGCTGCGGTTATGTCGTCAAATGCCCGAACTGCGATGTCGCCATGACCTACCACGTCGTGGGCAGCGGGCAGACTGAGGCGAAACTCCACTGCCACTACTGCGGATTCGCCGCGCTGCCGCCGAACACCTGCCCGAAATGCGGCAGCAAGTACATCCGCTATTTCGGCGCGGGGACGCAGAAAATCGAGGAAGAATTGAAGAAACTCTTCCCGCAGGAAAACGTCATCCGCATGGATATTGACACGACCTCCGGCAAGGATGGTCACGCAAAGCTGCTCGATGAGTTCCGCTCCGGGCGCGCGAAGCTGCTCGTCGGCACACAGATGATTGCCAAGGGGCTGGATTTCCCGAAGGTGACGCTGGTGGGCGTGATTGCGGCGGATATGACGCTGAATCTGCCCGACTACCGCGCGCGGGAGCGGACATTCCAGCTGCTGACGCAGGTCGCCGGGCGCGCCGGACGCGGCACACTGCCGGGGCAGGTCATCATCCAGACGTACAAGCCGGAGGATGAGGTGATTCAGACCGCTGCCGCGCAGGACTACCGCGCGTTCTTTGAGCTGGAGTTCGATCGCCGGCGGACGGGGCTGTATCCGCCGTTCACGATTCTGGCGCGCCTGCTGGTGGAGAGCAATTCGCCGCAGAAGGCGCGAGAGGTCGCGACGGCGCTTCATGCGCGGTGCGAGGAGCTGCTGGCAGCGCATCCGCAGTGGAAGAAGCGGGCGCTGATGGTGCGGCTTGACCAGCCGAGCATCACGGTTTTGCGCGGAAAAACGCGCTGGCATGTGCTGATGAAGCTGCTGGTGCATCCGGAGACGGAGCAGTTCGCCGCGGCATTGAGCGAACTGGCGCGGGAGAAGCAGGAGGGCGCGGAGGTGTACTTTGAGTATAACCCCACGACCATGATGTAAATGTGGTTTTTATTTCCCTGAAATCGCGTGAATTGTGTGGGTATCCTGTGGATAAACACGCGGAAGAAGTAAGAAGAAGTCACCAACTCAATCGCGCGAAAGGGTCAAGGGACGAAGTCCCTTGCGGAGTCCAGAGGCAGAGCCTCTGGTGGGGTCAAGGGGCGAAGCCCCTTCGGTTCCCCTTTTATAGGAAGGAGTATTGTAATTTATGGCGATTCGGAAGATTGTGAAGATTGGCGATGATTGCTTGCGGCAGGAGTGCCGGAAGCAGGAGAAGTTTGATTTGCGGCTGAAAATCCTGCTGAAGGATATGGCGGACACGATGTATAAGGCGGAGGGCGTCGGGCTGGCGGCACCGCAGGTCGGGGTGCTGCGCCGCGTGGTTGTGATTGATGTGGGCGATCAGGGGGACGGGCTGCTGGAACTCATCAACCCCGTCATCACCATGCGCGAGGGCGAGCAGTGCGGGCGCGAAGGCTGCCTGTCGCTGCCGGGACGTCAGGCGGTCGTTACCCGCCCGCGTAAAGTCACCGTGCAGTACCAGAACCGCGACGGCGTGCATTGCGAAAAGACGGTCGAAGGGCTGTTCGCGCGCGCGGTCTGCCACGAGCTGGATCACCTGGACGGCAAGCTGTACATCGACGTGATGGATCGCGAGCTGACGCCGGAGGAAATCGAAGGGCATATCCCGGAGGACGACAACCAGTGAGAATCGTGTTTATGGGTACGCCGGATTTTGCCGTGCCGTCCCTCAAAGCCTTGGTGGAGGGCGGATATTCGGTCGTCGGCGTGGTCACGCAGCCCGACCGCCCCAAGGGGCGCGGCAAGAAGCTCGCCATGTCCCCCGTGAAGGAGTACGCCATCCAACAGGGCATCTCTGTCCTCCAGCCGGAGCGCATCAGCCGGGATGGGTATGAGGATCTGCTGAATCTTCACCCCGATTTGTGCGTCACGGCGGCGTTCGGGCAGATTCTCTCGCAGAAAATCCTCGATATTCCGCCGCTGGGGACGATTAACGTCCATGCGTCGCTCCTGCCCAGGCACCGCGGCTCTGCGCCGATTGCGTGGGCGATGGTGCAGGGCGACAAGACCACTGGCGTGACCACCATGATGACCGCGCGCGGCATCGACAACGGCGATATGCTCCTTAAAGCCGAAACGCCGATTGACCCCGCCGAAACGTGCGGCGAACTGACGGCGCGCCTGAGCGAAATCGGCGCGAAGCTGCTGATAGACACGCTCAAAGCCCTTGAAGCCGGGACGCTTGAGCGCATTCCGCAGGACGAAAGCCAAATGACCTACGACCCCAAGCTCGAAAAGGACATGGGCGTTATCGACTGGACGCAGGACGCGGCGGACATTGTGCATCGGATTCACGGCCTGAACCCGTGGCCCGGCTGCACAAGCGCTGCTCCCGGCGGAACGTGGAAGCTGCTGCGCGCCGAAGTGGTGGACATGAGCGGTCAGCCCGGCGAAGTCCTTGCGGCGGATGGCAAAGAAGGGCTGATTGTCGCGGCGGGGAAGGATGCTGTACGCGTCCGCCAGCTGCAAGTGCCCGGCGGGAAGCCGATGGATGCACGGGATTATCTGCGCGGTCACGCAATGGCCGCTGGAACAATGTTGAAAGAGGATACGGAAAATGAGTGACGAGAATCGACAGGGCAGCGGCAATTTCCGCGCAAACAACGGCGGACAGAAGCGTCCCGCGGGTGGCAATCGCATGAGCGGAAACCGTACTGGCGGCAAAAATTTCGGCGGCAAGAAGCCGTTCAGCGGAGAGAAGCGCTCCTTCGGTGGCAGCAAGCCTGCGTTTGGCGGCGAGAAACGCTCTTTTGGCGGGGAAAAACGCCCGTATGGGGACAAAAAGCTGCCCTTTGGTGGAAAACCGGGATTCCGTTCCGGAGAAAAGCGCCCCTACGGTGGCGGCAATGGGGAACGCCGTCCCTATCCGGCAAAACCGGCTGCCCCGAAGGTGGAGGGCAGCGACGGGCTGCCCGCGCGCCGTCTCGCGCTCGAAGTCATCCGCGCGGTGACGGAGAACGACGCGTACGCCTCCCTCGTGCTGGACGAGAAGCTGAACAAGTGCACCCTGCCGCTGGTGGACCGCCGTCTGGCGGCGCGGCTGGTGTACGACACGCTGGAGCACCTGCTGACGCTCGACTACGCGCTCAATTCGCTGATGGCGAAGCCCGACACGGACATCAAGCTGCGCAACGTGCTGCGGCTGGGGGCGTGCCAGATTCTGCTGGAGGACCGCATCCCGGAGAGCGCAGCGTGCAACACGTCGGTCGCGCTGTGCAAGGAGCTGGGCATGGAGGGGCTGGCAGGCGTGTGCAACGGCATCCTGCGCAACCTCGTGCGACAGAAGGACGAAATCAAGTACCCGGACATGGAAAACGAACCCGTCAAGGCGCTGTCCATCCGTTACAGCGTGCCGGAATGGCTCGTGGAGCGGCTGCTTGCGGACTGGGGCGAGGATGCGGAGAAGCTCATGGGCTTCCATCAGCCGAACGCCGCCATCACCATCCGCCCGAACCTGATGAAGATGGATGAAGCCGCTTTTGAGCAGTTCCTCGGCAGCAAGGTCTGGGAGAAGGAAAAGGGGATGCTGCCCTTCTCGTGGCGCATCCGCAACATGGCGGAAATCGCGCATGACGCGGGCTTCGTCGGCGGCAAGTTTTCCATCCAGAGCGAAAGCAGCATGATGGTCTGCCTCGCCGCTGCGCCGAAGAACGGAATGCAGATTCTGGATGCCTGCGCCGCGCCGGGCGGCAAGAGCTGCCTGATGGCGGAAATGATGCAGGGCACGGGGCGCGTGCAGGCGTGGGAGCTGCATCCGCACCGGGCGGATTTGATTGCCGCGCAGGTGCAGCGTCTGGGGCTTGAAAACGTGCGCCCGATGACGCGCGACGCCCTCAAGCGCCGCGAAGAGCTGGACGGCACGATGGACATTGTGCTGCTGGATGCGCCGTGTTCGGGGCTTGGCGTGATGAGCGAAAAGCCGGACGTGAAATACCGCGTGACGGCACAGAGCGTCGATGAGCTGGTGCAGCTGCAAAGCAATCTGCTGGACGCGGTCTGCCCGTATGTGAAGAAGGGCGGCACGCTGGTATACTCCACCTGCTCGGTGCTGAAGGACGAAAACGTGCGTCAGGCGGAGAAGTTCCTCGCGCGTCACCCGGAATTTGAGCTGCTGCCGCTGCCGGAGACGATTCCGGCTTCCGTGCGGCAGTATGAAACGACCGGCTTGCAGCTCCTGCCGCAGCGCGACGGCATCGAGGGCTTCTATATGTGCCGGATGCGGAGGAAAAAGGCATGACCGAACTGACAGGCATGACGCCGCAGGAGCTGTCCGACTGGTGCAAGGCGCAGGGAATGCCCGCTTTTCGCGGCAAGCAGGTTTTCCGCTGGATTCATCAGGGCGCGGATTTTGACGCAATGACGAATCTGCCGGCGGCGATGCGCGCGCAGCTGAAGGAAATCGCTGTGGCGCAGCCGGTCAGCATCATTGACGAGCGGAAAAGCCAGATTGACGACACGGTGAAATTCCTCTTTGGCTTGAAGGATGGCAACTGCGTCGAGGGTGTGCTGATGCACTACCACCACGGCTATACGCTGTGCATCTCGACGCAGGTTGGCTGCCGGATGGGGTGCAAGTTCTGCGCCAGCACGCTGGAAGGGTGCGTCCGCTCGCTGACGGCGGGGGAAATGCTCGGCGAAGTGCTGGCGGCGAACCGGTATTTGGACGGCAAAGACCGCGTGCACAACATCGTGCTGATGGGCAGCGGCGAACCGCTGGACAACTACGACAACGTCTGCCGATTTCTGCGCCTGCTGCGCGAGGAGGACGGCGTGAATATCGGCTTGCGCAATGTGAGCCTCTCCACCTGCGGGCTGGTGCCGAAGATGTACCAGTTCGCGGAGGAAAACCTGCCGGTGACGCTGTCCGTGTCGCTCCACGCGCCGAACGACGAGATTCGCCGCCAGACCATGCCCGTCGCCAACGCCTACCCGATGGACGAGCTGCTTGCCGCTTGCCGGAATTACATCGACAAGACCGGGCGGCGCGTCATCTTCGAGTACGCACTGGTGGGCGGCGTGAACTGCGAGGAAAAGCACGCGATTGAACTGGCGAGCCGGCTGCGCGGAATGCAGTGCCATGTCAACCTGATTCCGCTCAACGCCGTGGAAGAGCGCCACTTGAAGGGCGTGAACGAACAGACAGTGCAGCGTTTCCTGCATAAGCTGGAGGAACTGCACATTTCCGCGACCCGCCGCCGCGAAATGGGCGACGACATTGAGGGCGCGTGCGGCCAGCTGCGCCGCAAGACACTTACTACTCTACACGACCCGCAGGGAGAAGAAGCATGAGCCGCAAAATCCGTTTCAGCAAGGAGAGCCAGAGCTCGCTGAATGATTTCTTCGTTCACCGCAGTCCGGAACAGCCGAAATCCAAAGCGGAAGAGAATCTGCCCGCCGGGATTCTCTGCGCCTTCCGCACGGACGTGGGCAAAGTGCGCGCAAACAATCAGGATGCGCCTATTGTGTCGGAGAAGCTGCGCCTGTACGGGGTGGCGGACGGCATGGGCGGCCACAAGGGCGGCGAAGTAGCGTCCACCAGTGCGCGCGACGATCTGCTGCGGGAGTTGGAAGGGAAAACGCCGTCGGTTGCGGCGCTCTCCGGCGCGATTGAGGAGGTCAACCGCCAAATCTACCATCAGCAGGAGCATGACGACGCCCTGACCGGCATGGGGACGACGCTCTCCGTCCTCTGGATGAGCGACAATTTCGTGTACATTGGGCATGTAGGGGACAGCCGTGTGTATCTGCTGCGCGACGGCGAGTTCAAGCAGATGACGCTTGACCACTCTCTGGTGGAGCAGCTGGTGCGCGAAGGCGTGCTGACGGAGGAAGAGGCGCAGAATCACCCGATGCGCAACATCATCACCCGCGCGATTGGCACGGATGAATCGGTGGAGGTGGACGTGGTGGTGGAGGAGCGCCGCAAGGGCGACCTGTGGCTTGCCTGCTCCGATGGTCTGCACGGCTTGGTGGATGACCGCCAAATGCGCGATGCGCTGCGCCAGTATGCGCCGGAAAAGGCGGCGGATGTGCTGCTCAAAGCCGCACTGGATGCGGGCGGACGCGACAACGTGACGCTCGTCATCGTGCATGACGGGGAGGAACCGGCATGAATGCGTTGATTCAGCCTGGCCGCATCCTCGCCGGCCGCTACCGCATTGATCAGCAGATCGGCGTGGGCGGCATGGCGGTGGTTTACCGCGCGACCGACCTCAATACACAGCATTTCGTCGCCGTCAAAGTTCTTAAACCGGAGTATAATCAGGATGCGGAGTACGTTGCGCGCTTTCAGCGGGAGGCGGAAGCCGCGTCGAAAATGACGCACCACAACATCGTCAACCTGCTGGATGTCGGCATGGATTCCAGCGGCAACCGCTACCTCATCATGGAGTACGTCGAGGGGCAGACGCTCAAGGACGTCATCCGCGAAAAAGGGCGGCTGAGCGAAACATCGGCAGTGCAGATTACCATCCGCATTCTCTCTGCGCTGCAGCACGCACATTCCAACGGCATCATCCATCGTGACATTAAGCCGCAGAATATCCTCATGCAGTCCGACGGCCATGTGAAGGTGGCGGATTTCGGCATCGCGCGCATGGCAAACAAGAATACGCTTGCCAAGGGCGATTCCGTCATGGGGTCGGTGCACTACTTCAGTCCCGAACAGGCATCGGGCAAGGAAGCGGGGGTCACGAGCGATATTTACAGCGTCGGCGTGACGCTCTACGAGATGCTCACCGGGCGTGTGCCGTTTGACAGCAATAACCCCGTCGCCATTGCGATGCAGCACATCCACAATACGCCTGTGCCGATTCAGCAGTACGCGCCGGAAACGTCGGACGCGGTGTGCCATGTCTGCATGAAGGCAATGGACAAAAATCCAGCGTACCGCTATCAGTCCGCGTGGGATATGGCGAGGGATCTTCGCCACGCCCTCAGCGGGCAGGTGGGGGAGATGGAACCGCGCATCGTTGACGGCAGGCTTCCGGAGGACGGCGAGAGCGGCGGAATGCAGCCTGTACGCCGACAGCCCAGCAGACGCATGGTGCGCAAAAAGCACCCCGCCAGCTGGTGGGTGATTACGCTGCTGATGTCGCTGGTTGTCTGCTACGGGCTGTTCGTCGGCACGAAGGCGATTTACGAGCGCGTGGTCAACAGCGCGGTGGTTGACGAGTACCTTGGCATGGATGTTTCGGCGGCGCAGCGGCAGATTCAGCGCGCCGGACTGCGCCCGGAAATCATGGAAATCAATCACCCGACCATCAAGGCGGGTGAGGTCATCCTGCAAGCGCCGCAGGAGGGGACGACCCTGCGCAAGAATGACGTGGTGGTGCTGACTGTCTCGAAGGGGCCATCCACCCAGACCGTGCCGAAAATTACGAATTTGACCGTCTCGGACGCGATTACGACGCTATCTCCCTATGGGCTGACGCTGACGATTGTCGAGTATGTGGTCAGCGCGACGGTTCCGGCGGGGCGCATCATCAGCCAAAGCCCGGAAGAAGGCAGCGTGTGCATGTCGGGCGACGCGGTGAATGTGTCGGTGTCCGGCGGCATGGCGGTTGTGCCGAATGTGTACGGTCGGCATCTGGCGGATGCGCAGGAGCTGATTGCGGCATCGGGATTGTCGCTGAACCAGAACATCACTTTCTTGGAGACGGACGACACGACGATGCACGGGCTGGTTGCCCAGCAGTCGCCGTCGGGCGGCAGCGAGGTGATTGCCTCCGCGAAGGTGTCGCTGACGCTCTACCGCGTACCGTCGATGATGGCGCGGGCGAAGGTGCTTCTGTCCCTGCCGCAGACGGAAAGCATGATGCACGTCCGTGTGACGCTGGTGGAAAGCGGCGTGGAGTACACGGCATACGAGGGGGATTTTCCCGCTAACGCCAGCCGCGAGCCGGAGGTTGAGCTGTGCGGCAATGAGCCGGGCATGTACACCTACCGTGTCTATTGCGACGGCGAATTTGCCTATCAGCAGCAGGTGAATATGGAATGAGAGAACCAGAAATGACGCAGGAATTGCAGGCGGAACTGCATCAGGGCGTGCTTGTGCGCTTCTTTGGCGGCTTCTATGTCGCGGCGGATGCGGACGGGCAGGAGTACACGCTCCGCTGCCCGAAAAAATTCCGCCATCAGCGCCTGTCGCCCCTTGTGGGAGATGCGGTGCGCTTTACGCCGGGGCAGGGCGAAGAGGAAGGCTGGCTGGTGGAAATTCTGCCGCGCAAGACCGAGTGCATCCGCCCGCCCGTGGCAAATGTGACGCTGCTGCTTGTGAGCATCTGCCCGTCGCCTGAACCGGATCTGCTGCTGGTAGACCGTCTGCTGGCGCGCGCGAAGAAGCAGGGTATGAAAACGGCGCTCATCGTCGGCAAATGCGACCTTGATGGCGGCAAACTGCTTGCCCAAATGCAGGAGGAGTATCGCGGGGCGGACTGCCCGGTGCTGGGTGTCAGCGCGCGGAACAAGGAAGGGCTGGATAGCGTTCGGGCGCTGATGCGCGGGGCGGACTGCTGCTGTCTGGCGGGGCAGAGCGGCGTGGGCAAATCGACGCTGCTGAACGCGCTGCTTGACTTGCAGCTGGAGACGGGTGAAATCAGCGAGAAAATCCAGCGCGGCAAGAACACGACGCGCTATGCGCAGCTGCTGATTCATGACGGCATCCGTGTGCTGGATACGGCGGGCTTCAGCCTGCTGGAAACAGAGAAGGGCATGGAGCCGGAAAAATTGCAGGAATTGTACCCGGAATTTCAGCCGTACATCGGGCAGTGCCGTTTCCAGCCCTGCCTGCATGACCGTGAACCCGGCTGTGCCGTCACGCAGGCGGTGCAGGCGGGGGAGATTGACGGAAACAGGGTGGCGCGATATCGGGAACTGCTGGCGGATGTCAGGCTGGCGTGGAAGAACCGGTATCAGTGAGATAGAAGGATACAAAAATCACCCCGGCGTGTGAGCCAATGCTGGCTGCATACCGGGGTGGTTGTTTATAGCGACCTGCGCGTTTGTTCATCGCGCATGAAGTCATCCGAAAAGAGTTCCAGACTGTCCAGAAAGCCAGTCCACTGGCTGCACTTCGGCAGAAGAATCACCGCATCGCCAGCTTTGGTGACTGTCACCTCGCCGCGGGTGAATCGGCATTCCTCTGGAGGAGAACCGCCTGACTATGCTCGTCTTCAAACGGCTTTGCTCTCATCATGAGAAGAAGCTCTTTGCAAGTTATTGTCATTGTTGTTCTGTCAGCTGCTTAATTTGCTTATCAAAATCAGAATCAATTCGCTGGGTGCGATTGAACACATCATATTCCGCAAAGGCTTTCTGCTGTGCCTGCGCTTGGCTGATATGCCCTTTGTCGGGGAGAATATCATATCGGCGGAACGCAAGAAACTCGTTAATGCTTGCGGCAAACTGCTCCATGGTGAAAGTGTTTTCTCGCTCAATCAAGTCTTCGATGTAATCAAAGTAGCCGGAAACAGCTCGCTCAAGCTGACGAATCTGCTTTTCATCCAGATAGTTTTTTGCGACTGTTACATCCGATTTTAGGATGCGACCATCCGGCGCATTTTTCCATGTCGTCAGTCCCATGTGTTCCTTTGTATGGTCGGCAGAATCATGCACGATTTCCGCCGCCGTTTTATGCGTAATGGCATAGTGAAAGCGATTCTGCACCATTGCATAGAACTGCTGGGTAGTTGGGGCATTGCGGTCATAGTCGATACTGCATTCTGCATAGATGTCCGTCACTTGCTGCCAAATGCGGCGCTCGCTGGCGCGAATCGAGCGCACACGCTCCAGCAATTCGCGGAAGTAATCTTTGCCGAAAGCGGTTTTGCCTTGCTTCAGGCGGTCATCATCCATGGCAAAGCCTTTGACCATGTACTCTTTCAGCACACCAGTCGCCCAAATGCGGAACTGCGTGGCTCGACGGCTGTTGATGCGGTAGCCGACGGAAATAATGGCATCCAGATTATAAAAATCAACGAGCCGCTTGACAGCTCGGCTTCCCTCTTCCTGAACTATTTCCATTTTGGAAATAGTTGAGGAAGCAAGTAATTCGCCTTCTTCATAAATATTATTCAGGTGTTTGCTGATGGCTGGTGCTTGTACGCCGAATAATTCTGACATTGCCTTTTGCGTCAGCCAAATGGTTTCATCTCGAATGACAGCGTTTACCGTAATGTCTTCTTCGGCTGTCTTGTAGATGAGAAAATTGAAATCCGGAGTGGGCATAGATACCTCCGCGTTTGTCTAAAAACTGCTTTACTTTCTCCTCAGTTTCGCCACAAAGAACCCCTCAAACCTTTCATCCGGTTTGACGCACACGACCCCATCTACCTTCGTCGGCAGCAGCGGCACGTCAGTCAAGAACGGGTGTTCAATCGGCACAACCTCACAGATGCCCATGCTCACTGCGCTCTGCACGATGTCCTCATTTTCCATTTGCAGCACCGAGCACGTCGAATACACCATTTCGTGCTTCTTCGGCAGCAGGGACAGCGCCTTTTGCAGCAGCACTTTCTGCGTTTTTGCGGTCTTTGCCAGCCAGTCCGCCGTCATCCGCCGCTGCGGCTCGCCGTCTTCAAGCAGCAGCGTGCCGCTTCCGGAACAGGGTGCGTCCAGCAGAATCTTGTCGAACTTGAACAGGCTGTCCAGCAGGCGCGCGTCCTGCCGCATGATGTTCACGGCGCGCGCACCCTGGCGCGTCAGGTTGAATTGCAGGCGGTCGGCGCGAATCGCGTTTTTCTCGCAGGCGGTGATGAGCGCCTTGCCGCCGGACAGCGCCGCCATCTGCGTCGTTTTGCCGCCGGGGGCAGCCGCCATGTCCAGCACGGTTTCGCCTGCTTTCGGCGCAAGCACCAGCGCAGGCAGCATCGAGGAAAGCGATTGCAGGTAAATCGCGCCCGCGTCGTAGCAGGGCAGGGCGCGCAGTTGCTCTTCATTGCCGTCCGGCAGCAGGAACGCATCGTCATACCACGCAATCGGCTCGACTGCAATGCCAGCATCCGCGGTTTCGCGCAGAACCGCCTCCCGGTCGCCTTTAAGCGGATTGACGCGGAACGTCGTACGCTTGCGGACATAGCCCGCTTCAATCTCCCGCGCAAGCTCTGCGCCGTATTGTGCTTCCAGCCGCTCATGCAGCAGCGGCGGTACTTTGGGTATCATAGGCTTCTCCTTTGCCGTCAGGACACCGGACGTTCCCGGCTCATGCGGCGCTTGACTTTGATGGGCGCGAACAGCGGCTTTTTGCTGTGCTTCTTCGCTTTGCTTTTTTTCATGCGGATGCACCTCCTGCGGATAGCTTATCCGCATTTTGCAGCCGTCATTCAGCGCATCTGGTGGATTTTCGCGATGTCCTCGGCGGGATTTGCGCTCTTAAACAGCGCCGTGCCCATGACCGCAGCGTCCAGCCCGCACTCGTGCAGCAGGGGCAGATTGCTAAGCGACACGCCGCCGTCCACCTCGGTCAGCCCGGTGTAGCCGATGGCGCGGAGCTGGCGGAGTTTGTCCAGCACGATGGGGTTGAATTTCTGCCCGCCGAAGCCGGGTTCGACCGACATCAGCAGCACCATGTCGCACAGGGGCAGCAGGGGGATGATAGCGTCCACCGGCGTGTTGGGCTTGATGGATACCGCCGTCTTGACGCCCTGCGCGCGGATGCAGCGGAGGATTTCGGCGCGGTCGGCGGCGATTTCCTCATGAATCGTGATGGAGGACGCGCCTGCCCGGCAGAAGGCTTCGACGTATTTTTCGGGCTGGTCGAGCATGAGGTGCACATCCAGCGGGATGGTGAAGCGCTCATGGAGCGCTCTCACAACGCTGGGGCTGAAGCTGAGGTTCGGCACGAAATGCCCGTCCATGACGTCTACATGAATCCAGTCTGCGCCCGCGGCAATCATGCGGGCAGCGGCGGATTCGAGGTTGAGAACATCGGCAGCGAGGATGGAAGGGGATACAATCATGGCTTGACCCTCCGAGTAGTCGATTGGATTCAGTTCATCATGCAAAATGCGCATCCTTGAGTATCTTTAGCGCCGCGGGGGCAATCGGGTCAGGAATCGCGGCGGGGCGGGCGAGGAAGTAACCTTGCAGCAAATCAACGCCTAAGCGCAGGACAGTGCGCAGTTCGGCTTCGTTTTCAATGCCCTCCGCGACGACCTGCATCTGGCGCGCATGGGCGTAGGTGACAACGTCCGTGACGACCTGCTGCTTGTCGATGTTGGAGTCAATGCTGCGGATGATGGCAATATCCACCTTGATGTAGTGCGGGGCGAGCAGAAGCAGGTTGTTGCTGTTGCTGTACCCGCTGCCGTAATCATCCAGCGCAAAGACCGCGGTTCCGCCCAGCTGACGGCGCTTGATGGCAAGCACCTCCGGCGTCGTTTCTTCTTCCTCGGTAATCTCGATGACCATTTTTTTCAGCATCGGGGCAAACTGACGGCGAAAATCCGCAAAATCAGCATCTGTCAGCGAAACGTTTGCAATGGAGTTGATGAACAGCTTCGCGTCGGGGGAGAGCTTGCCGCACGAGACAAGGCGCTCGAACGTCTGCGTGCCCTTGAAGAGGGTCAAATGCTCAATGTCGTACAGCCGATTCTCCTCGTGCGCCAGCTTCATGATGGTTTCGGGGGAACGCAGCAGCGGCATGTTGACGCGCATCAGTGCCTCGTAAGCCACCACATGCCCGTCGCGCGCGGAGAACAGCGGCTGGAAGTGATAGAACACGCTGCTGTTCTCCAGCAGTGCGGAGAACTCCTGCCGCAACTGCGCGTAGTAGGCTTCGCGGTTGTATGCACCAATGTCAAATTCGCGGATTTCGCCCTTGCGCTGCCGCTTCACCTGATAGAGCGCAAAATCGGCATAGCGTTTGAGGGTCGCGAAATCGCGGCTGTCATCCGGATACCACGCCACGCCGCCGGAAATGGCAATGTGCATCGTGTCGCCGGAAGGCAGCACGGCGGTGTAGGTGGACATGGCTTCCTGCAGGTGCGTCAAATCCGCCCGGAGCGCGTCGCGGGATTCATAGCCGTGCAGCAGGACAACAAATTCGTCGCCCGAAAGCCGCGAACAGACCGCGTTTGCCGGGATATTCTCTGCAAGGCATTGCCCGGTCAGGCGGATGTAGCGGTCGCCACAGTCGTGTCCGTAGGTGTCGTTGATGCGCTTCAGGTCGTCCAAATCGGTCATCAGCAGCGCAGCATGGCGCATCTTGTCCGGGTGCGCGAACATCTCCTGTACCTTCCGCATGAACGAGAAGCGGTTGTACAGCCCGGTCAGTACGTCGTAGTCGCGCTCGTGCTCAATGCGGCGGCGCTCCTGCATGGAGGTCGTTACATCCTCCACCAGACCGACCTGTGTCCCGCGTTCTTCGCCGGAACGCAGGAGGATGTAGCGCACCGTGCCGCCCGAAGCGGGCAGGGCGTACACTTCGCCGCCGTATGCGCGGGTTACGTACTCGTGCGTCTGCTTCCAGCCGTTCAGGATGGCATCGAACCAATCCTTGTTCAGCGAATCCAGCGGTACGTCCGGCAGCGCCAAGAGGGAGAAGAAATTGTCCGTCACATACACGGTATCCACATCAGGCCGCTTCTCAAAGCCGCCGATTTCCACGCTCGCCAATTCCATAATGCGCTGGAATTTGACTGACGTGTCCAAAATCTCCTGTGAACGCTGGGTGAAGGCGGCGGAGAATTGGTCAAGCTCACAGATGCCCGTCGGGGAGAGCGTCGGCACTTGATACCGCTGATTCTGTGACGCGCTGATCTGCTTGGACAGGCGCGTAATCGGTTGTGCCAAACGCCGACTGACGACGAAGGAAGCAAAAACACCTGCCAGCAGTGTCAGTACGACGATAATCACCAGCATTTGCCGAACGCTGCCGGAAAAGCTGTACAGCTGCTTGACGGGCACAAGCCCAATCAGCAGCCAGTGCTCACCGGAGAACGGCGCGTTTCGGCTGTACAGCGCCAGCGGCTGTTCGCTGGCAAAGTAGCGTGTGCCGTCAATTGTCAGAAAGCCCTCACCGGATGCATCCTTTTGCAGCACCAGCGTGTTTCCCGCCTGAATTGCTGCGTCGTGCGAAGAGCAGACGGCGATTTGCAGCGTCAGCGTATCCGCGGACAGGTCGTCCGTCGTCGAGCAGAGCAGGTAGCTGCCGCTTCCCTCGTTCTGCAATTCATTGGTGGGCAGCTTGCCGCGCAGGTAGGGGTCTGACAAAAGCCCGATGCCGACCACGCCATACACCGTGCCATCGGGAAGTATCAGCGGCTGGGAGTAGGAAAACACGCTGCGCGGGTCATCAGGGAGGCAGAATGGAAAGCGCGTCCAGTGACCATAATCATCCGCCGAAAGCAGAGTTTTGGCGTTCCGCGCGGTTTGATAGGGAAGATAGAGAAAGTCTGATGCTTCGCGCTGATATTCAAAGGCAGGCTGCCAAGCGCTGGCGGTGTAAAGCCCTGTGGATTGCACAAGCGTTGCCGGGGCAAACTCCAGCGAAAGGTCAGCATTGCGGTCGGAATATGGACCATCCGGGTCGAGGTCGCGCACATAAATACCGGGGAAGCGCGTCCCGTCCACGCAGTCATCCAAATCACGGCTGCAGAAAATAACATAGATGCCGCTGAGTTTTTTTGCGCGCATTTCGAACACCAGCTCCGACGAAATGGCGCGCAGAAGCGGCTCGGATGCGGCACTGCCGGAATCCAGCGTATCCAGCGAAATCGTACCGTCCGCCAAGAGCGCTTCGGTCTGACTGTTGATGTAGGTGGACAGCGCGGTCAGCTCCTGCGAAGAAACCAGAAAATTCTGCAAATATCCGCTGCGATTTTCCACCTGTTCGCACAGAACTTCCTCCGCATTGTCATCCAGCTGCGACGGCACTTGTCCGACGATAATTGTGCCGATGAGCAGGGTCAATTCAATCACCAGCACGAGCAGCAGAGAAAAGAAGCTGGTGAAAAAGACAGAATGCATTTTGCGGCTCTGCGGCGCGGGAACCATGACACTTTCACCTCCTGTTTAGCGGCAATCAGGGCGATTTGATTATTCGTAGGCTTGCAGCTTCGTCAGCGTCTCCTGATACCAGCTGTCAAAGCATTCGTCCGTGAGAAACTCCGCCTCAGCTTCCTCGGCGCTCATCCCCGCGGCGATTCGCTCGACGACGATGGCACGGTCTGCCGCGGCTTTGTCGCTCAATGCGTATTCCAGCACTTTGCGCGCCGCCTGACCGCCCTCAAACGCCAGCGGTGTGTACAGGCGATTCTCATTGATCGTCGCGACCGCGCCCGTCAGCACCTGCTCGACGACGGGGGAGAGTGTCAGCCCGGCGGCCTTGATGGTATCCATGTTGTTTGCCGCCTTTGTCACCGGCATGTAGCCCGAACCGACGGAGAAGCTGATGTTGTTTTCCGGCAGGGTGAACCACTTGAGAAACTCCACGCTCGCGCGCACTTTCGCTTCATCGGCCGCCGTGACGACCATGCCGGCGCCCTGCTGGACAGCAAACGATTCGCCATCCGCAAACTTCGGGCAGGGGAGCACTTTCAGCGTGATGTCATGGCTCTCGGTGTCGCTGGTTATGACACGGGAGGGGAAGAACGTGCCGCTGGAGGATGAACCGACGTAGCACAGCAGGTTGCCCGTCTTGATATCGTCGCTGCGGAAGCGCCCGGCAGCGCTGAAATAGCCCTTGATGAACGGAACGTAGTAGCTGTCCCAGAGCTTGCGGATGATATCGCGGTCGAAATGCAGCGTAAGACGCCCATCGCCATCCACCTCGAAGATGGTGCAGCCCAGCTCCTGCGCGCCGATGAGCAGATAATTCGCCATTGCGTCGCGCCCGAAGAGTGCCTTGCCGTCATCAGGCGTGGCGGTCTGCGCGTCTGTCCAGTTGTAGTAGCGCTCGGCGACGGCAAGCAGACCCTCGATGGTGAGCATCTCGCTTTCCTGCGTGCCGGTTGCCTCGGCAAAAGGCTGCCAGTCCGTTTCATTCAGGAAAAGCAGTTCGGTAGACTTGGCAACCGGGAAGATTTTGATGCTCCCAGTCTGCCCGAAGTCGCCTTCAGTGAGATAATTATCGACATATGCGGCGCGTTCGTCCGCTGTTAGATACCTGCTGACATCAACGACCAGCCCCAGCTTGTCCAGTGCGTAGGCGGTGTCGGCGTAGGCGGAGAAGATGTTCGGCATTGCTGCCGCGCCGACTTTTCCCTCGGCGGACTGCATGACGCTGGCTTCCAGCTCATTCACGCTGCCTTGGCTGTACGCCTCAACAATGATGCCCTTTTCCTTGCCGACCGTTTCGTTGAAGGTTTTGACGAGCGTATTGAAACTCTCCAGCAATGTACCGTTGTAGTATGTCCAGACCGTAATGCTGATGGGCTGCGGTGCAGCGTTATTCGATGAACATCCCGCGCAGAGCAGCAGGACGATGATGCAGAGCAAAGCCAACAGGTATTTCAAATTCTTTTTCATCATGTGAAAAACTCCTCTCGCCGGCGAATTCCGACGGGAATCAGTATAGCGCGTTTTCGCAGGAAATGCAAGGCTTTGCACGTCTAAGCGAGCGGATTTTCGGAAAAACTTACATTATAAATGAAAAAATGATAAATGAAAAAATGCGCCGGAGAAAAGTCCTTCGGCGCAGGGCAATTGCATCAACCTTTTATTCTGCTGATGAGACGCTCCGTGACGATCCGCATGTCCTCCGTCGTGCCAATCGTTACGCGCAGATACGACTGCAGGTTCGGCGTGCTAAAGTGGCGGACAAGGATGCCGTCGTCGCGCAGAAGCTGCTGAATCGGCGCGGCGTCATTTTCCGATGCCTTAACGAAGAGGAAGTTTGTGCGGCTCTTGAGGACGGGAATGCCCGCGTCCACTAATGCTTGGCGGCAGATATCGCGGTCATGGCAGATGGTGGCGACGATGCGCGCAGTGTACGCCGTATCCAGCTCGGCTTCGCGCGCGGCGGCTTGTGCCAAACGGTCAACCGGGTAGCTGTTGAAGCTGTCGCGGATGCGCCTCATGGCAGCCATCAGGCGCGGATGCCCCAGCGCATAGCCGACGCGCATTCCCGCCAGAGCGTGACTCTTGCTGAACGTGCGGGTAATAATCACGTTGTCAAATTCGCGCAGGAGCGGTACGGCGACTTCCTCCGCGAATGCCGCATACGCCTCGTCAATCAGCAGCACTTCGCCGCAGTCGCGCGTGTACGCCGCCAAATCCTGCAGTACATCCAGCGGGAGCGCCATGCCGGTCGGGGCGTTCGGGTTCGCCAAGGCAATGGGGCAGGCAAGGCGCAGACCATCCACATCCACCGAAAAATCGGGCTTCATCGGCACAGAAGCGACTTTTGCGCCGTACAAATTCGCATAAACCGGGTAAAACGAGTACGTCACCGCCGGAATGGCGACGGTTTTGCCCGCGAAAAACGCCGCAAACGCAAACGCCAGCACTTCGTCTGAGCCGTTGCCGCAGAACACCCAGTCCGCCGGGACACCCTCGACGGCACTGATGGCTTCGCGCAAGGCAGTCGCATCCATGTCCGGGTACAGGCGCAGGGACGCGGCATCGAACGAGCGCAGCACCTCAGCCACGCGCGGCGACGGCGGATACGGATTCTCGTTCGTGTTGAGCTTGATAAACTTGCGGTTTTTCGGCTGCTCACCTGCAACGTAGGGAGTCAGGCGCAGCGCTAATTCGCTCTCATACATACTCATGTCCTCCTGACCGGCACGCCCTCGCGCGCCAGATATTCCTTCAAGTCGCTGATTTTCAGAATGCCGAAGTGGAACAGCGTCGCGGCGAGGGCGGCATCAGCGTGCCCGACGGTCAGCGCGTCGCGGAAGTGCTCCATCTTGCCCGCGCCGCCGCTGGCAATCACCGGTACGCCGACTTCATCCGCAATAGCGCGCGTCACATCCAGTGCGAAACCGTCGCCCACGCCGTCGCAGTCCATGCTCGTCAGCAGAATTTCACCCGCGCCGCGTTTCACGCCTTCTGCCGCCCATTCCAGTGCGTCCAGCCCTGTGTTCTCGCGCCCGCCGCGAACGTACACGTCCCAGCCGCCGCCAGCGCGCGATTTTACATCCATTGCCAGCACGATGCACTGACTGCCGAACCGCAGCGCACTCTCGGTGATGAAATCTGGGTTGCGCACGGCGGGCGAGTTGATGCTCACCTTGTCTGCGCCCAGCCGCAGCAGCGCGCGAATCTGGTCGATGTCGCTGATGCCGCCGCCGACCGTGAATGGGATGAAGACCTGCTCCGCCACACGCGACACCACGTCCAGCATCGTGCCGCGCTTCTCGTAGGATGCGTTGATGTCCAGCAGTACCAGTTCGTCCGCGCCTGCCTCATTGTAGCGCACCGCGGCTTCCACCGGGTCGCCCGCGTCGCGGATATCCACGAAGTTCACGCCCTTGACCACCCGACCGTCGCGGATGTCCAGACAGGGGATGATGCGCTTGGTCAGCATGATTTGTCCCCCTTCCACTGCGCAAATCGCCGGAGCATATTCAGCCCGACTTCACCTGATTTTTCCGGGTGAAACTGCGTTGCCATCACGTTTCCGCGCTGTATGGCGGCGGTGAAAGTCTGCCCGTAAGTGCAGGTGGCGGTCGTCCATTCCGGCGACACATCCGCCATACAGTAGCTGTGGACGAAATAGACAAACGGCGACTGCCCGCCGTCAAAGAGGACGCACGGGCGTGTGTCGAGCGTATTCCAGCCCATATGGGGGATTTTCAGCCCCGCGTCATGGAATTTCGTGATGGTGCCGGGGAACAGCCCCAGACCATCGTAGAAGCCATTTTCCTCGCTGTGCTGGAAGAGCATCTGCATTCCCAGACAAATGCCGAGGATAGGTACGCCTGCATCGGCGGCGGAGAGAATGGCGCGGTCGAGATGGAGCGCACGGATGCGGGTCATGGCATCGGAAAACGCGCCGACGCCGGGGAGGATGATGTGGTCGGCGGTGGAAAGGGCGGAGGGGGTGTCGGTGATGAAGCAGGGGACGGCAAGAAATTCGAGCGCCTTTTGGACGCTGCGGAGATTGCCCATGCCGTAGTCGAGGATGGCAATCATGGGGGAAAACACCTCCTTGGGGGAAAAATTCGGAAGGGGGAAGGGGAAAAAAAGCAACACGCGGAAGAATTATGGTAGTGAAACCAACTCAATCGCGCGAAAGGGGTCAAGGGGAAAATTTCCCCTTGCAGGGTCAAGGGACAGCGTCCTTTGTGGCTGTCTCTTATACACATCTCCGAGCC
>ENA-OZSR01000059-OZSR01000059.1-human-gut-metagenome-genome-assembly--contig:-NODE-59-length-24519-cov-6.610121_pt1 | contig 24519 bp, 20 predicted proteins | sample MGYA00244128_ERZ653978 | MGnify/ENA primary metagenome ERZ653978 (study PRJEB26926, sample SAMN06164786) | human gut metagenome | biome: ENVO:00009003; feature: ENVO:2100002; material: ENVO:00002003...
GAAAATCTTTGGAGAATTTTTCAATACAGCTGACAAAGACAGTGCAATTAAGTATTTTAATACACTTATTACTAAACAAGAAAAAGCAAAGGTAGTAGGATATTCAAGTATTGATGTGGATGCTGCTTCATATACCTACACATTCAAAGATGTTGCAATCAGATACCTTGAAGACAAAAAGGAACCTTATTACTCAACCATAAAGATAGATATTAAGATTACTTATCCGGATTTAGATATTGATTTTATAGCTGATGAGAAAGAATGGAAATCATACTTTAATTATTGTCTTATTGCAGATGATAAGATAGAAATCGGTGCGAGTCCCGAATCGAGAGGTATTGTTGATGTTTATGGGGGAATGTACTCCGGTGGTAATGTTGATGTATTCAGCGGAAGTTCTCTTACACTTCAAGACGGACTCTTATTAAATGGCCAGCTTAAAGTACCTTCAGTGCTTGTATCAAAAGGCGATATTAACCTTCCGGGAGGAAGCAGTGCATCCGTATTAAAAACAGGAAACGGAAGTATCTGGTGTAACGGAATTACAGCCGGCGGCGATGGAGGAAGAGGAGATGTACTTTATACTTCAAATCAGGCAAGGACTTATGTAGCAGATGATTTATCACTTAATGGTGACGACTGCAATATAACAATAAAAGGAAAATATTTAGGCTTCGGAAGAAATAATGCCAATACCAGTGATCCAACAGGAAAGGCGTCTACGAGTTCAGCAATAATTGTAAACGGAAGAAACTGTACCCTTGATATGACGGATATTAATTACCTTTTACTTGCAGGTAAGGCTTATGTAAAATTAACTGAGGATTCCTCTTATGTGACAGGTGATTCCATGGGATTAAAAGGTAATCAGGAAATATATCTTGTACCATCAGGTTATCTGAAGAAAAAACAGGATAGTTCAGACGGTACTTATGTAGCTAATCCTACATCTAAACCTGAAAATGTAGCGATAGATTTAAGCCCTTTCTTTGCATATAGACTTGGACTTCTTACAACTACCGGATATGTGGAGAAAAAGGATGCAAATGGTAAGACATATTACTATCTTGATTTCGTAGACAATGCTGCACAGAATGAATATGTTAAATGTATTGCACAGAATGGTTACCTTGAAGGTTTATTTAAATCAAAAGGTCTTTCATACACAAATGATGATATTGTAGAAATGAATGCAATTAAAGCCACAATCGAAATGGGTCTTGCAAGATTCTTTGACAAGAATACTGAAATAAAGATTGCGTCAGGTGCAACAGTATATACAAGCGGCACTCTTTTACAGGTAACCAAAGAGAGTGGATATTCTTCAACAAGTATTTTGGGAACCAATATGGAGTATTCATCCGTTTTGAATGCCAGCACTAATGCTGCTAATAAATATAAATTAATCAAGTCATTCCTTGCTCTTGATGATACTGTGGATTATACCGCTTTCCCTGAGAATGTGACTATTGATGGTTCTATTCACAAAATAGAATTTGATACAAGCAATAATCCTGTTCTTTTGACACCTTATGAGAGAACAGTTAATAAGGAAAAACTTGACACCCTTAAAGAAAACATCATACATAATGAAAATGGTACGATAGCAGCGGTAATTACCTCAAATGCAGAAGGGCAGTCAGGCTCTTATACAATTCCTAGTGGCGTGACTAACGGTGTTGTCCTTGGATATGGTGTTGATATTGTTGTTAATAGTAACTTTGAAGGACTTATAATCACTGACGGCAAGATAACTGTTAAAGGTTCAGCCCGGGTGACAACAGGAATAAACAACAGGGCAGAACTTACCCTTGATGTATATAAAGATGTAGCACAGTATTTTAATGCTTTCCAGGAAACAAGTGATACTAATAAACTTGATGAAGTCGAAATGAATCAGCTTCTTAATTTCAGCGAATGGAGAAAGAATGAGAATGTCGATTATAACTAACAGAACCGGACAACATAATAACAAAGGTTTTTCATTACTGGAACTTTTGGTTGTAGTTGCAATTATGGCAGTACTTACGGGAATTATTTCGATTACATACAGAACCGTTAATAAAAGTAATGTTAATAAAGCAGCAAGTATAGTTGATGATTACCTCTCTCTGGCAAGGGAAAAGGCTAAGACTGTTTCCGCTTATGAGTGGAATATGACAATTTCTGTAGGCGATGACGGAACAGAAGTCAGCTATGTTAAGAAAGCGGAAAAAGAATCCGACAAAGCTAAAATGGATAGCAAAACACTTCCTAAGAATGTTAAGTTCAAGATTATTGATGATAAAGGTAATGAAATCAGACTGGATAATACCATTAATGAGGTAAGTGTTGCATTTAATTCCCTCACAGGAAATGTAGCAAAGGTATATTTTTCCGATGGTTCATCAATTGATATTAAAGATAAGTCTTATTGTGACATAATTGCATATTACAAGACTAAGTCAAGAAGCGTAAGACTCTATTTTGTAACCGGTAAACATTCACAGATATGAGGCACATGACTATGAAATTAAAAAAAGGTAAAAAACATAATAATAAAGGTTTTACCCTCACAGAGGTTCTTGTAGCACTGGCGGTAAGTTCTGTTGTCATAACAATAGTTATTGCATTTATATCCCAAGGGTCAAGATTTTATAAGACCCAGAGCAATACTATTAACCTTCAGAATGAGCTTCAGGAGACATCTAATGTAATAACGGATACTCTTCAGGAGGCAACATACTTATCTATTACATCGAACAGTAAAAATCTTGAAGTATATACAGGTTCTTATGAAATTGAAGGAAAGAAGCTATTTACATCCGTTAAAGGATCGTCAAGATACATATTGAGGGATGGAACCGGAATATACGTCTTTGATAAAGCTGACACAGATTATATTAACAAAAAAGATAAGCCGGGATACAGGTATTCCAACAATATTGAAGAAATTACAGTAAATATCAGTGATAAATGTAAGACTAAAGTAGCCGATAGTGAAGTTATAACACAGCCCGTTATGCTTGATGTATATATCAAAGTAACACATAACGATACGTCAAGATTTGAGAATAAGACAATTACCTTAAGAAATAAAATTCAAAGCCTTGAAGTTAATGGTGAATTATACCAAATAGGCTCAAATGGTTCACAACTTGTACACGTAGAAAAGTAACAGGATTAAAGTTAAGTTTTAGTGAGGTTGATGCAGATGAAAACAAAAAAAAGGACATTTGGAATAGTTATTTCCGTAGCTGTGCTTGTAGCCGCAATAATTACGGGAGTTATTCTGAAAAGCAACACAAATACTAATGCTGCCGTTATTAATGATAATGGTGAGACACCAATATCCATTGATAACAAGAAGCCAATACTTGACAGGCTTATGGCTGCTAATGAAAAACTTGTAATTCTTGAGATTGTACCATATAAGAATGCAAGTGTATTTAATATGCTTACAGGATCTTCTAAAGTAAGAGAGACATTGGAAAAACACAAAGCGGAAATATACAATCAGTTTTTGTGGAATAATAAGAAAGAGAATGGTAATATCACAACTGTAACCGTTCAGGGTACAGCATCATTCCATCATCCTTATACTATTTCCTATAATAAGATGACTAAAGAATATACGGTTAATTATCCTAATTTCTTCCTTGAAGAGTTCCTTGACGGATATTCTAATCCTTCGGCATTTTCATATTTCAGTGAGAATATGGAAGTCAGGACGATTGTAGCAGGAGAACTTAAGGAAGAAGACCTTGAAGGTGTATCATTTATATATATATCAAGTTTCCTTGAGGACAAAGAAGTAATTAACTTTAATAATTTTTATGTTAATAATTCTACATCTGTAAAAGACCTTACAGATACAGGTAGCACTCCTACAGGTGCTTATGATGCCGATGGTAATGAATATAAATCCGAAAATGCCGGTACTATCTGGTATGACTGCTATTACAAGAACGATGCAGGTGAACTTGAAATCAGTGATATGAAATGGGATATGGTTCTCAAGCTTATGGAATTTATCTATAAAGGTAATTCTTATACAGGGGATACACCTATACCTGTAGTTGTAAATTATGGTAATCCTAAGAGTAAGGATGCCAATATTCATAAACTTGTCAATCTGGTAATGAAGACCTCTAATGAGGAAGGGGCTGCTTATAATGGTGTCAGCACTTATTATGAAGATGTACTTGCTGCACTTACTACTAAGAAAAGCGATACAGAAGAATATACTAACTCCTATGGTATTGTAACAGGTGCATATCAATATAACGGCGAGAATTATTCAGACTGGGGTAACACCAATGTACCTTTCTTTGACATGAAATGTACCGAGAGCGGTGAATTTACCTTTAACTATGTATATAAGACCAGCAATAACGGTAATGATTCCATTTTCTCAATAGGTAAGACAAACGTGGGTATGCTTACTGATAACGGAACTGCCAAGGACAGGGAAATTATAAGTGGTAATAACTATTACGTTACAGATATATTAAGATACCTCCTTGGTGTTGATGAAAATAACGATGAAGTAATTAAAGTTCTTGAAATTGAACCATGTCAGGATTTCCTTTATTCGGATACAAACAATCAGACAACGGTTGACCGTATTATGGAACTTGCAAGGGCTTTGCATATAAGAAGTTATACAAGAACTGACGGTACTGTAGCAGCTTATAATGGAATTGCAGATAAGAAGATTGAATTTAAGTGTATGACGAGTCTTCAATTTAATGGTATGAATGAAGATCTTATATCGGAATATGATATTATCTATATTGGTGACAGATCAGGCATGATGAATTCAAGAATAGTGAACGGGGATAGCGAAAACAAACTTGCAGACCTTAACGGTACCATCCGTTACAGTTCTGTATATAAGGATGCATCTCTTTCAAACAGATTCGTCACTTACAATGACAGGAAGTTGGATGGATATGTATATCTTGCATTTGGTGATTTAATTAAGACTGAGCAGGCACTTTTAGGTTATCTTCCTTCTGATTATGAGAAGGTGGATGCAACAAATAAAGGTTATGCATTGTATTCTGAACCTAAGACTACCGGTCTGAAAGAAAATTCAAGGGTACTTTTTGATATTAACGTTGAGAGTCTCTGGACACCTCTTATATATAATACATATAAGACATCAGGAAATAAAGCTGTATATACAGTTAAGAAATTAAGAAATGATATTGGAGGACCTGTAACAAATCCTACACGATATGATATAGAACTTGGCAATGCAAGATATTCATGCAATGATTTCACCGAGAAGAAGATGAAAGAAATCCGTGAATTCATAGATTACGGTAATCCTGTAATAATGGCGGATGATGTCTACAACTGTATTAAAGATGAGTATTACAACAAAAAAGGTGGATTTGTATATCCTACATCTAATTTGTACAAATTTGTTAATTCTTATCAGTCATCAGATGAGACTATGTCAGTACTTACAATCTTCTCTGACCTTATGAAGGCTATGAAGAGTGAGAAACTTGAAATCAAATCATGTACAAGTGAGTATTTGAAAGGTATTACATGGACTAAATGTCCTGTAATTGAATACGACAGTGAGAGCCTTGTTAAAGAGTCAAGCGTTGTAGAAAAACCTGAAAAATTAAGATTTAATGCTACATTCAGGGCAACACCGGGTAACACTTATAGAGTAACACTTATATATGATAAGAATACAGACGGTAAATTTAATGATCAAGCCACAACCGATGATAATAACGAAGTATTATACAGTACTACAATTAAGGCTGAAAGCAAGAACCAGAGTGTGCAGTTTGCTACACCTATTGCAGCGAACTTCAACGGAATGTTCTCGTGGAGAGTCCAGGTTAATGAAATTTCCGGTAACAATGTTATTAACAGAGCTGTATATGATGATTATACTATAATCCGAGGCGAAAGTAAGATTGCAAGGGTTCTTCAGATTCTTCCATCAGGTGGATCAATTACAATGAATCTTTCCAATAATGGAAGTTTTACCGCACTTATGAATAAAGCTGCTAAGATAATTAACTATGAAATAGTTGTTGAAACAATTTATTCCGATGAATTTGAGCAATTGTATACAGGAAGTAATAAGTATACGGCTGTAGAAGATTACGATACAGACAAAAATTTCCTTAAAAAAGGCGGAACTGTTAATGGAAAAAATTATGGTGGAAATTATTCAATGGTTGTAATCGGTTTTGCTGACACCTATGGTAAGCAAGATATATCCGATGATAACGGAGCATTAAGTAATATTATTGACTTTGCTGCTAAGGGAGGTTCTGTATTATTTACCCATGATACAATTGCTTTCTCTAATAATGTCAACTATGGTATATATAAAGACAGTCGGGGTAATCTGCAGACAGGTTCGTCACAGGATATAACAAGATATGGCGATAAGATGTCCCTTGACTTTACAAGACTTTTCAGGGACTTGGCAGGCATGGATAAGTATAGTGTAACAACAATACCTAACCTTAGCAGTGATACCCTTGCTAACGCCCATGTACCTACAGTTATGGATAATAATGGCAATGAGACTTATGTCAGGGAGATACAGGGCCTTAATAACTGGGTATTGTATTTGCGTTCAATGGGACGTCGTGACAATGCATATTATTCCCTTGATAACGGAGCATATCACAGGATGAATAATGGGGGACGTGATAAGAATCACGAAGTTCTTACAACAACAAAGAATGCATATAGCTATGGACTTAATAGCATTCTTACAACCAACAGAGCCGATCAGATTAATAAAGGACAGATTTCCTTATATCCATATAATACTACAAGCAGTGATGGTACAATAAAACTTGCAACCACACATGGACAGTATTATGAATTAAACATGGAAGAAGATGATCTTGTTGTATGGTATACATTGTCATCAGATAGATCAAATTACTATGGTGATAACAAAGGTGATGCCGCAACTAACTACTACATCTACTCAAAGGGTAACATTACCTATTCGGGTGCAGGTCACTCGAATATGGGTGAGGCCAATGAACATAAGCTTTTCGTAAATACAGTTATTAAAGCAATTGCCGCAGGTAACTATAAGCCTGAGGTTGAAGTACTTAATGGTTCAAGAGTAAGGGGAAGCAATTCCTATGTCATCTATACAAGCTCATTGGATAGTGAGATTAAGGTAGAATTCAAGGCAACCGATGCCGACCTTGCAACAAGAGAGACAGTTCAGACCATGTACAGCAATGAAGCTGATATATTAAGCCATATCGGACGATTTGACAAGGGTGATGTATATTGGATTGACGGTAACGGTGATGAGAGACTTCTCATTCATTATCAATACGGAACCGACAACATTCTGTTAAATGGTGAGAGAAATACATTTTATATATGTGACCCTTACAACAACGATAAGAATACCAATGTTAAGTATGCAGATAAGGCTGTTATGAAGGAGTGCTATGACACATATGTGAAAGCAGGAACCGTAAAACTCAAATTTGTAGCTATTGACTCAAAGGGCGAATTTGGAAGTGCGGATGCAACAATTTTGAATCATGACTTGTTTGACCTTGACTGATATGTAATTTTTAAAGCCACGTTTTTTTGAAAAAGCGTGGCTTTTTTTATTGAAATGTGTTATATTACAGATGTCTTAATTTTTATTTATAATGCTTCCTTTATTAAAGGAGGTTTTTATGATTGGTAAAGTATATTCCGCTGCTGTGACCGGCATTTATGCAGTACCTGTTGAGGTACAGGCGGACGTGGCACCGGGTATTCCGTATTTTGAACTTACCGGAAATCTTGCCGGTACGACGAAAGAGGCAAAGGAACGTGTCCGTATTGCCATTAAGAATTCTAAATTTCAGATTAATCCCTCAAAGATAACAATTAATATGATTCCTGCCAATATACGCAAGGAGGGAACATCTTATGACCTTGCCGTTGCTGTGGCAGTTCTTACTGCCGTAGGAGTGATTGCTGCTAAGAAGGTATCAGGTGCTTTATTTATAGGCGAACTTGGACTTGATGGAGGAATATGCAATGTCAGTTCAATTCTTCCCATGACTCTTTGTGCCAGGGATAATGGCTTTACAATATGCTATGTTCCTATGGGCAATGTAGGTGAAGCAGCTCTTGTAACAGGAATAAGGGTAATAGGAATATCATCCCTCAGGGAATGTGTCGATTATATTAATAATGGCTGTAATTGCCGGGCACATGTTGATAATAATATTGACAATGCTGCTGATAATAATATTGATTTTGCAGACATAAGAGGTCAGGCATCGGCTAAGCGTGCCATTACGATTGCTGCCGCAGCGAGACATAATCTTATGTTAATCGGACCTCCCGGAGCGGGTAAATCAATGCTTGCTTCCAGAATACCTACCATACTTCCGGGACTCACCGATGAGGAACGGTTGAGAATAACAAGTATATACAGCGTTGCCGGACTTTTAAAGGATGGATTGGCACTTATAAGGTCAAGACCTTTCAGGGCTCCCCATCATACAATTTCAAGACCTGCCTTTACGGGCGGAGGTATCATACCATCACCGGGAGAGATTAGTTTAAGTGATCTTGGTGTGCTTTTTCTCGATGAAATCAATCTTTTTTCCAATGATGTAATAGATTCATTAAGGCTTCCGATGGAAGAACACAGGATAAGAATAAGGAGACTTGGCGGAACTTATGAATATCCTGCTGATTTTATGCTTGTAGGTGCGATGAATCCCTGTAAATGCGGATATTATCCCGACAGAACAAGATGCAATTGCAATGACAGGGATATCAGGCGTTACTTTGACAGGATAAGAGGACCGGTAACGGACAGGATTGATATGTGTGTGAGAGTTACCAAATCAGGCTATGATGAGATAACGGGTGCCGGCGGAACCGAAATATCAAGCAAGGATATGAGAGAGGCTGTTAATAATTGCATTGATATCCAGAAGGAACGCTTCAAAAAGGAATGTTTCAGATATAATTCCGAAATTCCTTCACAACTTGTCAACAAGTATTGCACTATGTCACAATCTGCCAAGATTCTTATGAAAAGTGCTTTTTCCCAATATGATATGTCTGCCAGGACATATTACAAAATAATTAAAATTGCAAGAACCATAGCTGACACAGAACAATCCGACAGGATAGAAGAAGGTCATATTTGTGAAGCAATCGGATATAAATTAATGTGAGGTAATGAATGGACAGAAAATACTGGTATTGGATTAATAATCTTGAGGGAATAGGCAATGTTAAGATTCGTACACTGCTGTCTCTCGGAACACCTGAAGAACTATATAATATGGAAAGAAAGGAATTTGAGTGCCTGCCTGTTCTTACAGGTAAGGATATAGACAGAATTGTTTCCAAGGATATAAGACAGAATATTTTTGAAAAATATCAAAAGGATATGGAGAATAATGTCCGTTTTGTTTTCCCGGACGAGGAAGATTACCCCTGCAGACTGAAAGAATTATATGATAAACCGTACATTCTGTATTACAAGGGCAGGCTCCCGCGAAATGATGTCAGATCAGTTGCAATAGTAGGATCAAGGCGCTGTTCGGAGTACGGCAGATATGCAGCAAGGGAAATCGCAGGAATTCTATCGGAAGCAGGAGCATGTATTATAAGCGGTCTTGCGGCAGGAATCGACAGTGAAGCCCATAAAGGTGCATTATACAAAGGAGGATATACCTGCGGAGTTCTTGCGGGCGGCGTTGAAAAATGCTATCCGGCCGGAAATTTTAATCTGTATATGGATATTCAGAACCGCGGTGGATTAATATCCGAATATCCGGGAGAGAGTATTACAACTCCCGGAATGTTTCCGCTACGGAACAGGATAATAAGCGGACTGTCTGATTATGTCATAGTGGTTGAGGCAGGATTTAGAAGCGGTTCGTTAATCACTGCGGGAACAGCTTTGGAACAGAACCGGACAGTATATGCCGTACCGGGGCGTATTACCGATGTTTCAAGCAAAGGATGCAACAGGCTTATTGCTGACGGAGCCATGGTTGTAACGGATTTTGAGAGCCTGCCCGGTGAACTTGGGCTTTCCATCCCGAATTATGAAAAAAATATAAAAAACGATATTGTTCTTGCAAGGGATGAAAAAATGTTGTATAGTCTATTACTAGATTTTACCCCTAAGAGTCTTGAGACATTAGTAAATGACAGTGGTATGTCTCCGGCTGAGGTTTTACGCAGCCTTACATGTCTTGAAATCAAGGGAATAATACGAGAGATAAGTAAGAACTTTTATGTAAGGATTCAATAAGGTTATTATTGAGGAGGATACTTTTTATGGCAAAATATCTTGTAATTGTGGAGTCACCTGCTAAGGTTAAGACAATCAAAAAATTTCTGGGCAATAATTATGAAGTGGCTGCGTCAAACGGACATGTAAGGGATCTCCCTAAAAGTACACTTGGAATAGACGTTGAACATGATTATGAACCTAAGTACATTACTATCAGAGGCAAGGGTGACATTCTTGCTAATCTCCGTAAGCTGGTTAAGAAAGCTGATAAAGTATATCTTGCAACTGACCCGGACCGTGAGGGAGAAGCTATCTCATGGCATCTTGCAAATGCACTTAAACTTGAAGATAAGGATATTAACAGAATCAGTTTCAATGAGATTACCAAAAATGCAGTTAAGGCTTCAATAAAAGAACCACGCAAGATAGATATGAATCTTGTTAATGCACAGCAGTCCAGAAGAATGTTGGACAGAATGGTTGGTTATAAGATAAGCCCTTTGTTATGGGCAAAGATAAAGCGCGGGCTTTCAGCGGGTCGTGTGCAGTCAGTCGCCTTAAGAATTATCTGTGACAGGGAAGAAGAGATTAATGCCTTTATACCTGAAGAATATTGGACAATAGATGCAATACTTAATATAGAAGGAATGAAAAAGCCCGTTACCGCCAGATTAACATCTGACAGCAAGGGCAAGGTAACAATAGGCAGTGAAGAAGACGTTAACAGGATAATGAAAGACCTTGAGGGCTGCGATTTTGCTGTTGATGATATTAAGAACAGTGAGAGGGTTAAGAAAGCTCCGCTTCCTTTTACAACAAGTACATTGCAGCAGGAAGCAGCTAAGACCTTGAATTTCTCAACACAGAAGACAATGCGTATAGCACAGCAGTTATACGAGGGTGTTGACATTAAGGGACAGGGTACGGTTGGTATAATTACATACCTGCGTACCGATTCCACAAGAGTGTCGGAAGAAGCGGACCTTGCTGCAAGGGAATTTATAAGAAATAATTATGGTGAGACATATTATCTTGCACCGGACGACAAGAAGAATTCAGGCAAGAAGATACAGGATGCCCATGAAGCAATAAGACCTACCAATATTAATTTCCTTCCATCAGAGATTAAAGAGTCTTTAAGCAGGGACCAGTTCAGACTGTATTCATTAATATGGAAGCGTTTCGTTGCAAGCAGGATGGCAAATGCCGTATATGAGACAATCAATGTCAGACTTAAAGCCGGTGATTACCGGTTCAGCATGTCTGCTTCCAAAGTTAAATTCGAGGGATATATGCTTGTATATATGTCGGATGAGGACCAGAAGTCCGATAATATTACACTTGGAGCAGTATCTGAGGATTCAGTCATTAAACTTCAGGAATATGATAAGAAGCAGCATTTTACACAGCCTCCGGCTCATTTTACAGAGGCTTCCCTTGTTAAAGCACTTGAGGAGCAGGGAATTGGAAGACCATCTACTTATGCACCTACTATCGGAACAATCATTGCCAGACATTATGTTATTAAGGAACAGAAGAATCTCTTTGTAACAGAACTTGGAGAAGCAGTTAATTCGGTAATGAAGAAATCTTTCCCATCCATTGTGGATGTAAGTTTTACTGCCAATATGGAAATGCTTCTTGATAAGGTTGAGGATGGAAGCGTCAAGTGGAAAACAGTAATCGAGAACTTTTATCCGGACCTTGACGAAGCAGTCAAAAAGGCGGAAAAGGATCTTGAAAGCATCAAGATAGAAGATGAGAAGACGGATATAATCTGCGAGAACTGCGGACGTAATATGGTTATCAAATACGGTCCTCACGGTAAGTTCCTTGCATGCCCGGGCTTTCCTGAATGTCACAATACCAAGCCTTATCTTGAAAAAGCAGGCGTAAAGTGTCCTAAGTGTGGTGGCGAAGTTGTTATTTTACGAACCAAAAAGGGCAGAAGATATTACGGCTGCGACAATCAGGAATGTGATTTTATGTCATGGAACAGACCATCAGAGAAGAAATGTCCTGCATGTGGAAGTTATATGGTGGAAAAAGGCAATAAACTCGTATGTTCAGATGATAACTGCGGGTATGTATGTGATAAATAATATCTGAAAATTGTTGCATTAAAACAATAGATATGGTACAATTTCATTATATTTTACAGAGCACTGAAAGGAGAAAGGATATGAGCAGTGTTCAGTTGTTGGATAAGACACGTAAGATTAACAGACTGTTGCATAACAACAGTTCGCAGAAAGTGGTTTTTAATGACATCTGCAAGGTTATGAGTGAGATATTAAGCTCGGATGTTCTGGTTGTAAGCAGGAAGGGCAAATTACTCGGAATTGCGAATTGTGATGGCGTTGAAGAGATTAAGGAACTGGTACAGGATAAGATTGGCGGGTTTGTGGACGGGATGTTCAATGAGAGAATGCTTAATGTATTATCCACTAAGGAGAATGTTAATCTTGAGACATTGGGTTTTGCAGAAGGATATACAAAGAAATATCATGCAATAATAACACCTATTGATGTTGCAGGAGAGAGGTTTGGAACATTATTTATATACAAATCTGACAGCCAGTACGAAATTGATGACATTATTTTATGCGAGTATGGTGCTACGGTAGTGGGGCTTGAGATGTTAAGGTCTTCTACAGAGGAACAGGCTGATTTAATCCGCAAGGAACAGGTTACGAAGTCGGCAATCAGTACCCTTACCAATACTGAGATAGATGCGATTAAGCATGTTTTTTCTGAACTTAAGATGGGTGAGGAACAGATAATTGTTACCAGCCGTATTGCAGACCAACAGGGAGTGACAAGATCGATAATCGTTAATGCACTTAAGAAATTGGAGAGTGCGGGCGTTATAGATGCCAGATCGTCAGGGATGAAGGGTACCAAGATAAAGGTACTCAACGATATGATTTTCGATGAACTTGCCAATTACAATTTAAAGTGAATGGAATCGCTGTATCAACATTGATGGTATGGCGATTTTTTTTGACGATTTTACTTTACTTTTCACTACAATACTTTATAATATTATAGTGTGATTACTGATGATGGAATATTATCGAACTTTATTAAGGAGGAGAATGATATGTTTAATTCAGGTGCATATTCATATGTAGATCTGCTTACCTCTGCCGCTGACTATTCATGGAGACGCAGTGAGGTGCTTAATAATAATATGTCTAATGTAGATACTCCCGGTTATAAGAGACAGGAACTCAGCTTTGAATCGGTATTGTCTGATGCAGTGGAGAGGGCAGGCTCGTCTTCACGCAATCTTACGCAGACAGTCAGAAATATAGATTATAATTGTGTACGTCCTACCATCTATACTGATAATGCCAACCTTTCTTACAGACTTGACGGCAATAATGTTGATATAGATACTGAACAAGTGGAACTTGCTTCTAACCAGTTATATTATAACGGGGTTATTGATGGAATTAACCAGAATTTCAGCAGAATAAGAACTGCTCTTACAACAACATAGGAGGATATGTGATATGGCTATTTTTAGCGGAATGAATATAGCTGCCTCAGGGATGACGGCACAGAGATTAAGAACGGATATTATTTCAGAGAATATTGCCAATGCCAATACTACAAGGACGGCAGAGGGCGGACCATATACCAGAAGAAATGTTTTACTTACCCAGAAGACTTCACTTAACTTTGGAGATGTATTTAACGAGACCTTGCAGGGGGCAGGCAACGGTGTTAAAGCTGTAGCTATCACCAAGGATACGGAGACAGACTACAATCTTGTATACGATCCATCACATCCTGATGCAGACGAGAATGGGTATGTTAAGTATCCTAATGTGAATATTGTCAATGAGATGACAGATCTTATAGATGCGACACGTTCATACGAAGCTAATGCAACAGCTTTTGATGCCAGCAAATCAATGGCATCAAAGGGACTTGAATTGATGAATTAATGAATTCATAATTTTATATCGAAAGGAACATAATACATAATGAGTGATATATCATCATTGCTTAATATAACATCGGACAGCATTAAGAATATTGTTAATTCAGGAACTTCGGTAATTGGCAAGAGCGGTGATTCATCAGCTTTTGATGGAATTTACAATGCGGCTGTTAATATGATTACAGAGACTAATGACTACATACATGATGCACAGCAGGCAGAAGTCGATTTTGCTACAGGCAAACTTACAAGCACTCATGAGCTTGCAGTAATTGAACAGAAGGCTAATCTTTCTTTACAATATACTGTTGCCGTAAAGAACCAGTTGCTTAGTGCATATAAGGAAATAATGAATATACAGATATAAAATAGTCTTTAAGGAGACATACGATGAAAGACAGATTGAAAGCCATTTGGGAGAAAATTAAGAATTTCTGGCTTAAATTTAATAAAAAACAAAGAATACTTTTTGTAACCATTTTTGTTGTGATTATTGTTGTAATTATCGTTCTTTCCAAGGTAATCGGCAAGAAAGATATGGTTAAATTAAGAGCCTGCAGTAATGAGACTGAGGTAGTGGAGATAAGGAATCTCCTTAATGACAATAATATTTCTGCAACAGTTGATGAGTATAATAATATATTTGTTGACGATTCTGATTATGTTGAAGCGAAGCTTGTATTAGGATCCAATAATATATCATCCGCAGGATATACGCTTGATGATGCCGTATCATCAAGTCTTTCCACAACAGAGACTGTTATGAAGGAAAAATATACCGCATATCTTGAGTCCAAGTTCAAGCAGGATCTTGAATCAATGGATGCAATTAAGAGCGCGAGGGTTAATATCTCATATCCTGAGACAGGCAACAGTATTTTCTCAGAGACACAGGATGCAAAGATTACTGCGGTTCTCGACCTTAAAAAAGAACTTTCTGATGAACAGGCAGAGGCAATAGGCCTTTTGCTTGCCACCAACGTAGGTAATGATAATACCAACAGTGTTATTATTGTGGACAGCCAGAGTAATGTACTTTATTCAGGTAATAAGGCTAATTCCTCATTTACTTCCAATTCTACACAGAAAGTTAAGGCAATGCTTGAGAATGCTATTATCAAGGGCGCCGAGGATCTTATTTACAGTACAAGACTTTATAATGATGTTCAGATAATGATTAATCTTGACGTTAATTTTGATAATGTTGAGGTTGTTGACCATAAATATACTGCACCGGACGGAACGGATAACGGTCTGCCAACCCATTCCTATGTAATTAATTCGGAGGGACAGCTTGCTACGGCAGGGGGCAATCCGGGAACAGAATCCAATGATTCAGATACGGATTATGACATTATTAATTCAGACGGAAAGTCATCTAAATATACTTTAAGCAAGTATGACTGGGTACAGAATGAAGTAATTACCACTACATCTAAGACACCGGGTGAAGTTAATCTTAAAAATTCAAGCATGGCAATTGTCTGCATCAAGAATACCATTCTTACGGAAGAAGAAGCGGAAGAACAGGGATTGCTTGACGATATGACATGGGAAGAATACAAGCAGGCCAACAGTGAACCGGTTGAGACAACCGTTCAGGACAATATCCTTAATGCAGTTGCCACAGGCTCCGGTATAGCAGCAGGCAATGTATCAATTATTGCATACAATACCATGACATTTTTTGATAAAGAAGTTACGTCTTCATCTAATCCATGGTTTGTTATCCAGATTATTCTTGCGGTTCTTATCGCAGGTGTACTTATATTTATCATAATAAGAAGCACAAGACCGGTAGCCGTTGAAGAGACAGAACCTGAACTTAGTGTTGAAGATATGCTTGCTACAACTAAACAACAGCAGCCTCCTGTTGAGGAAATCGACCTGCAGGATAAATCAGAGACCAGAAAAGCTATCGAAAAATTCGTTGACGAGAATCCGGAAGCAGTTGCCCTGCTTTTAAGAAACTGGCTTAATGAAGGCTGGAATTAATTGGTAATACAAAGTATTATCAGGGAGGAATACAGATGGCAAAACAGAAAAATGAGCTTGACGGACTTCAAAAGAGTGCAATTTTACTTATTGCACTGGGACCTGAAAAGTCAGCCAAGATTTTTAAACACCTAAAAGAAGATGAAATAGAACAGCTTACGCTTGAAATAGCCAACACAAGCAGTGTATCACCACAGACCAAGGAAGATGTATTGTCTGAATTTTATGAAGTTTGTCTTGCACAGCAGTATATCGCAGAGGGCGGAATCAACTACGCTAAGGAACTTCTGGAAGCTGCACTGGGAGAAGATAAGGCAAAAGACGTTATCAGCAAACTTACTGCAAGCCTGCAGGTAAGACCTTTTGAATTTATCAGAAAGACGGATCCGGGACAGCTGCTTAATTTTATTCAGGATGAGCATCCTCAGACCATTGCACTTATTTTATCCTACCTGCCTTCTAATCAGGCATCACAGGTAATTTCGGCACTGCCGCCTGACAAACAGGCAGACGTTGCAAAACGTATTGCTACAATGGACAGAACTTCACCTGATGTTATCAAAGAAGTTGAGGATGTACTTGAACGTAAACTTGCTTCTCTTGTTAATCAGGATTATACAATTATCGGTGGTGTTGATGCTATCGTTGCAATCCTCAATGCAGTTGACAGAGGAACAGAGAGACATATTCTTGAGACTCTTGAAATTGAAGATCCTGAACTTGCGGATGAAATCAGACGTAAGATGTTCGTATTTGAAGACATCCTTTCTCTTGATGACAGGGCCATCCAGAGAGTTCTCCGTGATGTTGATAATAATGACCTCGCGGTTGCTCTTAAGAATGCCAACGAAGAAGTGCAGAATGTTATCTTTAATAACCTTTCAAAACGTCTTGGTGCAATGATTAAAGAAGATATGGATTTCATGGGACCTGTACGACTTAAGGATGTTGAGGAAGCACAGCAGAAGATTGTCAACATTGTCAGAAAACTTGAAGATACAGGTGAAATTGTTATTTCCCGTGGCGGAGGTGACGAGATAATTGTCTAATCTGTTGAAATACAATCATGTGGTTGTTAAAAATGAAGATAAACATGTAATAGATTCAAATGAACTTCTGAAGAACATACTTTCAGCTAATAAAAATACAACATCAGGCAACAGTTTTGCTGAAAAGTCGATACCTGATCCGGACGGATTTGTTCGCGGAATAGACGCAGCAAGAGTCGAAAAGCTCATAAGTGACGAAGAAGAGCAGCAGGATGATAATAATGCCGGTATTCTTGAAGATGCCAGGAAACAGGCAGAAGATATCCTTGAGGATGCTAAGAAACAGGCAGAAGATATTCTTAAAGATGCCAAGGAAAACGGTTACAAAGAGGGCTATGAAAAGGGTACCATCGAATCAAAACAGAAATCAGATGACCTTCAGACAAAACTTGAGGCAGATTATAAGTCAATGAGTGAGAAACTTCAGAACGAATATGATGAGAAATATCAGGTTATGGAATCGGAACTTGTTGACACGTTAATGGAAGTTTTCTCAAAGGTCACATTGACAATTGCTGAAGATAAAAAGGATTTGGTCCTTTTATTGATACAAAGAACATTAAAAGACGCTGATGCCAATAAGGATTTCCTGATAAGGGTATCCGATGTGGATTACGGTTTTGTTATGAACAGCATAGATAAACTTTATGACTGCGTATCCCTTGATTCCAAAATTGAAGTGGTAAGGGATAATACCCTTAAGAAGAACCAGTGTATTATAGAAACAGACGCAGGTGCATTTGACTGCAGCCTGGATATACAGCTTGAGGGACTTATAAGCGAAATTAAGCTTCTTAGCTGCCTTAATAAACAATAAGAAGGCTTGTAATATGATTGATAAAGCAAAATACTACAATCTTATTAATAAAACATACTATAAAAAAATGGGACGCGTGTCCAAGGTAATAGGACTTACAGTAGAATCGATAGGACCGGATGCCAAATTAAATGATGTCTGCAAGATACTCCTTCGTGACAAACCGGGACAGCATATTAATGCTGAGGTTGTAGGTTTTAAAGACAACAGAATTGTACTTATGCCTTTTGAAAATGTGGATGGCATAGGACCGGGCTGCATTGTTGAAAATACCAACGAGGCGCTTAATGTCAATGTGGGAGAAGGGCTTCTTGGCAAGACGGTAGATGGCCTTGGAGTACCTACGGACGGAAGTGAGCTGCAGTCTTTTGAAAGATATCCTGTGGAACAGACAGCGCCGGACCCTATGGACAGGGTTATAATCAATGAGATTCTCCCACTCGGAGTAAAAGCCGTTGATGGTCTTTTAACAATAGGAAAAGGCCAGAGAATAGGTATTTTTGCAGGTTCTGGTGTAGGTAAAAGTACACTTTTGGGTATGTTTGCAAGAAATACCAAAGCTGACATTAACGTAATTGCTCTTATTGGAGAACGAGGAAGAGAAGTGCGGGAATTTATAGAAAGAGACCTGGGAGAAGAGGGCATGAAACGAAGCGTGGTAGTTGTGGCTACCTCAGATAAGCCTGCCCTTATCCGTAACAAAGCTGCCAAGACGGCGACTGCCATAGCGGAATATTTCAGGGATCAGGGTAAAGATGTACTTCTTATGATGGATTCACTGACCCGTTTTTCAATGGCTCAGAGAGAAATAGGACTTGCTTCCGGAGAACCTCCTGTTACAAGAGGATATCCGCCAAGTATGTACAGCGAGATGCCCAAACTCTTAGAAAGAGCAGGCAACTCAGACAAAGGCTCTATAACAGGTCTTTATACCGTTCTTGTAGACGGTGACGATTTTAACGAGCCAATTACTGATACGGCAAGAAGTATTCTTGACGGGCACATAATGTTATCAAGAAAACTTGCCCATAAAAATCATTATCCTGCAATAGATGTATTGCAGAGTATTTCAAGATGTATGAGCCAGATTGTAGACAAACATCAGAAAGAACTTGCCGGCAGACTTAAAAACGTAATGGCTACATACACGGAGGCAGAAGATCTTATTAATATCGGAGCCTACAAGTCAGGTTCCAATAAAAACATCGACTATGCAATAAGCAAAATTGACAAAGTCAATGAATTCCTTATGCAGGCGACGGACGAGAAAATTACTTTTGAGGACGAAATCAGACGTCTTGAAGAAGTATTTGCATAACAGGTGTAACTATGGCAAAATTTGTATACAGATTACAGAACATCCTCAATATCAAAAATAAAATTGAAAATCAGGCAAAATCCGCTTATGCGGAGGCTATGGGCAGACTTAGGAAAGTCCAGAGCGAACTTGAGATACTGATTGCCAGAAAAAAAAGCCTTGAAGATGATTATAGGAGACTTGCAACAGGGATTTTGTCCCCGATAAGTCTTAAAGAAGCCAAAAATGCCATGGATTACAATAAAGAAGAGATAAAAGATAAGCTCCTGGAACTCAGGGTAGCCGAAAAGAACCTTGATGTTGCAAAAACAAAACTTAACGAGGCGGTCAAGGACAGAAAGATCCATGAAAAGTTAAGGGAACATTCTTTTGAAGAATTTCTTGCTGAATTGTCCGCACAGGAGAAAAAAGAAATAGATGAGATAGTAAGCTACAGATTCACTGCTGACAGTGAAAAAGATATAAAGGAGAATTAATATGCCAAAGTACGAAGATGAAGGAATTGTTGAAGATAATGATGACCTTGAAACAGAAGAAGGCGGAAAGAAAAAGGGCAAAGGAACTACAGCCATAATAGCCGCTTTTATCGTAGTTATCTGGATTGCGATTTTTGCACTTCTTGTAAAACTTGATGTAGGTGGATTCGGAAGTTCTGTTTTATATCCTGTATTAAAGGATGTACCGGTGCTTAACAAAATTCTTCCTAACGTATCTGACAACAGCTTAAGTTCCAACAGCGGTGATACATATTCTACATTACAGGAAGCGATAGACAGGATTAACGAGCTTGAAAACTCAATTGCCGTATATAAAAAGAACAGTGACGAAAATGCACAGACCATATCGAACCTTACGGCAGAAGTTGAAAGACTTAAGACCTACGAGGCTAATCAGACCGCTTTTGAAACTTTGAAAAAAAGATTTGATAATGAGGTTGTTTATACGGATAATGCACCCGATATAAATGAATATAAGAATTGGTATGAACAGATGGATGCCGATAATGCGGCAGAGATATACAGACAGGTATTGGAGCAGCTCCAGATGGATGAGGTTATACAGAATCTTGCAGATTATTACGCTTCAATGGATCCTGCCAATGCCGCGGCAGTATTTGAGGAAATGACCGGTGACCTTGAGAAGGTTGCGAAGATTCTTTCCTGCATGAAAAAAGATAAGGCGGGTGATATACTTGCAGCCATGAACTCTACATTGGCAGCAAAGCTCACACTTCTTATATATCCAAAAGAAAATTAGAAAGGAGGAGATGCAATGACCACAGGGAATGTAAGCAGTGCTGCATTTATTATCAATAATATGCAGACAGGCAACATAAGTTCCCGTAAGACAGATACCGGCAGTCAGTTTAAAGATGTAATTAACAGCCTGAATGATACAGGTAATACTTTGACAGGTGCAGGACAGACAAGGGTCAACAGCGATATGCTTAAGGATTCCATTAAAAACAGCAGTCCCACTGTAAAGAATGACAATTCCAATGTTGACAGTCTTGTTGAGGACATTAAAAATGTAGTAAAAGATATTCTTGACATATCGGATGAAGACTTTGAAAAGATAATGGCAGAATCAGGATTTGCAGTTGTAGATTTACTTAATCCACAGAATGTTGTGAGCCTTATTGCACAGTTTAAGAATACGGATACCGTATCCATAGCGGTCAATGAAGAATTGTCACAGATGCTTACAGACATTAATGCCGGAATTAACGAAGTTGTCAATATGTTTATGAAAGACAACGCGGTTTCTTTTGATGAAGTTATAAATCTTATCGAAAATTATGCAAAACCTGTTACTGATGACAATCAGAAAGTTTTACAGAGTACGGGACAGAATGTACCTGATGTAAACAGACAGGATGAGACAGACGAAAGCGGTAAAGTCATAGATGTTATTGTCAATGATGAAAGACCGGAGAATACCGGGGATTTTGTCAAAAACGATATAACATCGGAAGATGACCATAAGGAAAAGAACGATAACACAGGTAATAAGACCAATGCAGAAACAGTTCTTGACAGCCTTATGTCGGCAGTGTCCGATACAACCGTAACGGCAGCAGACGGGATGGACGGTATTAACAGTGTATATGTTGTCAGACAGATTGTGGACGCTGTAAGAGTTAATCTTACAGAGGAAGTAAGAACAATTGAAGTAGCACTTACACCTGAACATTTAGGTAAAGTCAACATAACGGTGGCATCCAAGAACGGAATTCTGACAGCTTCAATGGTTGTCCAGAATGAAATGGTCAAGAATGCAATCGAAAACCAGCTTACGATGCTTAAGACCCAGTTTGAAAGTCAGGGAATTAAGGTTGAGCATGTTGAAGTAACCGTTGCAAGTCATGAATTTGATTCTGATATGCAGGATGGGGCTGATGACAGGAATAACACTAAGTCGGGAGCCAGAAGAAAATTCAGAGGAATCGATGAACTGACAGATGATAAATCAGATATTATTGATGAACAGAACGGATTTACGGAAAGCAGTATTAACATTAAGGCATAAAGGAGGAAAATATGGCTATAGTTGCACAGGTAATAGACGGCAAAGTTGTTGCCAACTATACAGATGGTAAAGCTAACAAAAAGACAGGCTCGGATTCACTTAACAAAGACGCTTTTTTACAGATTCTTGCGGCAGAAATGCAGTATCAGGATCCACTTGAGCCATCTTCTAACACTGAATGGGTATCACAGATGTCTTCATTTTCACAGATTGAATCACTTCAGACTGTAAGTGACAGTATTTCTGAACAGGGTGCATCTAATCTTGTCGGAAAAAGAGTAATTCTTGAAGATACCGACAGCGCAGGTAACAAAAAGTACATAACAGGTAAAGTACAGTGTACCGAAAAGATTAACGGTAAGATTTACTTATCGATTAATGATAATCTTTACGATTATGAAAAACTCTATTCCGTAGTTGATGAAGATTATTACAACGAAGTAATTAATAAAAAACAGTAACATTGGGAAAGGCTGATGTATATGGAAATTAACAATCAGGGATTTGTTTCCATTGAACAGGTTACTTCCAGATATTTTAAAGAAACAGCTCCTGAGAAAGAGCAGTCAGGCAACATAAGTTTTGGCGATTTACTGAAAGAAAAGGTAAATGAAGCCGGCAGTCGGGAACTTAAATTTTCCAAACATGCCAGCAGAAGGCTTATGGACAGGAATATCAATCTCTCTAAGGAACAGATTGACAGATTACAAAAAGGAGCACAGCTTAGTAACCGCAAGGGAATTAAAGAATCCTTAGTTCTCATGGATGAGTATGCTTTTATTGTGAATACCGGAAGCAATACCGTTGTAACGGCAATGGAAAAAGATGCTGATGGTGAAAATATTTATACAAACATTGACGGAGCAGTATTGGTATAAGATTGGACCTTCGGGAAATCGGATGTCTCTGAACGCCGGATGAGACATACAATACACCGTCTGTTATACAGAAAGGTAGGAAAAATATTATGATGAGAGCACTTTACTCTGGTGTAGCAGGTCTTAAGACACACCAGACAAAAATGGACGTTATCGGTAATAACATCGCTAACGTTAATACAGTAGGTTTTAAATCACAGTCGGTAACATTCAGTGATGTATTTTACCAGACAACACAGAATGCTTCAGGAGCCAATGCAGAGACCGGCATGGGCGGAACCAACGCAAAGCAGATTGGTCTTGGTTCTACGGTATCTTCTATTACAACAAAGGTATCTGAACCAGGTGGTTCACAGTCAACAAGTAAACCGTTTGACCTTATGATAAACGGAGATTCAATGTTTATAGTAAATAACGCAGGTACTAATTATTTTACCAAGGCAGGTAATTTTACGGTAGACAGTGCCGGAACACTTGTTACTTCACAGGGTTATGCGGTACAGGGCTGGAAAGCCAACGAAGAAGGCGTAATAATGAAAGGACCTGTTACTTCATTGAACCTTTATGGAGCAGAAAATAAATATGCTGCCCCTGAAGCAACGGAAAACTGCACAATTTCAGGCAACATCAACAAAGAAGATGATGGTTTTGAATCAGGAGTAGGAAGAAGTATGAATATTACTTTCTATGATACTCTCGGATATGAATATCAGGTAACTGTTAAGGTAACCCAGGATCCTGATGATGATTATAAATATAACCTTGTTGCTACCGGTCTTACATGTGGAGGCAAAGCAGTAGATTTTGGAGCTGATGCACAGACCAAACTTGAAGGACTTCTTAAAGACGTTACACTTACATTTGATAAGGTAACAGGTGAACTTGCAGATCCTGCGGATGGAAAAGTAACACTTAATACAACAACTCTTGGAATCGATTCCCTTGCTAAGGATGTTAATCTTGATTTTTCAAAGATGACATGTCTCGGTACAGATACAAGTTTTACACCGGCAAGGGGTGATAAGGAAGGACTTGGAGCGGGACGTCTTGTAGGTACTATGTCGGGTGTAAGTATCCAGAAGGACGGTATTATTGTTGCTTATTATGATAATGGTGATTCAAAGATTATTGCCCAGATAGCGGTTGCTAACTTCAAGAACCTTTCAGGACTTGAAAAAGTCGGAGATAATCTTTTTGCGGAGACACTTAACTCCGGTAACTTTGACGGTATTGGTGATGATATAACAGAGGATGGCGGATATTTTTCACCAGGTGTCCTTGAAATGTCCAATGTAGATCTTGCTACAGAATTTACAGACATGATTACAACACAGCGTGGATACCAGGCTAACTCAAGAATTATTACTGTATCAGATACATTGCTCGAGGAACTTATTAACCTTAAGAGATAAATTAATTAATAATCCCTGCCTTATGGCAGGGATTTATGAGGAAAACTTATGATAGAACTCACAAAACTCAATGATATAAAATTTTCTGTTAATCCGGAACTTATTGAAATTGTAGAAACTACGCCGGATACGGTTATTACACTTACTACCGGACGAAAATTAATAGTAAAAGAAAGTAGACAAGACATTAAAAATTTAGTATTATCTTATAAGAGAAAAATTTATTCCGAATTACTGAAAATTGATTAATTTTTCAGCAATAGGATGTATTAATACTGTCTCTTATACACATCTCCGAGCCCACG
>ENA-OZSR01000157-OZSR01000157.1-human-gut-metagenome-genome-assembly--contig:-NODE-157-length-16790-cov-8.429399_pt1 | contig 16790 bp, 8 predicted proteins | sample MGYA00244128_ERZ653978 | MGnify/ENA primary metagenome ERZ653978 (study PRJEB26926, sample SAMN06164786) | human gut metagenome | biome: ENVO:00009003; feature: ENVO:2100002; material: ENVO:00002003...
CCGCCAGTAAACCTTCGAAATTTGCATTTGCATCTGACGAAAAATCCATTCGCCAGCCGACCACCTCATTTGTGCGGTGTTACCTTAATCTTGACTGGAACAACACGTTACAACAACAAATAAGTTATTCCGCCAAGTACATATGCGATAACGTCATAGACATCACTAACTCCTTGATGCAAGAAGAAAGGCGCAACGTACTCCCAGAATATTCCGCACATTAGCGTTATTGTGACTGCCATCGAAACCGTATCCACTCGATAATGACGATATTTGCTATGCTCTAAAATCAAATTGATATACGCGATTATGAAAATTCCTCCTAAAAAATCATTAAAATGACATTTTAAGATGTACGATATTGCGGGTATAACAACGACATTTTTCAAGTAAAAACGATTCAGTGCATATAGGAATAGGACGCAAACAATTTTACTGATATCACCCATCCTTTTGAATTTATTCATTAAGTGAATGATAGTATGAGCACTGCCACGATGATTGCGCCAACAACGCCCCAGAACCCCATGCCACCATTGTTCGGATTAGACATTGTTTTCCCTCCTTGTCATTGTTTTCAATAGTCTTTTCGTTAAAAAACAGTAATTTCATTCTGCTCTTTATCGTCATATTCCACCATTTATCTTGTTTTCTGTGTTTCTTCCCCCCAATGCAGTTTTACTCACAAATACATATTTTATAGTACAGTCCACCGCCTCCTTATAATATACTGCTTTTATTTTATCCCCCCCCGAAAAAAGTCAAGTGTTTTCTTGCGGAATTATATATTTCCGGCATTTCTAACAAAATCATGCCAAATTGTTGTGTATCTTCACAACGACTTTCGTGTCGGCGTGTAACCACATTTCAGAAAATCGTCTTTTTCTGAAATCAGCTGCCTCAACCCCCTCCAAATTTCAAATTCGCACAGAAAACGCGCCCGCCGACCTTCCGACGAGCGCGTTTATACTATTTGGGGCTCTACTCCCGAATTCAGTGCAGGACTTGCTGGACACCCCAGTTATCACATTTACACAAATGAGGTAGTCAGCCGTCGAGTTGTGCGGTGTTGCTTTAAATTACTTCTTATTCTTCTGCTCCACCATCGCCTTGACCTTCAGCGGCAGACCGAGCAGGTTGATGAAGCCCGCGGAATCCTTGTGGCTGTACAGGTCGTGGCTGTCGCCGAAGGTGGCGATTTCCTCCATGTACAGGCTGTTCGGCGACTTCACGCCCGCATTGATGCAGTTGCCCTTGTACAGCTTCAGCTTCACCGTGCCGTTGACCGCCTGCTGCGTGCTGTCCACAAACGCGGAGAGCGCCTCGCGCAGGGGCGTGTACCACATGCCGTCGTACACCAGCTCCGCGAACTTGCTCGCGACCAGCTCCTTGTAGTGGCTGGTGGCGCGGTCAAGCGTGATGGATTCGAGGATGCCGTGCGCGGCGTAGAGCATCGTTCCGCCCGGGGTTTCGTACACGCCGCGGGACTTCATGCCCACCAGACGGTTCTCCACCAAATCCGCGCAGCCAACGCCGTTGCGGCCCGCGATTTCGTTCGCCTTCGTCAGCAAATCCACCGCGTCCAGCTTTTCGCCGTTGATGGCGATCGGCACGCCCTGCTCGAAGTCCACCGTGACGTATTCGGGCTGATCAGGCGCCTTTTCGGGCGTGGCCATCGTCAGCAGCAGGTCTTCCGGCGGCTCGTTCCACGGATCTTCCAAATCCGCGCCCTCGTGGCTGATGTGCCAGATGTTGCGGTCCATCGAATACGGGCGATCCTTCTTGACCGGGACGGGGATGCCGCGCTTTTCGGCGTAGTCAATTTCCTCCTCGCGGGTCTTGATGTCCCAGATGCGCCACGGCGCGATAATCTGCATATTCGGGTCGAACGCCTTGATGGTCAGCTCGAAGCGGACTTGGTCGTTGCCCTTGCCGGTGCAGCCGTGGCAGATGGCAGTGCAGTTCTCCTTGTGGGCGATTTCGACGAGGCGCTTGGCAATCAGCGGCCGTGCGAAGGACGTGCCCAGCAGATACTTGCCCTCGTAGACCGCGCCCGCCTTGAGCGTCGGCCAAATGAAGTCCTCGACGAACTCCTTGCGCAGGTCTTCGATGTACAGCTTTTCAGCGCCGCACTTTTTCGCCTTCTCGTGGAGGGGCTCCAGCTCTTCGCCCTGCCCGACGTCGCCCGCAACGCAGACCACGTCGCAGTCATAATTTTCCTTCAGCCACGGCACGATAATCGAGGTATCCAGACCACCGGAATAAGCCAGCAATACGCGCATCTTCGCCATAACAATCGACTCCTTTATCTTCATCCCGATTTTCATCATTTTTGTGTCCGTCTGCCGGACAAGATGGATTATACACCAAGATGAATAAAAATGCAATAGGTCTGCATAAATTTTCTCGGATTTTTTTCGGGGGGATGATGCAAGGTCTTCCACACGCCCCGTGCAGATTGCAACGTGTAAAATGTATTGTATGCTCCCAGCAGGACGACTTTGCCTCCACACGCTCCGTGCAGATTGCAACGGTTTATCAATAGTACGGATGAAATTGAAGTGCACCTTTGCCTCCACACGCCCCGTGCAGATTGCAACATCTCTCCTTGTGTCGTTAAAGGTAAAGAGTATCGGCTTTGCCTCCACACGCCCCGTGCAGATTGCAACGGCAGAAATGCACAGAATTGCAATATGCACTTTTCAGAACGTGTGTTGAGTCGGTAGATAGCTTTTCAGTATTGAACAAAGCAATGCTGCGCTGACTATTTTCCCGAAACTCTTCTGCTGTCAAGGCGACCTTTGCCGCCATTAGCGACAGCCCCGGACGGACAATCGACCGGTTTTGCTGGTGCGAACCGCACCTGTTTTTTATGTTAGCTGATGATTCGCCTGATACCCATGCTGGGAATCGTATGCGGCAGTTCTGAAAGCCGCTGAATCGTCATGTGATGATACGCAACAAATTGAGGATAGTCACGTTGAAGTGCCTCGCGGTCAAATACTCTGTAAAGTTCTTCACCAAATTCTTTCTTTAATTCCTTCCTATTATATTCCGGCAATCCCTGCTTGCAATGCTGAAGTAGAAACGCCGAGTACAAATCGCGCTGTATGCGTTCGCCGTCCGGCATAACGTTCCAGCGGTTTTCAAGTGCCTTTTCGATGCAGATGTCTGTCTGGTGGTTATATTGGCTTGCGCGCACATGCGTGTCAACCTCTTTCACCCCTTCCAGCCCACGCGACTGGCATTTCTGTTTCAGCATCGTAATCAGCATGGCAGGTGCTTTGTTGGCAATGGATTTTCCGAATCGCTTTTTGCGTTTATACCGTCCAGTCTTTTCGGAAATCTCCGTTTTGTTTGCTCTGTGGACTAAATCGCAGTAACTCATGTTCTCCACAAAGAAGCAATCACCCAGCGTCAGCAGATAATTTGCCAATTCGTTATGCTGCTGTTTTCGGATGTCCGCCTGATGATGCTGAATCATTGCCAACTGGTGCTGAATCCGTCTGTATCGCTTAGACTTGTTCCGCGTCAGCTTCACGCCGCGCTTAAATGTTCCATCCGGATTGTAATTTTCCGGATTTGTTGCGCGTCGGCTTCTGTCCATCTTGCGCTGCAAGCGCCGCTTTTCTTGCTCTATATTCTGCACGCGGTCAGCCAATTCCAGCAGATTAACCTCCTTATCGGTCGAGTATGCCAGCGTTCGCGTGCCAATGTCGATGCCAACGACACCATGCCCGACTGGGTGCTTTGGCGCACCGCTTGCCGGGTCGCGCTTCACCGCCGGCTTTCCTTCCAAAACAAGCTGTGCATACCAATGCGGCTTTGTCTTGCCGTCTTTGCGGAGGATGCGGACAAATTTCACATGCCTTTTCAACATCTCGGCCTCGTAAGGATTATCAGGTGATAATTTCAGCAAAAACTCTCTTTTTACCTTCTTGCGGTCACGATTACCTTGCTGATTCCATATAATTCTATCTTCTCGGAACATAATCTCCTTTCCACCGCTTTTCTTCTGTGAATAGCCCTGCACGGAACAAAGTTCACCCGGCTTTTTGAAATGTACTTTTCCCTTCTGCTTATAGTTGTCAACGAACACCTTATCAAAAGCAATCCACACCTGTGCTGTAATTCCATGCAACGCTACATTTGCGCCGATATTATCATTAAAGTGCTTATAGTATTTTTCCATATCAGCCTTAAAGGCATTTCTGCTAAAACTATTTTCTTCCAAAAATGCTTTTCTCTTTTTTTCTAATGCCCACTTTTCCTTCTGATTGCTGGCAGCATCAATCATTTTCATGATTTCTTGGTATTCAGGCATTCTTTCAACTTGGCATTTCTTCTTTAGTTCGGCATGAACCAGCGTATTATACAGTTGCCGTGCAATCTCGAAACGCTTTTCAAGATGGTCGGACTGCCATTTTTCCAATTTAAGGGGCAGCGTCAGACAACAAGTCGCCCCGTCCTCCTTTTTCTCCTCATTGTCCACGAGTGTCCCTCCCCCTTCCTTTGCTTTTCCACCCCATTATACCGCATCTTCCGCACATTTTCAAGCAAGAACAGCAAATTTGACATTCATCCGCTGTTTTTTTGTTGTACAGCGATTTTTGTATTTGCCTCCTTCGTCCATTTATTGGCCATTCCATTCATCCCGTTCCGAAAACGTATTAAATTGTGAAAAAAATATCGTTAAAATCATGTCAGCCACTTGACAAGAGCTTAACAATCTGATACACTGTTCTCGTCACCCCGACAAACACCGACATTCCCCGTTCGCGGGCGCATCCCCGCAGGACGGATGAAGCATAAGGAGAGAGTATCATGGCGAAAGAGTATCCGATCGTCGATAACGTGGAGAGCTTCGAGGCGGCCCTCGCCCGCGTCCGCGCGGCACAGAAGGTCTATGCGACCTACACGCAGGAGCAGGTGGACAAGATTTTCAAGGCAGCTGCCCTCGCCGCGAACAACATGCGCATCCCGCTGGCGAAGATGGCGGTGGAAGAAACCGGCATGGGCGTGGTGGAAGATAAGGTCATCAAGAATCACTACGCCGCTGAATACATCTACAACGCCTACAAGGACACGCAGACCGTCGGCGTGCTGGAGCGCGACGAAGCATTCGGCATGATGAAGGTTGCAGAACCTATCGGCGTTGTCGCGGCGGTCATCCCGACCACCAACCCCACGTCTACCGCCATTTTCAAGACGCTGATTTGCCTCAAGACCCGCAACGGCATCATCATCTCTCCCCATCCGCGCGCGAAGAAGTCCACCATCGCCGCCGCGAAGGTTGTGCTGGAAGCCGCTGTGGCAGCCGGCGCGCCCGAAGACATCATCTCGTGGGTCGATGTTCCCTCGCTGGAGCTGACCAACATGGCGATGAAGGAAGCCGACATCATCCTCGCCACCGGCGGCCCCGGCATGGTCAAGGCGGCGTACTCCTCCGGCAAGCCTGCCCTGGGCGTCGGCGCTGGCAACACACCCGCGATTATCGACGAATCCGCTGACGTGAAGGTGGCCGTCAACTCCATCCTGCACTCCAAGACGTTCGACAACGGCATGATCTGCGCGTCCGAACAGTCCACCATCGTGCTGGACAGCATCTACGACGCGGTGAAGGCGGAGTTCGCCAAGCGCGGCGCGTACTTCCTCGAAGGCGAAGAGCTGGACAAGGTGCGCAAGACCATCATCATCAACGGCGCGCTGAACGCCAAGATCGTCGGTCAGAAGGCGCATACCATTGCCAAGCTCGCGGGCGTGGACGTGCCGGAAACCGCCAAGGTGCTGATTGGTGAAGTCGAATCCGTGGATATTTCCGAAGAGTTCGCGCATGAGAAGCTCTCCCCCGTCCTTGCCATGTACCGCGCCAAGGACATCGACGACGCGTTCGACAAGGCGGAGCACCTGATTGCTGACGGCGGCTACGGCCACACCTCTTCTATCTACTTGAACGCCGTCACCCGCAAGGATTTGATTGACCGCTTCGCCGCGCGCATGAAGACCTGCCGTATTCTCGTCAACACGCCTTCCTCTCAGGGCGGCATCGGCGACCTGTACAACTTCATGCTGCGTCCGTCGCTGACGCTGGGCTGTGGCTCGTGGGGCGGCAACTCCGTCTCTGAGAACGTCGGCGTCAAGCACCTGCTGAATGTCAAGACTGTTGCCATCCGGAGGGAGAATATGCTGTGGTTCCGTGCGCCTGAAAAGGTCTACCTCAAGAAGGGCTGCCTGCCTGTCGCCCTGAATGAACTCAAGGCAGTTATGGGCAAGAAGCGCTGCTTCATCGTCACCGACGCGTTCCTGTTCAAATCCGGCTTCACCAAGGCGATTACCGACAAGCTGGATGAGCTGGGCATCGTCCACACCACGTTCTACGATGTTGCGCCCGACCCGTCCCTCGCCTGCGCGAAGGAAGGCGCCAAGGCGATGACCTCCTTCCAGCCGGACTGCATTATCGCCATCGGCGGCGGTTCCGCGATGGACGCCGGCAAGATTATGTGGGTCATGTACGAGCATCCGGAAGTGGACTTCCTCGACATGGCGATGCGCTTTATGGATATCCGCAAGCGCGTGTACACCTTCCCGAAGATGGGCGAAAAGGCATACTTCATCGCCATCCCGACCTCTGCTGGCACGGGCTCCGAAGTCACCCCGTTCGCCGTCATTACCGATCAGGACACCGGCGTGAAGTACCCGCTGGCGGACTACGAGCTGCTGCCGAAGATGGCGATTGTGGACGCTGACATGATGATGTCCGCGCCGAAGGGGTTGACCTCCGCCTCCGGTATCGACGCGCTGACCCACGCGCTGGAAGCCTACGCCTCCATGCTGGCGACAGACTTCACCGACGGTCTGGCGAAGCAGGCGGCTCAGCTGATTTTCGAGTATCTGCCCGCGTGCTACGACAACGGTCAGAACGAGCCGGTTGCCCGCGAAAAGATGGGCAACGCCGCCACGATGGCTGGCATGGCGTTCGCGAACGCGTTCCTCGGCGTCTGCCACTCCATGGCGCACAAGCTGGGCGCGTTCCATCACCTGCCGCACGGCATCGCCAACGCGTTGCTGATTGAGCTGGTCATCCGCTACAACAGCGCGGAGGTTCCCACGAAGATGGGCACCTTCCCGCAGTACGCCTATCCGCACACGAAGCGCCGCTACGCTGAATTCGGCGAGTACCTCGGCTTCAAGGGTGCGAATGACGACGAGACGGTGGAGAACCTGATTCGCAACATCCATGCCCTGAAGGAGCGCGTCGGCATCAAGAATACGATCCGCGACTACGGTGTGGACGAAGAGAAGTTCCTCGCGACGCTGGACGAAATGTCCGAGCAGGCGTTCGACGACCAGTGCACCGGCGCGAACCCGCGCTACCCGCTCATCAGCGAAATCAAGGAAATGTATCTGAAGGCGTACTACGGCGAGTAATGCGCCATTCTCCCCGGCTTGGCAGGAATGCTTCTGCTGGGCCGGGCATTTTTGAGCACAAAAAATTTTGTCTGCTTGCAGGAATGTCGCATTTGGGCGGCGAATAGATATTTAGGACAAATATTGACTTTTGCGTTCTCCACTGCCGCTTTACCAACCAACAAGCGCAGGAGGGGGGCGAAGCAGTCCAGAGGGCGATCGCAGACTTCGTCTGTTTCCATTGCCCTCTGGTCGCGTCCGCAGACGCGAATCCTCGCATAAACACGCGGACGTTGTGTGATAGCGTCACCAACTCAATCGCGAAAAGGGAGTCCAGAGGGTCGCAGACCCTTTGGCAGGTCAAGGGCAGCACCCTTGCGCCTCTCCCCCCAATAAACATGAACCATATAGAAGGAGGTTTCCCTATGGATTTGACGCATGTGATTGCCGAGCGGGAGAATAAGAAGATTTACCGCGACGGCGCCAAGGCCATCAAGGTGTTTGCCGAAGGGTACAGCAAGGCGGACATTCTGAACGAAGCGCTGAACACGGCGCGCGTGGAAGAGACGGGCCTGCCGATTCCGAAGCTCCTTGCTGTTGACACGGTGAACGGTCAGTGGGCGATTACGACGGAGTTCGTTGAAGGCGACACGCTGGCGGCGCTGATGGCGGCGCATCCGGAAAAGGAAGACGAGTACCTGAACCTGTTTGTGGACATTCAGATGAAGGTTCACGCCTGCACCTGCCCGATGCTCAACAGCCTGACGGAGAAGATGCAGCGCAAGATTTCCGCCACCGACCTCGACGCGACCACCCGCTACGAGCTGCACACCCGCTTGGCGAGTATGCACGTCCACAAGAAGGTCTGCCACGGCGACTTCAACCCGTCCAACATTATCATCGCCCCCGACGGACAGTGGTACATCCTCGACTGGTCGCATGCCACGCAGGGCAATGCGTCCGCTGATGTTGCCCGCACCTACCTGCTCTTCGTCCTGGAAGGCAAGGAAGCGCTGGCGGAGAAGTACCTCTCGCTCTTCTGCAAGAAGAGCGATACCGCCAAGCAGTACGTCCAGCAGTGGATTCCGATCGTCGCCGCGAGCCAGTCCCTCAAGGGCAAGCCCGAAGAGCGCGACCTGCTCATCCGCTGGGCAAGCGTTTGCGAATACGAATAATCATCAAAGGGACTGGCTTCGGTCAGTCCCTTTTTTCGTGGGGATGGGAGACGCTCCATGTAACCACTTTCCCCGCATTTGTTGAAATCTGCCATATTTGCAATTTTTCCTATGTAACCCACTTTTCATTTCCCTTTTTTCGTGGTATCATTATTATAAGAAGGGGGAATTTGCCCTTTTCAGACTTATCTGCCGCGATTGCTTGTCAACCGCTCCCGCAATCAGCATGAATGAATTATATACGGCAAATACTGTCCTCAGCGTCTTCGCCATGGCGATTATGCTCTTTTCCCTGCGCGGCGACATCAGCCAATCCAAGATCCGAAACCTGCTCTGCGGCGGCCTGTACGCCACCATCGCCATTTGCGCGCTGTGTGAGTGGTCGGGCGTGCAGATGGATGGCACGCCGCCCGCGCTGATTCCGCTGCATATCGCCGTCAAGACCATCGAACTTTCGCTTGCGCCGCTAATCGGTCTGTTCGCGGGCTGCGTTATCCATCCCTGCCCGCGGAAAGTGGTACACAGGCTGCTGTGCCTTGCGGGCTTCCACGCGCTGCTGGTGCTGCTCTCGGCGTTCACAGGGCTGATATTCTATGTCGATGGGCAGAATTTCTACCACCACGGGGCGCTCTACGCACTCTACATGCTCGCCTACGGGGGCAGCACGGTGTTCTTCCTCGTGCAGATTTGGTTCGCCTGCCGCGCCTACCAGTACACCGGCGGCACACAGCTGCTGCTCGCGACGCTGTTCGTGCTGTTAGGGCTGATGGTGCAGCTGTTCCTGCCGATGGTCAAAATCGACTGGATTACCATCAGCTGCGGTGCGCTGATGATGTCGAAATTCTCCAGCGACATGGTGCTGCAAACCGACGGGCTGACGCAGCTTGTCAACCGCTTGGGCTACGAGCATTATCTGGCGCGCCTGCACATTCCTGCCACCATCCTGATGTTCGACGTTGACCGCTTCAAGGACGTCAACGACTGCCATGGGCACTTGATGGGCGACGCCTGCCTGCGGACGATTGCCGGCTGCATCCGCCGCGCGTATGGGAATTACGGGACGTGCTTCCGCATCGGCGGCGACGAGTTTTGCGTGATACTGACGCGGCGGAACGCACAATACAACACCATGACGGAGATTTTCCAGCACCTGATGGATGCGGCGCGGGCGGAGAATCCGGTTCTGCCGATGGTGTCGGTGGGCTGTTCGCATTTTAATCCGTCGACGGATGAGTTGGCGGATTCCTTGGCGCGGGCGGACGCGCGGATGTATCAGAATAAGGAAGCGCATAGATAAACACAGCCGCGACGAGTGAATATGCTCGTCGCGGCTGATTTTTATTCACCTGTATTCACCGCAGTGTTGGCAGTAGCGCGCTTCCTTCGGGTTTTCTAAGCCGCAATACTTGCATGTCGACATTCGGAGTGCGTGCTTTTGTTGATATTACCGATTCACATACGCGTCGATTTCATTCCGGCTGGAGATTTGCAGCTTCTCAAAGATGCTCTCCATGTACGACTTCACCGTGTTGACGGAAACGCCCATCAGCGCGGCGATTTCCTTGTTGCTGCGACCCTTCGCGGCAAGCATGGCAATCGAAAACTCGTAAGGTGTGAGCGCGTCGGTCACCTGCAGCGTCGACACGGGGTTGTGAATTTTCATCCACCCGCGGCTGAAGCGGTAGACCGACTGCACAATCTTGTTGTACGTTTCCGGCTCCTGCTTGCGCAGCGCGCGCTCCACCTGCCCCTGCAAAATGCCGTGATGCTCCACAAACGGGTGGATGTACCCCTCGCGGCTGGCGATGCTCCACGCGGCATCGAACTTCTGCTCCGCGCGTTCATCCTGCTTCAGGCTCATGCAAATCATGCACAGGACGATGTTGAGGTAGATGCTGTCAATTGGGTAGCGCGTGCCCGCCATCAGCAGGGCGGATTCGGCAATGCCCATCGCGTGTTCGTATTCGCGGCGGATGTAGAGCGCATGGGCGATGGCGTACATGGCGAAATACTGCATTCCGGGCGGAAGAATACCGATAGCGGGGCGGATAGGGGTCAAGTCGAGCTTCTCGGAGTGGAAGAACACGCTGATGAGCGCGTCGGTAATGCTGCTGTACAGCCGCCACGAATCGTCGTTTGCGCGCTGTCCGTCCCGCTGAATCATTTCGAGATTCCGGCGGCACTTGGCGGCATCCCCCGTCTGCAGCATCGCCATCGTGTTGGTAATCAGCGCGGACAGGCGGATTTCGGGGCACTTGCTCGTCAGGTATTTCTCGCTGATTTCGCGGGCTTCCTCGTGTTCATCGCGGAAATAGTGGTGCAGGGCGCGGGCGATGTCGCGTTCCTCCTCGTCGTTCATGGTCAGCAGGAGATTCTGGAAGCCGTTGTCGCACGGGCGGGAAATCAGCGGCATATAGCACTTGGCCATCCGCGGGGGGATTTTTTCCTGCCCGCGCTGCCCGCTCTTGCGCAAATCCGCCGGATGCGGCGTATTCGCCGGAATCAGCCACCCGCCCGATTTCCGGATTGCCCCCTGAATCCGCCCGGTATTCAGGTAGTAATTCACCATGCGGATGGAAACGCCCCACAGCTCCGCTATTTCCTTTACGCTGAGGTAGTCCAATGCGCAGCCCCTCCTTGTTTACGCTTACGGAATTGGCTCCCAAAGCATGGTCGCCGTTCGATTGCCATACGAGCCCTTGGGCAGCATGTAGGAGCGCGGCGTTCCTTCTACGCCGTCGATTTTCCAACCTACAAAGGTATAGCCCGGGAGGTAGTAGGACGGGTCTTCTTCCGGTGTCCCGAAATAAACTTGGTTGTTGATGGTGTATTGAACCCAATTATATGCTTTGCCGTGGCTCACGAAGGTTATGGTGTACGTCGCCACACGCCACTCCGCCTTGTAAAGGCGGTCGCCGGTTGAGCCTGCGGGGATAATCATCGGCGTTGAAGGGAACTGACCGCTGCCATCGAGGACCCAGCCGGAAAATTCGTAGCCCGGACGGTCGGGAGGGATGGGCAGGGTGACGGAATCCTCCACGGTGTATTTTATCGGAGACACGGCTGGGCCGCCGTTCGTGTCCAGTGTGATGGTGTATTCAATCACCTTCCAGTTTGCGGTATACGCCTTGTTTCCCGTCGAACCCGTCGGAATTTTGACGCTTGTCTGCGGCGTCGTGATGCCCTCGCCCGTCCAGCCGACAAACTCGTAGCCGTTGCGGGTCGGGGTCGGCAGGATAATCGGGTCGGATTTCACCGTGTAGCGAATATTATCCAGCGCGTTGCCGCCGCTCGTATCCAGCGTGATGGTGTAGTTCTCCAGCGCCCAGTGCGCGGCATACAGCCTGAATCCCGTCGAGCCGCGCGGAATCGTCACATTTATCTGCGCGTCGATGATATCCTCGCCCACCCAGCCGATGAACTCGTAGCCCTCGCGGGTCGGAATTGGCAGTTTGACTTCTTCCTCCACCGTGTAGGGGATGTTCTGCATCCAGTTGCCGCTGCTTTGGCGCAGTTCGATGAAGTACGCAATAACCCGCCAAAGTGCGATATACGTCCTATCCCCTGTCGAACCCGTCGGGATGATAACCTCCGTCTGCGCGCCGTCGATATCATCGCCTACCCAGCCCTTGAACTCGTAGCCCTTGCGCTCCGGGGTCGGCAGCTTAATCGGGTCGGATTCTATCGTGTAGGAAATCGCGGCCAGATCCTCGCCGCCGTTCGCGCCCAGCGCGATGGTGTAGGTGATTACCTTCCAGTTCGCGGTATACGCCTTATCGCCCGTTGTCCCCTTCGGCAGCACAACCGTTGGCTGCGGCGTGGTTTCGCCCTCGCCCGTCCAGCCGAGGAACGTATAACCCGTGCTGGTCGGCGTAGGCAGGATGACAGGCGTTTCCACCGTGTAGGTAATGGGATCAAGCGGATCGCCGCCGCTTACGTCCAGCGTGACGGTGTATTCAATCACCTGCCAATTCGCGGTGTAAGTGCGGTCGCCCGTGCTTCCCTGCGGGATTTCCATGGTCTTCTGCGGTTCGGTGATGCCCTCGCCCGTCCAGCCGAGGAAGATATAGCCCGTGCGCACCGGGGTCGGCAGCAGGAACGCTTCCGATTCCACCGTGTACTGGATGGGACGGATCGGATCGCCGCCGCTTGCGTCCAGCGTGACGGTATAAAGCTTGTCCGCCGTCAGCGTCAAGGTCAGCGGCGCATAGGGCATGAGGAAGGAAGCCGCGTCGTTCCCCTCGCTGATGCTCAAGGAAACAGCCGGGTCGCTCAGGGAAGCGTGGATGCCGCGATAGCCCGCTGCGGGCTGCATCGTGACCGACACCAGCTCGCCGGCGCAGCACAGCAGGTCGTTGCCTTCGGCAGCGCGGTCGCTGTCCCAGACAACGTTCTGCGCGTCGATAGTCGTGCGCTGTGTGTCCGCCGTCCACGTCAGCGTAACGATGCGCCTTTCTTCGCGGCCTGTTACGGTCAGGAATGCGTTGGTTTTTTCGCCGCGCAGTCCCGTCAGGTGAATGATGTCGCGCTCGTCCGCGCCGAAGTCGCTGCGCTTGAGCTGCGTCACCCACTCGCCGCGCTCCTCATCGAAGGTGAAGTTCGCTACGGCGCCGCTGCGCAGGGTCAGGCTCGGCGTGAAGTAATCCGGGCGCGCGCCGCTGATGCGAACGCGGTAGGTGATGCGCCCGTCCTGCTCGCCATAGCGGTAGACGTACACCGGGAATTCCGCCACCAGCGTGCTGTCATCCGTCAGCGGGAACACAACGTCGCCCGTGCGGGAGAGATAGACACAGTTTTCCGTCGCGGCAAAGCAGGATTTTCCGTCATTCAGGCGGTAGACCTTGCTCCACGGGTCTGCACTGCGCATTTCCGGCAGCAGCACATACTGCTCCTGCAAATCCGGATACTTCTCCGCAAACGCCGCCTCGATGCTGTCCATCATGTTGACCGCGCCCATCGGGCAGCTGTCGCCCGTGTACTGCACCGTCGCTTCGGTCAGCAGCGCGCCGTCCCAATCCGCCGTTTCCAGCTGCATGTCCTTGGCGCTCTGGTCAACAAGGCGGAAGCGCACGGTCAGGCTGATTTTCTTCTCCACCTTCAGCTCGCTGCCCATATACAGCTTCTGCCCCGGCACAAGCGCGTTCTTGCCCGGATTCAGCACAATATCGCCCGTCGGCAGCGGGTCATCCGTCAGGTTCACGAGGTTCGTCGCAATCCCGATATCGAGATTCATCGGCTTGTCCACCACGATGGTGGAGCGGACATTGCCCTCGCCGTTCAGCGACACATTCCCCGATGCGCCCAGAATCAGCTCCTGAACATCTGCCGCCGCGCCGATGTTCAGCCGTACGTCCTCGTCCGACAGCACATACAGGCGGTCGATTTTGCCGGACGGCAGATTGGCGTTCAGCCCGCCGAGAATCAGCAGATTGCCGTTCATTTCCGGCGCATTGAACTCTGTGTCGCCCAGATGGTCAAAAATCGCGTCGCCGATGAAGGACTCCGGCGGCTGCGTGTCCTTATTCAACACGGTGATGCCAAACTGCTTGATGTTCTCCTGAAACGCCGGGTCATCCAAGTCCGTATTGTCCCACATGCCAGCGCCGATTTCTTTCGCCAGCCGCTCCAGCGCCGAGTCCTTGCCCTGTGGTGTCTGGTTCTTGTTGATGGTGTTCAGTGTGTTCAGCGCACTCATGTTGTTTTCCACAATCATGGCCGCCGATGCTGTACCCGCCCAAATGATGCTGCATAAGAGCAGGAAAATGGTGCTCCATCGTGCGATTCGCTTCATGCTGCTTCCTCCTTGCTGATAGCTTCCGCGGGCTTTTTTCCCATAGAAATCGCCCTTCTGGTTTCAGTATACCATTGGCAAGCGCTGTTTACCACCGCCATTCAATGGATTAATTGGACGTTTCCCTGCCCTTTTCCTGCTGAAAATTCCTGCATTCACGCAGATTTCCCGTCAATTCGCGCATGTTTTCCGCCGAATGTACCTTTCCAAGGCAGGAAATATCGGTTGCCAAGGATGGCAAAGTACATCTTTCCAACATGCGAAAAAAAGGCGAACCGGTTTTGAAGCCGATTCGCCCGTGGATTTGTCCAAACCGAGATGGAATTACTTGGCAATGGTGCAGTGCATGAAGTACTTGTAGCCCAGCGGGTTGGAGAAGAAGCCATGCACGGAGTCGTCGATCATGTAGATGTCGGTGTAGTAGTACAGCGGCACGATGCAGCCGGTATCCATCAGCATATCTTCCGCGATGTGCATCATGGCATAACGGTTCGCGCTGTCGGTGCAGCTCTTGATAGCAGAAATCAGCACGTCATAGGTTTCCGCCCAAGTGCCGTTCTCCACCTTCACGTCATAGCCGTAGGGGGTCAGGTCGAGGTTGTAGATCTTCAGATCCGCATTCGCGCCCTTGCCGTACTGCACGTCGTTGTTGCCGGAGCCGGTCACCCACATGTCGAGGAAGCAGATCGGGTCGTTGTAGTCGGCAATCCAGCCATTGCGGGCAATGGAGTAGTCGCCGGACTTACGGGTGTTCAGGAAGGTGTTCCATTCCTGGTTGGTCAGGTTCATGGTGATGCCGACCGCAGAAACCGCGCTCTGGAGGTATTCGCCAATCGCCTTGTGGGCTTCGGAGGTGTTGTAGAGGTAGGTCAGGGACGGGAAGTTGGTGAAGACGGCGTTCGCCTCGTCGTAGGTGTAGTACTTCTTCAGGGTTTCAACCGCCTTGTCGAAGTTCGCCATGTAGACGTCTTCATCGTCGGTCACGTCGTAGTAGCCGGTGATGCCTTCCACATGGCCCGCGTTCTTGTAGAACTCAGAGCCGTCCGCATCGGTCATGCCCATCGGAACGAAGCTGGACGCAGGCACCTGACCCGCCTGACCGATTTCTTCAACGATGTAGTTGCGGTCGAACAGCAGACCAATCGCCCGACGGACTTCTGCGCGCGCCGCTTCCGCTTCTTCGGGGGTCATGTTCGCGAGCACGTCAGCGGGCAGGATTTCTTCGTTGATGTTCCAGCAGACATAGTAGGTACCAATCTGGCCGGCAATAACGAATTCCGTCGGATACTGTTCCTTCAGGGAAGCGATTTCAGAGGTGGGAACGTCGTCGATCAGCTGCCAGTCGCCCTTCTGGAAGTTCGCCAGCATGTTGTTCGCGTCGTCGGAGAGGTAGAAGTCCAGCTCGTCCATCGTGACCTTGTCCACCGCATGATAGTAGGGGTTCTTGGTCAGGGTGATCTTGCTGTTGTGTTCCCACGCGGTCATGGTGTACGGGCCATTGCCGATGTAGGTGGAAGGATCGGTCGCCCACGCTTCGTTGGCGACGACGTCCTCACGGACGGGCATGTACGCCGGGAAGGCGAGCAGCTCGTTCCAGTAGGCAACGGGGTTGTTCAGGGTAACGGTCAGGGTCTTGTTGTCCACGGCGGTCACAGCGAGGTTTTCCGCCTTGGGGTCGGAGCCGTCCGTAGTGTAGCCCTTGATGACTTCAAACATGTAGCCATAGTCCGCGCCCAGCTCGGAGGAAGCAGCGCGCTTCCACGCGAACTCGAAGTCCTTCGCGGTCAGCTCCTTGCCGTCGGACCACTTCAGGCCGTCAACGAGCGTGTAGGTGTACGTCACCGTGCCGTCGTCATTGACCACCGGATCCGGCAGTTCCACCGCGCAGTCCGGCAGGATTTCCAGCTTGCCGTCGTCGGTCTGCGCCCAAGTGGACAGGCCTGCGAACAGGTGAGCGACCATCGTCGCGCCGTCCACAGCGGAGTTCAGCGCCGGGTCAAGCGTATCAGGCTCGGACGCGATGCAGACAGCCATGTACGTCTTGCCGTCTTCGGCGACAGCGCACAGGGTGCAGGTCACCATCATTGCGATGGCGAGCAGGAGAGCAGTCAGCTTCTTCATGAAAAAACCTCCCTTAATATTCTGTGACAGCCTTACTTTGCGTAGACTGTCTGTATCAAAAATGCGTAAAGCGCATCCTTGAAGCATGGATTTCGCGCCTGCGGGCGCGAACAAAGGGCTTTGCGGTCGCCCTTTGGAAACCTTCGCAGCGCACACGCCTGTTTATTGAGCTGTTCCGCAGCTTTTTCGCGGATAAACACGCGGGCACACTATGCCAGTGTCACCAACTCAATCGCGAAAAGGGTGTCGAGAGGGTCGAAGACCCTTCGCGGGTGCAGGGCAGAGCCCTGCCGGAG
>ENA-OZSR01000163-OZSR01000163.1-human-gut-metagenome-genome-assembly--contig:-NODE-163-length-16596-cov-5.356569_pt1 | contig 16596 bp, 10 predicted proteins | sample MGYA00244128_ERZ653978 | MGnify/ENA primary metagenome ERZ653978 (study PRJEB26926, sample SAMN06164786) | human gut metagenome | biome: ENVO:00009003; feature: ENVO:2100002; material: ENVO:00002003...
ATTAAGCTCATTCTGTGTTAATCCGTGTAATCTGTGGTGAATTTTGACACACCCCCATTTTTTTAAGTATCAACACAGCCATTTCCTTCTTCCATATTTTTCTTTCCACAGAAAAACAAAAACATTCAGCCCTCTCAGACTGTTACATAGAAAAACAATATATCACTCCTGATAAAACCACACGATAATGAAATCACAACTCTTTGACATCAGAAGAGAATATAAGAAAGGCAGGCTGACACCGGGTAACCTCAACGACAATCCCTTTGAGCAATTCGACCATTGGCTGAACGATGCTATCCATAGTGATGAGTACGAGCCCACCGCCATGACGGTAGCTACAGTCTCGACAGACGGGCATCCTTCTACACGCACAGTGTTGCTGAAAGGGGTGGAAAATGGCCGTTTCATCTTCTTCACCAACTACGAAAGCAGAAAAGGCCGGCAACTGACTGCAAATCCGTATATATCCTTATCTTTCGTATGGCACAAACTGGAAAGGCAAATACACATTGAAGGAAAAGCTGAAAGATGCGCTCCTGCCGATTCTGACGCCTATTTTGCAAGCAGGCCTTACAAAAGTAAAATCGGGGCGAGGATTTCACCCCAAAGTCACGTCATCGGCAGCCGTATGGAGATAATGCGCGCGTTCGTCCGCGAAGCGGCAACATGGATAGGGCAAAGTATCAAACGTCCCGACAACTGGGGAGGTTTTGCCGTCACCCCTTTCCGTTTTGAATTCTGACAAGGACGGGAAAGCAGGCTACACGACCGTTTCCTCTATTCCCAACAAGCGGATGGCAGCTGGAAAAAGGAGAGGCTGGCTCCCTAAATACGGACAGGGAAACACTTCTCATCACAAATAAATCTTAAAAGGAGGAACAAAGCCACAGAAACGCTGTTTGAAGGGGAAACTCTAAAAACAACTGTTATGAATTACGGTATCAGTATTCTTTTCAGGGCTATACCCTTGTTGATGGCCCTTTTCTGTTTCGGCTACGGAGCCTTTGTGCTCCACGAAGGACTGGATTCGGCAAAATTTGTGGCCGGTCCGGTAGTATTTTCCTTAGGGATGATTTGCATTGCCTTGTTCGCCACAGCGGCAACAATCATTAGACAAATTATTCATACCTACAATCCGATAGCCAGATACGCACTTCCGGTTATTGGTTACCTGGCAGCCGTACTCACAGTAATCTATGGTTGGAATTATATGCACGAAGCTGCCACGGCAAGCAATTTCGTGGCAGGACACGTGATTTGCGGAGTCGGTTTCATCACAGCTTGTGTAGCTACCACAGCCACAGCCTCCACCCGCTTCACCCTCATTCCCGCCAACTCGGAACGTACCGACCAGCTACAACCTGCCGATGCATTCAATTCCTCCCAGGGATATATCCTGATAGCAGTTGCCACCCTTATGGCAGTAATGGCATGGATATGGGCCTTCTGGCTATTGTCAAAAAGCAGCGAGCACAATGCATATTATGTAGCAGGCCATGTCATGGCAGGACTTGCTTGTATCTGTTCCAGCTTGGTGGCGCTGGTTGCAACCATCGTCCGCCAGATACGCAACAACTATACAAAGTCTGAACGGAAACAATGGCCGGCCCTTGTTTTGATAATGGGCAGCATAAGCATTCTCTGGGGACTTCTAGTCTTGGCCAACAGCAATCCGGCACTCTCCTCCACAGGATATATTATGATAGGCCTGGGACTGGTATGCTACAGCATTTCCAGCAAAGTCATACTACTTGCCGCCATCTGGCGGAACACTTTCAAGCTGGCCAACCGCATCCCGCTGATTCCGGTCTTCACGGCCCTGGCTTGTCTGTTTCTCTCCGCCTTTCTGTTTGAGATGGCAAGCCTGCACAATGCCTATTTTGTCCCTGCACGCGTACTGGCAGGTTTGGGAGGCATCTGCTTTACATTATTCTCCATCGTAAGCATTCTGGAGAGCGGTACATCTAAGTAGACATTTTCCCGCCATTGGCCTGAGCATCGAGGAACAATTCCACACGCTCGGCATGGTGGGCCACATAAGCTGCCGGACCGGTATCCCCGGAATCAAGAATATCGCGGACCACATCCGCCTTATTCTTGCCGGTAACAAAGAAAATAAGATTCTTCGCAGCAAACAAAAGGCAGCCGGTCATGGCTATGCGTTTCTGCCCATTATAGGGATTGACACTCACCTCATAAGGATGAAAGGAAGAAAGCAGATATTCCTGCCCCGGAAAGATAGAGGAGGTATGCCCGTCGTCTCCAGCACCGAGCAAAACGACATCGAAGGCCGGGAAGCCACCCCAAAGCGGAACCGTGCGGCAAACCAGCGTCGAATAGTTCTTTGCTTCAATCTCCGGGCGGTTCACTCCATAAATAGGATAAACGTATTCATCGGGCATGCCTACTTCATCCAACAGCAAACGGCGCATGGTACCATAATTGCTCTCATAATCCTCTGCCGGCACACACCGTTCATCCACCCAATAAATCCGCATCCGCATCCAAGGAGTCACCTCCTTGTACTCGTTGGCCCAAATGTCAAACATCAGCGAAGGAGTACTTCCCCCACTGAATGCAAAATAAAAGGTCTTTTCCGGCTCACGCTCCATCATCGCAATCAAATGTTCAATCAACGCATGTGCCGTAGCTGTAGCCGAATGGTAAACATAACTTTTCATAACTCGCAATATTCATCTGTATTAGTCAAATTCTTACACGGATTAGTCCACTCAGCACCATGTTCGTGCATCATCGCTTCACTTTCCAAAGGTCCCCACGTACCTACGGGATACCCATATAAAGGAGCATCCGTATGCTCTTTCCAATAACGCAACACGGGATCGAAAAAGCGCCATGAAGCCTCTACCGCGTCGCTGCGGGTAAAGAGTGTAGGGTCACCTTGTATGCAGTCCTCTATCAGACGGGCATAGGCATCGCCGGTAGGCAACCCGCCCAACTGGTCATAACTGAAGTCCATCATCACCTGCTTCACGTCAAATCCGGGTCCGGGAGTCTTCATGCCGAATTTCAGCACAATGCCTTCATTGGGTTGCAGGCGGAGAATCAGCTTATTCGCGCGGGGACAATGTCCACCCTCGCAACGGAACATCTGATGGGGCGTCTCACGGAAATGTACAACAATCTCAGTCACCTTTGTCGGCATTTGTTTGCCGGTACGGATATAGAAAGGAACACCCTTCCACCGCCAGTTGTTAATACCGATTTTCATGGCAATATACGTTTCGGTACGCGAATCAGGTGCCACGTTCTTCTCTTCCCTATACCCGGCTTTCGAGCCCGAAGCCGTATATTGTCCGCGGACAATGTGTTCCTCCAAATCCTCCTCTGTCAAGGGGGCCAATGACTCATAGACCTTCACCACCTCGTTGCGGAAATTATCGGCATTGAAAACGGCAGGCGGTTCCAATGCAGTGAGCGCCACAAGCTGTATGAGGTGGTTTTGTACCATATCGCGCAGGGCTCCGGCACCTTCATAGAATCCGCCACGTCCTTCGATACCCAGATTCTCTACGGCTGTAATCTCCACATAGTCTATATAATTACGGTTCCATAGCGGTTCGAAGATTCCGTTGGCAAAACGGAAGGCGAGAATGTTCTGCGCCGTTTCCTTACCCAAAAAATGGTCGATGCGGTAAATCTGATGCTCCTTGAAAACGGAAGCATAAATGCTATTCAGCTTTCTGGCTGACTCCAAATCGTAACCGAACGGCTTTTCAACGATGATACGCGTATCAGGACGGTTCAGACCGGCCGCCTTCAAGTGCAAGGGAATGACACCGTACAAGGAAGGTGGAGTAGCCAGATAGAACAGCAGGTTGTCCGGTTTCTGCTCACCGGTAAACTCTTGTAAACGTCCGTCCAGCAGATGATAGCCTTCAACCTCGGCGGGATCCAATGTCTGGTAATGCAGATGGCTGCAAAAATCCCTCATTTTATCTTCCACCTGCTCTTTGGAAGCTACGAACTTACTCAATTCACTCATTATATATTCTTGGTAACGGGCATCCGTATACTCGGTGCGTCCTATCCCCAGAATGGAGAATCCTTCCGGCAACCGCCCGCCACTATATAAAGTATAGAGCGCCGGCATCAGTTTGCGCTTCGTCAAGTCACCCGAAGCGCCGAATATAACAATCACTAATTTATTCATCATCTTCTCCCCCTTTCTCACACATTGTACGTACCCGATTTCGTATCTCCTCCGTGTCCCGTCCAATTTTCATGGAAAAACTGTCCACGCAACTCGTCTGTCCTTTCAAAGGTATGCGCACCAAAATAGTCACGTTGCGCCTGAATCATATTGGCAGGCAACTTGGCAGACACCAGCGAATAGAAATAATTCAAGGCGGACGAGAATGCAGGCACCGGAAGTTCCTCTTTCATGGATTGTGCCACCAGATGTTTCCAGCCGGAAAGCAACAGCTGCATTTCATTTTTGAAATAAGGAGCCAACAGCAGATGTTTGGGCTTGTCTTTTGCCTCGAAAGCCGTAGCTATGTCGTTCAGGAAAATACTACGGATGATGCAGCCGCCCCGCCACATGCGTGCGATGGATGCCAAATCGAGGTTCCAGGCAAAAGCGTCGGATGCACGCTGCAACACGGCGAATCCCTGAGCATATGACACTAATTTGGAAGCATAGAGTGCGGAATAGATATCCTTCACCATCTCCGACTTGTTGTACACCGCCTGCGAGCGTCGGCATACAAATTGCTTGGAAGCCGTTTCACGCAAGCCCTTCTGTGCCGACAAACTACGTTCGAACACAGCCGTAGCAATCAGCCCCAACGGCATGCCCAGCTCCATCGCATTGATAACGGACCACTTGCCCGTACCTTTCTGTCCGGCGGTATCCAATATCTTATCTATCAGGTAACCTCCTGATTTGTCCTTATGACGCAGTATGTTGGCGGTAATTTCAATGAGATAGCTACGCAACTTACCCTCATTCCAATCAGCAAAGATTTCTGCCATCTGTCCATTGTCCAGACCAAGCAGATTCTTCATCACCCAATAAGCTTCGGCAATAAGCTGCATATCTCCATATTCGATACCGTTATGTATCATCTTGACGAAATGACCGGAACCGGCAGGACCAATCCACTGGCAGCACGGAGTACCGTCAGATGCTTTTGCCGCAATACTCTGCAGGATAGGCTTCACCTCAGGCCAGGCACTTTCAGATCCTCCGGGCATGATAGACGCGCCGTTCAGCGCTCCTTCCTCTCCACCGGAAACTCCAGCTCCCACAAAACGGAAGCCTTTCTTTTCGGCCAATGCCACACGCCGGTTGGTGTCCTCATAATTGGAATTACCACCGTCAATCAGGATATCCCCTTCGGACAAATGGGGAAACAGCTGTTCCATCAGTTCATCCACCGCACTGCCGGCACGAACCATCATCATTATTTTGCGGGGTATGGCAATGGAAGTTACAAATTCGGCTATATCTGTATAGCCTTCAATTTTTTTCCCTTTGGCGCGGCCGTTCACAAAACGTTCCACCACCCCTTCTTCCACTCCCGGAACCGTACGATTATATACCGAAACATTCCATCCCTTATCTGCCATATTGAGGGCCAAATTCTCGCCCATAACTGCCAGACCGATAAGTCCAATGTCTGTTTTATTTAAATTCTTCATATTCATGTAAATTTTGTCTTTATATGGAAACAAAATGCTAACAGCATTTGTTCGTATGAATTACGAAAATAAAATAGTACTTTTGTCAGCGAAAGCCTATTTTTCAACCAGACAGAAAACCAATGCTCATGAAGAACTTCCACATCGGACTATTGCCACGCATCATCATTGCCATTATCTTAGGTATACTTTTCGGAAATTTCCTACCGGCTTCGCTGGTACGGCTGTTCGTAACATTCAATGCCATTTTCAGTGAATTCCTGAACTTCTCCATCCCCCTCATCATTGTGGGACTGGTCACGATTGCCATTGCCGACATCGGCAAAGGAGCCGGACGGATGCTGGTCGTCACGGCGCTCATTGCTTACGGAGCTACCTTATTCTCCGGCTTTCTCTCCTATTTCACCGGTATGGCGGTATTTCCTTCCCTCATAGAAACCGGGGTGCCGTTAGAAGAAGTCAGTGAGTCTCAAGGCATTCTTCCCTATTTTTCCGTGGGTATCCCGCCCTTGATGAATGTTATGACCGCACTCGTACTTGCCTTCACACTGGGGCTGGGCCTGGCTCATCTGAAAAGTGAGGTACTGAAAAATGCGGCACGCGATTTTCAAGAGATTGTCATCCGCATGATCAGTGCAGTGATATTGCCGCTGCTTCCCATCTATATTTTCGGCATTTTCCTCAACATGACGCACAGTGGACAAGTATTCGGCATCCTGATGGTCTTTATTAAGATTATCGGTGTAATCTTCCTGCTTCACATCTTTCTCCTGGTATTCCAATACAGCATTGCGGCACTGTTTGTCCGCAAGAACCCTCTCAAACTACTGGGACGAATGATGCCTGCCTACTTCACGGCTCTAGGCACTCAATCCAGTGCCGCCACTATCCCTGTAACATTGGAGCAAAGTCGGAAGAACGGCGTCTCTGCCGATATTGCCGGATTCGTCATCCCACTTTGCGCCACCATCCATCTGTCGGGCAGCACATTGAAGATTGTGGCATGCGCCCTGGCACTGATGATAATGCAAGGCATGCCCCATGATTTCCCTCTATTTGCAGGATTTATCTTCATGCTGGGCATCACTATGGTAGCCGCTCCCGGGGTACCGGGAGGCGCCATCATGGCATCACTGGGCATCCTGCAATCCATGCTGGGCTTCGACGAGTCGGCACAAGCGCTGATGATTGCACTATACATAGCGATGGACAGCTTCGGTACTGCCTGCAATGTGACGGGCGACGGGGCAATCGCACTGATTATCGACAAAGTGATGGGAAAGAAATAGTTTATATTTTGCTATCTCGTGGAAAATAACGAATATTGCAGTCCGAAAAGACATAATAACAAGAAGCATACATTATGAAGAAAGCCCTTATCTCCGGCATTACCGGGCAGGACGGCTCGTTCCTTGCCGAATTCCTCCTGCAGAAAGGATATGAAGTGCACGGTATCCTGCGTCGCTCTTCCTCTTTCAACACCGGCCGCATCGAACACCTCTACTTCGATGAGTGGGTACGCGACATGAAACAGAAACGTACCATTAACCTGCACTATGGAGACATGACAGACTCCAGCTCTCTCATCCGTATCATCCAGAGTGTGCAGCCGGACGAAATATATAACCTTGCCGCCCAAAGCCATGTCAAAGTATCCTTCGACGTGCCCGAATATACCGCCGAAACCGATGCCGTAGGCACCCTGCGCATGCTCGAAGCCGTACGCATTCTCGGTATGGAAAAGAAGACACGCATCTACCAGGCCTCCACTTCCGAGCTCTTCGGAAAAGTGCAGGAAGTGCCGCAAAGCGAAACGACCCCGTTCTATCCCCGCAGCCCCTATGGCGTAGCCAAACAGTATGGCTTTTGGATTACAAAGAACTACCGCGAAAGCTATGGCATGTTTGCTGTAAACGGCATACTCTTCAACCACGAGAGCGAACGCCGAGGTGAAACCTTCGTGACAAGAAAAATCACACTGGCGGCTGCCCGCATCGCCCAAGGCTTCCAGGACAAGCTGTATCTGGGCAATCTGGATGCCCGGCGCGACTGGGGATATGCCAAAGACTACATCGAGTGCATGTGGCTCATCCTGCAGCACGACACCCCCGAAGACTTCGTCATTGCCACCGGAGAAATGCATACCGTACGCGAATTTGCGACACTGGCATTCCGGGAGGTAGGCATCACTCTGTGCTGGGAAGGCCAGGGAGTGGATGAGAAGGGTATCGACACACAGACCGGAAAAGTCCTCGTGGAAGTCGACCCCAAATATTTCCGGCCTGCCGAAGTGGAACAATTGCTGGGCGACCCCACCAAAGCAAAAACACTGCTGGGATGGAATCCGAGGCAGACCAGTTTTGAAGAGTTGGTACGCATCATGGCAGAGCACGACATGAAATTTGTGAAGAAACTGTATTTAAGAAGCAAAGAGCTTTGAATGAACTATTAAACTTTCAGACAACAATGTTAGACAAAAATGCCAAAATATATGTAGCAGGCCACCGGGGACTGGTAGGTTCTGCCATCTGGAAAAATCTTGAGGAGAAAGGATACACCAATCTCATCGGCAAGACCCACACAGAACTCGATCTGCTCGACGGAGTTGCCGTACGCCGCTTCTTCGACGAGGAACAGCCCGAATATGTATTCCTTGCCGCCGCCTTTGTGGGTGGCATCATGGCCAACAGTATCTACCGTGCCGACTTCATCTACAAGAACTTGCAGATACAGCAGAACGTCATCGGCGAAAGCTTCCGCCACGGAGTGAAAAAACTTCTCTTTCTGGGCAGCACCTGCATCTATCCCCGTGATGCCGAACAGCCGATGAAAGAAGACGCACTCCTCACTTCTCCGCTGGAATACACGAACGAACCCTATGCCATCGCCAAAATAGCCGGACTGAAAATGTGCGAAAGCTTCAATCTTCAATACAGTACGAACTACATTGCCGTGATGCCCACCAACCTTTACGGTCCCAACGACAACTTCGACCTGGAACGCAGCCACGTGCTCCCTGCCATGATACGCAAGATACACCTCGCCCACTGCCTGAAACAAGGCGACTGGGATGCCGTACGCCACGACATGAACCTGCGTCCGGTGGAAGGCATCAACGGCGACAGCAGCAAAGAGGACATTCTGAATATCCTCCGGAAATACGGCATCAGCGAAGAAGAAGTGAGATTATGGGGTACCGGCACCCCCTTGCGCGAATTCCTCTGGAGCGAGGAGATGGCAGATGCCAGCGTCTTCGTCATGGAACACGTCGACTTCAAAGATACCTTCAAGCCGGGCGACAAGGAAATCCGCAACTGTCACATCAATATCGGTACGGGCAAGGAAATCACTATCCGCCAGTTGGCAGAGCTGATTGTCAACACCGTAGGCTATCAGGGCCGGTTGACCTTCGACACTTCCAAACCCGACGGCACCATGCGCAAACTGACCGATCCCGGTAAGTTACATGCATTGGGATGGCATCATAAGATTGATATCGAGGAAGGTGTGCAACGCATGTACCGATGGTACTTGGGAAAGTAATTAGTGACGTCTGATTAGCCATGAATGCCATACGGTACAAGGTGGGAACTGTATTGTTTATATTGCTGATACTTTTATCAGGTATCAGCCCAACCATGAATGCCATGATAGCTCCCGTGACCTATTCCGTTCGCGGCAAAGTCATCGACAGACAGTCCAGACAACCCGTGGCCTACGCCAACGTTTTCGTTGCCGGCATCCCCGGGAAAGGGGTATCCACCGATTCACTCGGCACATTCAAGATAGAGCAGGTACCTCCGGGCATTTATAGCCTTGAGGCATCCTGCATAGGATACCAGACTGTTTCCACCCCCGAATATATCGTTTCAGCCTCAACCCCGTTCATCGAGATAGAGATGGAAGAGGATGCCAATCTGCTGAACACAGTAGTGGTGGTGCCTTCCCCCTTCCGGCGAAATATCGAAAGCCCGGTCAGCATGCGTATCATCGGCTTGCAGGAAATAGAGAAAAGTCCCGGAGCCAACCGGGATGTTTCGCGCATCGTACGCTCCTATCCCGGCGTCTCTTTCTCTCCCATCGGCTATCGCAACGACTTGATTGTTCGGGGCGGTTCTCCTTCCGAAAACCGCTTTTATATGGATGGCATCGAAATCCCCAACATCAACCACTTTGCCACTCAGGGTGCATCCGGAGGACCGGTAAGTATTGTCAATGCCGACCTGATACGCGAGATTACATTTTATACGGGCGCCTTCCCCGCCAACCGCTCCGGAGCCTTGAGTTCCGTCCTCGACTTCCGCCTCAAGGACGGAAATCCGGACAAGCAGGCGTTCAAAGCCACCATCGGCGCATCGGAAGTCTCGCTCAGCGGAGCAGGCCATCTGGGGCAGCGCACCACTTATCTGTTCTCCGCACGCCAGTCCTACCTGCAACTTTTGTTCAAGGCTTTGGGACTGCCCTTCCTGCCCAATTTCATTGACGGACAATTCAAAACAAAAACCCGTTTCAACGAGCACAGCGAGCTGACCCTGCTTGGTCTTGCAGGCATTGACAAGATGAAACTGAATACCGATGAAAAAGGAGAAGATGCCGAATATCTGCTCAGCTATCTCCCCACTATCCATCAGGAAACATTCACTTTCGGAGCCTCTTACAGACACTACAATGGAAGGCACGTACAATCCCTTATACTGAGCCATAACTACCTGAACAACCGCAATCTGAAATACCGCAACAACGATGACTCTTCCGAAGACAACCTGACCCTGCGCCTACGCTCCACAGAACAAAAGACCACCCTGCGTTTCGAAAACCAAACGCGCTTGGGAGCATGGACCCTAAAAGAAGGAGCAGAACTGAACAACTCCATCTATACAAACCACAGCAGGCAAAGACTATACGGCAGTCATTCGGGTACGCTTTCCATCTACGAAACCTCACTCAACATCTTCGGCTGGGGGGCTTTCTTCTCTTCCAACTATACCACCGCCGACAAGCGTCTGGCCCTTTCTGCCGGTATCCGTATGGATGGCAACACTTACAACCGAAAGATGCGGCAGCTATGGAAACAGTTCTCCCCACGCCTCTCTGCATCCTACAAACTCTCGGAACAATGGACCCTGAGCGGAAGTACCGGCCTCTACCACCAATTGCCTCCCTACACCGCTTTGGGATATAAAGACAATGAAGGGCAATATCTCAACAAAAACCTGAAGTACATGCAGGTCTTTGAAAGCAGCCTCGGTGTGGACTGGCACCTGCAAGACCGGTTCATGGTTTCTGCAGAAGGTTTCTTCAAGCGTTACAGCCGTATGCCACTTTCCCTTCAAGACAACATTCCGTTGGCATGCAAAGGAAACGATTACGGTGTCACCGGCAACGAAGCACTCGTCCCTACAGCCAGCGGCAGGGCCTACGGACTGGAAACCATGTTCCGCTGGCAGGCATCCGGCAAGTTCAATCTCGTATCCTCCTTCACCTTATACCGCAGCGAATACCGCAACCGCCCAGATGGAGACTTCATTCCATCTGCCTGGGACAACCGTTTCATACTCAACATGAGCGGTACATACAACCTGCCCCGGCGCTGGAGCATAGGAGGCAAGCTAAGCTATATAGGCGGCAGCCCCTACACTCCCTATGATGAAGACAAATCATCACTCGTAGAAGCATGGGATGCCAAAGGACAGCCCTACTACGACTATGCGTACTATAATACCGGGCGACTTCCCAACTTTGCCCAGTTAGACTTGCGTGTGGACAAGTCCTTCTACTTCCATCACTGCATGATAGGAATCTATCTGGACATACAGAATATCACCGGCAACAAACTGAAGCAACCGGATGTGATAATGAGTACGGGCATCATCGAAAATCCGTCTGCTCCTGTTACCGAACAGCGCTATAAAATGAAATACCTCAAGCAGGAAAGCGGCACTATCCTGCCTACTTTAGGTATAACTGTCGAGTTTTAGCAAATAGCCGCCATAAAAACTATTTTCCCTATAAAAGTTTGCTTTCTATATATAAACCCTTATATTTGCACAATTTTCAACCAAATGTGCAATTAATATCATGGAACAAAGTTTTATCGCCTATATAGAGAATAGCATAAAGGAAAATTGGGATTTAGACGCTCTGACCGACTATAAGGGAGCAACCCTACAATATAAGGACGTAGCCCGCAAAATAGAAAAGCTGCATATCATTTTCGAGGCAAGCGGCATCAAGAAAGGCGATAAGATTGCCGTCTGTGGCCGCAACAGTTCCCACTGGGGCGTAACGTTCCTCGCAACATTGACCTACGGTGCGGTAATCGTCCCCATCCTTCACGAGTTCAAGGCAGACAATGTACACAACATCGTGAACCATTCCGAAGCCAAACTGCTTTTCGTAGGCGACCAGGTTTGGGAAAACCTCAACGAAAGTGCCATGCCGCTGCTGGAGGGCATCATGATGATGGCAGACTTCTACATTCTTGTCTCCCGTAGCGAAAAGTTGGACTATGCCCGCGAACATCTCAACGAAATGTTCGGTAAGAAATACCCCAAGAACTTCCGCAAGGAGCATGTCAGTTATCACAAGGACCAGCCCGACGAACTGGCGGTCATCAACTATACATCCGGCACCACCAGTTACTCCAAAGGAGTGATGCTGCCCTACCGCAGCCTTTGGTCAAACACCACTTTTGCTTTCGAAGTATTGCCGCTGAAAGCCGGTGACAAGATTGTCTCCATGCTGCCAATGGCACATATGTACGGACTTGCATTCGAGTTTCTGTATGAATTCGCCGTAGGTTGCCACATATTCTTCCTCACTCGTATGCCCAGCCCCAAAATCATTTTCCAGGCTTTCACCGAAGTGAAGCCTAACCTGATTGTGGCTGTTCCGCTCATTATCGAAAAGATTATAAAGAAGAGCGTACTGCCCAAGCTGGAAACTCCTGCCATGAAGCTGTTGCTGAAAGTACCCATCATCAATGACAAGATAAAGGCGACCGTACGCGAACAAATGATTCAAGCCTTTGGCGGAAACTTTGCAGAAATCATTGTAGGAGGAGCTGCCTTCAACCAGGAAGTGGAGCAGTTCTTAAAGATGATAGATTTCCCCTATACGGTAGGCTATGGAATGACGGAATGCGGCCCCATCATCTGTTACGAGGATTGGACCCGCTTCAAACCCGGTTCTTGCGGAAAGGCCGCACCGCGTATGGAGGTGAAAATCCTATCATCCGATCCCGAAAACATTCCGGGAGAGATTGTCTGCCGTGGTCCCAATGTCATGCTGGGTTACTACAAGAACGACGAGGCCACCGTACAGGTACTCGACAAAGACGGCTGGCTGCACACCGGAGACCTTGCCCTGATGGATGCCGAAGGCAACGTAAGCATCAAGGGACGCAGCAAGAACATGCTCCTTGGTCCGAGCGGTCAGAATATCTACCCGGAAGAGATAGAAGACAAACTGAACAATATGCCGTATGTAGCCGAAAGCATCATCGTGCAGCAGAATGAGAAACTGGTAGGTCTGGTTTACCCCGACTTCGATGATGCCTTTGCCCATGGGCTGAACAATGACGACATCGAACGCGTCATGGAGGAAAACCGTGTGGCACTGAATGCAGAACTGCCCGCATACAGCCAGATATTCAAAATGAAAATCTATCCTGAAGAATTTGAAAAAACGCCGAAGAAATCTATCAAACGCTTCTTGTATCAGGAGGCCAAAGGATAATGTAAAAAAACAATTAAACTACAACCTATCTAACCCTTTCTAAATTATTATCTAAATGAGAAACGAATTATTATTATCCGCCATGCTTCCGATATGCGGAATGGCGGGAGAAGCGTATGGCATGCCGCCTGGGGATGCCGTACCTGCTCCAAAAGAGCAGCCAAACATCATTCTGTTCCTAGTGGATGACATGGGATGGCAAGACACGTCCCTCCCCTTTTGGACACAGCGTACCAAGTACAACGATACGTACCATACTCCCAACATGGAACGGATGGCTACACAAGGCAAAATGTTTACGCAGGCCTATGCATGCAGCATCAGTTCACCTACGCGTGTCAGCCTTTTTACGGGAATGAATGCTGCCAGGCATCGAGTCACCAGTTGGACCCTCCGCAAGAACACTACCCATGAACAACCCGACTCGGTCATGATTTATCCGGAATGGAACGTTAACGGCATTTGTCAAGAGCCTGGCGTGGAACGGACCACACAAGTCACCTCCCTGGCCGAAGTGCTCAAAGACCATGGCTATCACACCATTCATTGCGGAAAAGCCCACTTCGGTGCTGAAGGCACTCCCGGAGCCGACCCGTTGAAAATGGGGTTTGAAGTGAACATAGCCGGACATGCTGCCGGTTCACCTGCCAGCTACTATGGCAAGGAGAATTTCGGCAACAAAACAGACGGTAAAAGCCCGCTGGCTGCCGTACCCGGTCTGGAGAAATATCATGGAACCGACACTTTCCTAAGTGAAGCCCTTACCATAGAGGCCATGAAGGCCCTGGACGATGCACAGCAGACTGACAAGCCATTCTTTCTGTACATGGCACACTATGCCATCCATACCCCTATACAACCTGACATGCGTTTCTACCAGAAGTACCTGGACAAAGGCCTTCCTCCGGTAGAAGCTGCCTATGCTACTCTCATTGAGGGTATGGACAAAAGTCTGGGAGACATTATGGATTATCTGGACAAGAACAACCTGACGGAAAACACTATCCTCATCTTCATGTCCGACAATGGCGGTTTGGCGGCCCATACCCGCGCCGGACAACTGCATGTCCAGAACTATCCGCTCAACAGTGGTAAAGGTTCCGCCTACGAAGGAGGCATACGTGAACCGATGATTGTCCGCTGGCCGGGCATCGTAGCGCCCCAAACCCAATGCGACCATTACCTGATGATAGAGGACTTCTTCCCCACCATCCTTGAGATGGCAGGCGTAGACAACTATACAACCGTACAGCAACGCGACGGCATCAGTTTCATGCCATTGCTCACCGGAAAAGGTAAAATGAAAGACCGTGATATCTACTGGCATTATCCCAATAGCTGGGGTCCTTCCGGCCCGGGCATCGGAGCCACTTGCTCCATCCGTTCGGGCGAGTGGAAGCTGGTGTATTATTTCGGTGACGGTAGACGGGAACTTTTCAACATCCCCGCCGACATCAGTGAAAAACATGATATGGCCCGAGAGAAGCCTGAAGTTGTCAAAGAGTTGTCACGGAAATTAAGTAATTACCTCCGGTCTGTGGATGCGCAGCGCCCTCTGTTGCGTGCCACCCGCCAACCAGCTCCCTGGCCGGACGAAATATAGAAAAAAGTATGAAACGAAACCTTTCCCTCCTCCTTGTGTCCCTGCTTTTTGCAGGGACAGCTCTTGCCCAAGAACATAATCCGGGCAGCGTACAGCCGGATACGATTCAGAAATCCTCCGAGAAATCTTTCCGGAAACAACGCTCTCCACGAACAGACCATGGCCCGGTAGGTATCAATATCTCCTTATGGAAAAACATCTCCACACAGCGGACTGATACCATAGGAAGCACCTGCTTCAATCTGGGTGTGTTCTCCTCCATGAACCGTCTGAATGGCCTCGGCATGAATATTCTTGGCAGTGTAACCGGCAGGGATGTGAACGGTGTACAGATGGCAGGTCTGTCAAATATGGTGGGGGGAAGCATGCGAGGCATGCAGATAGCAGGAATTACCAACATCAATGGCAACAACCTTATCGGAGTATCCGTTTCGGGACTGGTAGGTATCACCGGAAACCATGCGCAAGGCGTCATCATTTCCGGTCTGGCAAACATCAGTGGGGACTATAATCGTGGCGCCTCCATAGGCGGCCTGTTGAATATCAGCGGAGAAGGTGCTTCCGGCATACACTTTGCCGGACTCGCCAATATTTCCGGTGGAAATTTCAAAGGATTTTCAGGGGCCGGCCTGCTAAGTGTAATCGGTGAAGACTTGAATGGCATGCAGATGTCCGCCCTTACCAACATCACCGCCGGAGATATGACCGGTGTTCAGGTTTCCGGCCTGGGCAATGTGGTGGGTGGTACAGCCCGAGGATTACAAATAGGCGCTGCCAATATGGCCATACGTGCCAAAGGGCTTCAAATAGGTCTATTCAACTACTACAAAGAAAAATTAGATGGTTTCCAATTGGGATTAGTCAATGCCAATCCCCAAACAAAAGTTCAACTGATGTTTTTCGGTGGTAATGCCACCAAGCTGAATGTAGGTGCCCGTTTCAAGAACCGGCTCTTCTATACCATCCTCGGTGGCGGTACCCATTATCTGGATTTTGGCGATAAGTTTTCCGCTGCCCTCTTCTACCGTGCCGGTCTTGAATTACCGCTCTACAAACAGCTGTTCATCAGCGGAGATCTGGGATACCAACATATAGAAACCTTCAAGAACAAGGACTACGGCATTCCGGCACGTCTCTATGCCCTCCAGGCACGTGTCAATCTGGAATACCACCTGACCGACCGCTTTGGCATATTCCTCACCGGCGGTTATGGCGGCAGCCGCTACTACACCCAAGGGAAAACCTATGACAAAGGCATCATTGTAGAGGGCGGGGTGACGATACTGAAATTATAAATTATTGTTTCTCCTTAATCAGCCCCGTCCTATACGCCACCAGCAGTTTCATCAAATCCTGAATCTGCGTAACGAGTTCACTTCCTTTATCCGTATCCTTCACCATCATACGCTGCGAATTGAATTCGACAACCAGGGTTGTAGACTTGATGTCTTGTCCTTCTTCAATGGCTTTCTGACGGCTCTGGAACGGCTCATGCTGCACCAACTGCAAGCCGTGGGAATGATATACCAGCGTATATCCCTGTCTCTTATACACATCTCCGAGCCCACGAGACACTCGCTAATCTC
>ENA-OZSR01000165-OZSR01000165.1-human-gut-metagenome-genome-assembly--contig:-NODE-165-length-16463-cov-4.904559_pt1 | contig 16463 bp, 11 predicted proteins | sample MGYA00244128_ERZ653978 | MGnify/ENA primary metagenome ERZ653978 (study PRJEB26926, sample SAMN06164786) | human gut metagenome | biome: ENVO:00009003; feature: ENVO:2100002; material: ENVO:00002003...
CGAGATTAGCGAGTGTCTCGTGGGCTCGGAGATGTGTATAAGAGACAGCTTTACTTCTTGCTATTTTTTAGATAAAATCCTCTTTTATCACTTCCTAAATATTGACGTTTTTTAAACGAACGTTTAAAAAACACCTTCCTTCTCGCATCCATACTACTATTAATCAACCAATTACTAAGCACAATAGATTTTTTTCATCATTAGATAGATATCACTACTAGCCCTCCTTTTTCCACACAAAAAACAGCTTTCATTATCCATAATAAAAGGGCTACACCTTTTCCTCCTCATGGTGTAGCCTTAAACACAAAAGGGTGTAGCTATCCAAGGCAAATGGTGTAGCCCTTCTTCAAGAAAAAGAGCCAAATGGGATGCTAATATAGAAAACTCGGTTAACTGCTTTTCCTATAACTTTTTACCGCCCACAGATTGAAGACCAATGCAAAGACCAACAAGGCTCCCAACTGCGGCAGCAGTTCGGCAAATCCGCCGCCACGGAGATAGATGCTACGCATTATCTCTACAAAATAGCGCAGCGGATTGATACGCGTAATCCATTGCGCCCATTCGGGCATGCTGTGGATAGGAGTGAAAAGACCGCTCATCAGAATAAGGACAAGCATGAAGAACCACATGACGAACATCGCCTGCTGCAACGTGGCCGAATGATTGGATATGACCAGCCCGAATCCCGACACCACCGGCAGAAACACCAGAGCCATGCCATAGATAGTGAGGAAATGCCCCGCCGGCAGAATGCCGTAAAGCAGCCATGCCAGCACGAAACAGATGGTGAGCACCACCAGGCCTATCAGCCAGTAAGGTATCAGCTTGGCGGCAATGAAGGTGAACTTGTGGACGGGGGTGACATTTATCTGCTCGATGGTGCCCGCCTCCTTCTCGCCCACCACATTGAGGGCAGGGAGAAAACCGCAAATCAGGGTCAGCAGCATCACCATGAGGGCAGGAATCATGAAAAGCTTGTAGTTCAGCGTGGGGTTGTAAAGGTTCTGCGTAGCGATGTCCACCCGGGGAAGCGGCTTCCCGGCAAGCCCTTGCGAAGACGACTCCGAACCCAGTTCACGGGTATAGTCACTGATGATGGAAGACAAGTAGGAACCTCCCAGACTGCCCTTCGTGCCGTTCACGGCATTGGCCGCCACCAGCAGACGGGGCGCCTCTCCCTTCACCCAATCCTTTTCGAAATCACGGGGAATCTCCAGCACGACATCTGCCGAACCGGCTTCAATGGCGAGCAAAGCCTCATCGTATGTATCGGGAAGCGCTGTCAGGCGGAAATAAGTGGATGCGCCGATTTTATCTACCAGACGGCGGGACAAGACGCTGTGGTCATTGTCCACTATATTCAGATTGATGTTCTTTATCTCCAGATTGGCGGCCCAAGGCATCAGTATCATAATCATGCACGGGAAAATAAAAATCAGCTTGGGCAGGAAGGAGTTGCGGAACAACTGCTTGAATTCCTTTTCAATGAGAAACTTTATCATAAGACGATATTTTAAAGATTTTATATCCGCTCTTTACTCAAGCCGATGCCTGAACTTCTTGAAGCTCACCGTTATCAGCAATACCGCCATCGTGGCAAGTATGCCGACCTCCATCAGCACAAGCGAAACATCCACTCCCTCAATCATCAGCTTACGCACCGCCTGGATATACCAGCGGGCAGGAAGCACAGCTGAAATGGCCTGCAGGATAACCGGCATGCTCTCAATGGGGAATATCATGCCCGAAAGCAGCATGGTGGGCATCATCAGCATCAGTCCGGACACCAGCATGGCAGCAACCTGCGTCCGGGTGACTGTGGAAATCAGCAGCCCCAGCGCCAGGGAGACAAAGATGAATAGCAGCGACACCAGCACCAGCCAGAACAAGCTGCCCGCCACGGGAACGTCGAGCACATAGACTGAAAGCAGAAGAATGGTGGTCAAGTTGACAAATGACAGCACAAAATAGGGCACCGCCTTTGCCAGAATGATGAAAAGCGGTTTGACGGGAGAAACCAGCAGGACTTCCATCGTCCCCGTCTCCTTTTCGCGCACAATGGAGATGGAGGTCATCATGGCACAAATCAGCATCAGGATAAGCCCCATGACACCCGGCACGAAGTTATAGGCACTCTTCATCTGCGGATTGTACAGCAGTTTGAGCTGGGGTACGATGGCAGCGGCATGCACTCCCGGCGGAAGCATCTCCTGCCCGGCAGAGGAGATGATATTTGCGGCATAACCGGCCTGCATAGTCGCCATATTGGGGTCTGTGGCGTCGGAGACAAGCTGCACGCGCGCCTCGCCGGTATAAAGCTTGTCCGAGAAACGCTCGCTGAAAACCAGTGCCATGTCAACTTCCCCTCTTCCGAAAGAAGCCTCCATATCGGCGGGAGAATGCAGGCGGCGGATGACGGTGAAGTATTCGCTTGCATCCATACGGTCGATGATGCGGCGGGTAACTACGTCATTCGACGGGTCGAGCACCGCCACACGCACGTTCTTCACCTCGGTGGTGATGGCAAAACCGAAAAGGATAATCTGCACAATGGGCATGCCCAGCAGAATCAACATCGTGCGCCGGTCGCGGAAGATGTGGAAGAACTCTTTTCGAATGAAAGATATGAATTGTTTCATTGTCTATATTTATATTTAGGCTCGGATAACGCGGATTTCACAGATTCTCAGTCGGCAGTTCGCACCGCTTGACGAGCCAGTTGCTGAAAAACATCGTCCATTGTCGTGGCATTAAACTGCCGTTTCAACTTCTCGGGAGTGTCGAGTGCCCGGATTACACCGTCTACCATGATGGAGATACGGTCGCAATACTCCGCCTCATCCATAAAGTGGGTGGTGACAAAGACGGTGATGCCCTCGTCGGCAGCCTGGTAAATCAGTTCCCAGAACTGGCGTCGTGTGGCAGGGTCCACCCCACCCGTAGGCTCATCCAGAAAGACAATTTTGGGCCGGTGGAAGATGGAGACGGAGAAAGCCAGCTTCTGCTTCCAGCCCAGTGGAAGGCTTTTCACCAGTGTGTCCCGTTCCTTTTCCAGCCCGAGGCGGAGAAGCAGCTCCTCCGTTTTGGGAGCAATCTCCGCTTCGGGGATGCCGTAGATACCGGCAAAGAGGCGAATATTCTCCCACACCTTGAGGTCTTCGTAGAGGGAGAATTTCTGGCTCATATAGCCGATGTTCTTCTTCACTTCTTCGGTTTGGGAAGCCACATCGAAGCCTGCCACGCACGCCTTGCCGCCGGTGGGACGGCTAAGCCCCGTAAGCATGCGCATGGCGGTGGTCTTGCCTGCCCCGTTGGCTCCCAGGAAACCGAAAATCTCGCCCCGATGGACTTGGAAGGAGATGTGGTCTACGGCGGTGAAGTTACCGAAACGCTTGGTCAGCCCTTCCACTTCAATCACATTGTTTTCGTGGTTTTCCACCCGTTCGTGCTGCAAGCCCGGAGGGCAGAGGATGCCCGCAAAGCGTGTCAGGATGCGGTCGGGGGTATCGACGCCTTTTATCTCCCCTTCGTTGATGAAGGCGATGCGGTCGCATTGGCGCGCTTCGTCGATGATGGGGGTGGAAGCAATGATGGTGATGCCCTGCTCCTTCAGCCGGCGGAGCATTCCCCAGAATTCCTTGCGGGACACGGGGTCGACGCCGGTAGTGGGTTCGTCCAGGAAGAGGACATCCGGTTTATGGATAAGGGCACAGCTGAGGGCGAGTTTCTGCTTCATGCCGCCGGACAACGCCCCGGCGCGGCGCTTGCGGAAAGGTTCTATCTGCCGGTAAATGTCGCGCACCAAATCATAATTCTCCTCGATGGTGGTGTGGAAGACGGTGGCGAAGAAATTGAGATTCTCCTCTACCGTCAAGTCCGGATAGAGGGAGAAGCGTCCGGGCATATACCCCACCCGCCTGCGGATGGCTTTGTAGTCCTTCACCACATCCAGACCGCAGACCGAAGCCGAGCCTCCATCGGCAAGCAGCAAGGTGGTGAGGATGCGGAAAAGCGATGTCTTGCCCGCACCGTCCGGCCCGATGATGCCGAAAAGCTCACCGGGAGCTACTGACAGAGAGACGCCCCGCAGGGCTTCCACGCTGCCGTAACGCTTGGAGATATTAGTTAAAGTTACAGCCTCCATACATTCCTATTTTCAGCATCCCGTCATTCTTCACGGCAATCTTTACGGCATAGACCAGATTGGCGCGCTCGTCTTTCGTCAGGATAGTTTTTGGAGTGAATTCGGACGTATCGGAAATCCAGGTGACGATGCCGGGGTATTCTTTCCGCACTTCCTTTCCATAATCCGCATAAACCTTCACTTGCTGCCCCAGCTTGATTTCGGCAAGCTGCTCGGAGGTGATGTAGGCACGGAGGTAAATCTGCTCCATATCCGCCACTTTGAAAAGAGGGGTGCCGGGAGCAGCCAGCTCTCCGGCTTCGGCATATTTGGCAAGGACGGTTCCCGTCAGCGGAGAGGTGATGTGGCATTTGCGCAGCTGGTCTTCTATCTGCGCCACCTGGATGCCGACGGAAGAACTTTGCCAAGTCAGGCTGCGGTCGCTGTTGCGCAGGGTGGAGTTCTGTGCGTCGAGCTGCTTGCGGAGGACTTCGAGAAGGGACTCGGCATCATCGAGCTGCTTCTGGTTGGCGGCACCCACACGGAGCAGGTTGGACACACGGTCGCGCTCGCGCCGTGCCTGCACAATCTGTTCCTGAGTGGCGGCTACTTGCTTCAGGATATCGGGCCGCTGGCCTTCCACGGACTTGACACTGGCCTCCAACTGGAGTTTCTTCAGATAGAGTTGGACGGTATCTATAATGCCTACCTCCTGCCCGTCTTTCAGCATCGCGCCTTCCTCGATGTCGAAACTCAGCAGTTTTCCGGACGCCTCGGCAGAAACGATGACTTCGGTAGCCTCGAACGTTCCCGTCGCATCATATTTCGGAGTGCCGCCGGTGCAGGCGGCAAGGAGAAATAAAAAAGGAAATAAATTCAATGATTTCATACTATTTCAAGTTATAAATTACGGATTATAGTCATTAATTGTTCAGCGTATATTTCAGTTGCCAGATGTTCATCAGCAACTGCACCTCATGCAATGCCTTGGTCCGTCGCGCCATGCTTTCGTTGGTAATCTCCCGCAACATATCGGTCACGGTCATTGTCCCGTTCTGCACCTTGGCCTCGGCTGCACGGCGGATATTCCCGCGCAGACGGATAATCTCGTCATCATCCGCCATCTGGCGGCGCATGGATACGACGCCCGCATCCTGCTGCGTAGCCTGCAGGCGGGTGTTGAAGAGGAACACATCCCGGCCGGTCTCTATCTGTTGGCGGGTATTGTCTATCCTGCGGCGGTCGTTCTTCAACGTATACAGACTGCCGAAATTCCAGGACATGCGCACCCCCGCCATGTAATAGGCGTTGAATTCATCTTTCAGCATATTCAACCCCGGATTGCCGTATGCCCCTTGCACAAAAAGGCCGAAACGCGGCATCAACCGGGTGTTCAAGGCTGCCTCCTGCTGGCGGAGTTGCTCTCCCTGCGCATCGTACCAACGAAGTTCGGGGCGGTTGTTCATCTGCCGGTCTATGTTTTCTTCGGCAGCCGGTTTCAATAAAACCGTTTCGGAAGAGAGATCCTTGCCCGTAAAGGCAGCAAGCATGCTGAGGTATGCACGGCGGGTGGTCTCCAATTCCACACGGTGCTGCCTGGTGTTCAGTTGCTCTACGCTGACTGCATCCAGGTCGCTCAGGGTGGCGATGCCATTGGCTATATAGTCGGCTACCTGCTTGTGGGTTCTTCCTAAATCTTCTTGCAAGAGGCTGTTCTGTTTCAGCTGTTCGTCCAACAGCAGGATGCCGAAAAAGAGCTGGTTCACCCGGTCAGTCAAGGCATACATGTCTACATGCTGTTTTTCCAGTTCCACTTCCGAGGCGGCACACGTCAATCGTTTTCTGGAACGTATATCCCCACCATCCCAGAGGGTCTGCTGCACTTCGAGCATCACCTGGTACTGGTCTTTCGAAGCAGTCTTGATGTCGAGATTAGGGATTTCGACCGGTAGCCGGGTGATGTCACTCTGGTACGTGGCCTTGCCGGATAGGGAAAACTGGGGCAAGTAACCTTTTCCGGCATTGGAGAGGTCGTACCCGCGTGCCTTTTCTATCAGTCCGTATTGCCTGACCAACGGATAATTGTCTTGCGCCCGGCGCTGGCACTCTTCCAACGTGAGCTGGGCATGTGCCAGCATGGCGGCAAGAGAAAGGGTAAAAAAGAAAACGGTTCGTTTCATATCCATTCTGTTTCTTGTTTATTCTACATGGTTTTGTTCTATACACATGCAAAGATAAAGGCATAACCCTATAACCTTACAATCCATTTGTGCGCAAAGATGTTCTAATAGTACGACATTTCGTAGAAAAAGACAAATAATAGGAACACTTTATTATCTTTGCGGTGGAAATATACATTATTCATAAAGGGAAAGATATGGAAAAGAACAAACCGATAAGCGTCGCATTCGAGGACATCCGCAACAATCCGGATTTTATAGAACATTCCGAATACAGATTTATAAACGACGATTTGGGAATGGTCATCAGTTTTCAAGCAATGGGATTCAGGCTATTCCGCACCCAGCAACCTTATCGTGCCAAAGAAGGAAGGATTGTACGCATCATGCAAGGTAAGGGCCGAATCTCCATCAATCTTATCGAATATGAAGCTACAGCCCACGATATTATTATCATCCCTGACAATTCGCTGATAGAAATATCGGAAGTCAGTCCCGACTACGAATTCCAAGTCATCATGCCCACTGCCAATTTTCTGCCCGTACTACAGAATTCCATTCTTTCGGAAGCTTATACACGAAACGGAATCCGCCTTTCATGCAACAACGAGGAATGGGCACACATCAGCAGCTTCTTCTCTTTATTGTGGAATATACTACATTGTTTGCCCTACCGCCGCGGAGCTGTACAGCACTTGATTGTCTCACTTCTCTATAACCTTAAGTATATCCACGAGCACACATGCAAGTCAACTCCGTCACGCCTTTCACGCCAGGAAGAGCTATTCCGCCGCTTCATCGCTTTGGTGAACCAACACAGCAAGCACGAACGCAGCGTCAACTTCTATGCCGACAAACTATGCCTGACACCGCACTATCTGAGCTCGGTGATACGTGAAACAAGCGGACAAACCGTGATGCAATGGATTAATCAAGCAGTTATCCTCGAAGCCAAAGTATTGCTGAAACACAGTAATCTACTGGTGTTTCAAATATCAGACGAACTGAACTTTCCCAATCCGTCGTTCTTCTCGAAGTTCTTCAAACGTATGACGGGGATGACACCGGCGGAATACCAGAAACAAACCTGACCTCAAAACAGCTGTCCTATACGGGAGCCTGACGGTCCGTCGCAAGAGTCCGCTTCCAATGCCAGCATCCCTTGCTTGGCTGCCAGTCCACCGGCATAGCCTATCAGCGTATGGTTGCTGCCCACCACCCGATGGCAGGGGATGAATATCGAAAGGGAATTCGCCCCATTGGCAGCCGCCACCGCGCGTACGGCTTTCGGATTGCCCAGTTTTCGTGAAAGTTCGCCGTAGGACACTGTTGTTCCGTAAGGAATGTTCTGCAACTCCTGCCACACCATTCGCTGGAATTCTGTTCCGACTGCAAGCAGTGGAACATCGAATATGGTCCGCTTACGGGCAAAATACTCATCCAGCTGGATGATTGCCCGCGAAATAACTTCCGAAGTGCCTTCCTCATAATCGGCATGCAGTGCCTGCCGTATGCGCTTATCAACGGTTACTCTACGTTTCTCGTTCAGCATCCAGTCGCATAAGCAGAGTTTATCGCCGAAAGAGCCGAGAAGCAACTCGCCATAAGGAGATTGATAGTATTGGGTCAAAATTGTTTCCATAGACTAAGTTTTTAGCAAAGATAGCACATTAAATTATCATTTGTACTCCGCCCACGACTTAATAGCCAAATCATCCGGCGTCATCGTGCAGAATGCATTGATGAACGCACTTGCCAGACGGGCATTCGTTATCAGCGGAATATTGAGGTCGATGGCGGCGCGGCGTATCTTGTAGCCGTTATCCAACTCGCCTGCGGTGAGGTTCTTCGGGATATTGACAACCATGTCTATCTCCTTGCGGTGCAGCATATCGAGTGCCTGCGGCTGGCGTTCGGGTTCGCTGGGCCAGTAGACGCGCGTATTCTCCACACCGTTCTCCGTAAGGAAGTTGCTGGAACCACCCGTGGCAAATATTTTATACCCTTTCTTCTGAAGCATACGCGCGGCAGAAAGCATGTCTACTTTCTGCTTCGGAGTACCGGTAGAAAGCAGGATATTTTTCTCCGGAATACGATATCCCACAGAGAGCATCGCCTTGAGAATGGCGCAGGAAGTATCGCTGCCGATGCAACCCACCTCGCCCGTACTTGCCATATCCACTCCCAGTACCGGGTCGGCCTTCTGCAAACGGTTGAAGGAGAACTGACTCGCTTTGATACCTACATAGTCCAAATCGAACAGATTCTTGTCCGGCTTCTGTACCGGAATGCCGAGCATCACCTTCGTGGCAAGTTCAATAAGGTTTATCTTCAGCACCTTGCTGACAAACGGGAACGAACGGCTGGCACGGAGATTGCACTCAATCACCTTGATGTCGTTCTCGCGTGCCAGATACTGGATATTGAACGGACCGGAGATGTTCAATTCGCGCGCAATCTCACGGCTGATGCGCTTGATGCGGCGCACCGTCTCCACATACAACTTTTGTGGCGGGAACTGGATGGTAGCGTCACCGGAATGCACCCCGGCAAACTCGATATGCTCACTGATGGCATACGCGATAATCTCTCCATCTTGCGCCACAGCATCCATCTCCACCTCCTTGGCATGCTCAATGAACTGGCTCACCACTACGGGATGTTTCTTGCTGACATTCGCCGCCAGCTTCAGGAAGCGTTCCAGCTCCTCCCGGTTGGAACAGACGTTCATCGCAGCGCCGGACAATACGTAGGAAGGACGGACCAATACCGGGAAGCCCACCTTATCCACAAAGGCGTTGATGTCCTCCAGGGAGGTCAGCGCCCGCCATTCGGGTTGGTCTACACCAATGCGGTCGAGCATGGCGGAGAACTTGTCACGGTCTTCGGCATTGTCGATGCTCCTGGCGCTTGTGCCGAGAATAGGTACCTTCTGCGCATCGAGGCGCAGGGCAAGGTTATTCGGTATCTGACCACCGGTAGAGACAATCACCCCGTGGGGATTCTCCAGTTCGAGAATATCCATCACGCGCTCGAAGGTGAGCTCGTCGAAGTAAAGACGGTCGCACATGTCATAGTCCGTAGACACGGTTTCGGGGTTGTAGTTTATCATGACACTGCGGTAGCCTTCCTGGCGGATGGTGTTCAGGGCCTGCACGCCGCACCAGTCGAACTCTACGGAAGAACCGATGCGGTAGGCGCCGGAGCCCAATACGACGATGGACTTGTGGTCGCCGAGGTAACGGACATCATTTGCCGTGCCGCTATACGTTAGGTAGAGATAGTTGGTCTGTGCGGGATATTCGGCGGCAAGGGTATCTATCTGCTTCACTACGGGCAGAATGCCTGCACTCTTGCGGAAATTGCGGACGGCAAGGATGGCTTCTTCGCCGTCCATTGCTTGTTCCAAGCCGAGGGCACGGGCTATCTGGAAATCAGAGAAGCCTTGTACTTTGGCTTTACGCAACAAGTCCACGGGAATCATTGGCAACTCTCCATCAGCCATAAAAGAGTGCAGTTCCCTGCTGGTATCCATGATGTTCATCAACTTCTCCAGGAACCAACGGTCTATCTTGGTCAATTCGTGCACCTGGTCCACCGTATACCCGGCACGGAAGGCTTTGGAGATGACAAAGATACGTTTGTCGGTAGGTTCGCGCAGAGCCTTGTCCAAATCGGCAATCACCAGTTCCTTGTTCTCTACGAAGCCGTGCATGCCCTGGCCTATCATGCGAAGCCCCTTCTGGATGGCTTCCTCGAAAGTACGGCCGATAGCCATCACCTCGCCTACCGACTTCATGCTTGAACCCAGCTCTTTGTCCACCCCGTGGAACTTGCCCAAATCCCAACGCGGTATCTTGCAGACCACATAGTCCAGGGCGGGTTCGAAGAAAGCGCTTGTAGTCTTTGTCACAGAGTTGTTCAAGTCGAACAAGCCATAGCCCAAGCCGAGTTTTGCCGCTACAAACGCCAACGGATAACCCGTTGCTTTAGAGGCAAGTGCAGACGAACGGCTCAAGCGTGCATTTACCTCGATTACCCGGTAGTCCTCGCTCATCGGGTCGTAGGCATACTGCACGTTACACTCTCCCACAATGCCGATGTGACGGATAATGCGGATAGCAAGTTCACGCAATTTATGATAGTCCGTATTGCTCAACGTCTGTGACGGGGCAATAACGATGGACTCACCTGTATGGATGCCCAGGGGGTCGAAGTTCTCCATGTTGCAGACCGTGATGCAGTTGTCGAAGCGGTCGCGCACCACCTCGTATTCCACTTCCTTCCATCCCTTCAGCGATTTCTCCACCAGCACCTGTGGGGAGAAGGAGAAGGCTTTCTCCACCAGCACATTCAGCTCTTCTTCATTGTCGCAAAAACCCGAACCCAGTCCGCCAAGCGCATATGCAGCACGGACAATGACCGGGTATCCCAGTTCCCGGGCTGCGCGACGGGCATCCGCCGCATTCTCCACGGCTTCGCTCTTGATGGTCTTCACATCAATCTCATTCAGTTTCTGCACAAAGATTTCACGGTCCTCCGTGTCAATGATGGCCTGCACGGGAGTGCCGAGAACCGTCACGCCGTACTTCTCGAAAATCTTGTCTTTATAGAGGGAGACACCGCAGTTCAGTGCCGTCTGTCCGCCAAAAGCAAGCATGATGCCGTCCGGGCGCTCCTTCTCTATCACCTTCTCCACGAAGTAAGGAGTGACGGGCAGGAAGTAAATCTGGTCGGCAACTCCTTCCGAGGTCTGTACCGTGGCAATGTTCGGATTGATGAGAACCGTGTAGATGCCTTCCTCCTTCAATGCCTTGAGCGCCTGCGAACCGGAGTAGTCAAATTCTCCTGCCTCACCGATTTTCAGTGCGCCGGAACCGAGCAGCAGGACTTTCTTTATATTGTTTTCTTTCATTTGCATATCTGTTTATTAAAAATGTAATAGTAGTAATAAAACCTTATCTTTCTCTTACCTTACACAATCAGTCACTAATTGAATGGCATTCAGTATAGGACTGAAAGGTATTCACTCTGGGACTGAATGACATTCAGTATGGGACTCATTATACCGTCTTTTACATACTGATTATCAAGAGATTATGAACGCAATCATTCTTGATAAAATTCTCTTACTAAAGCAACTTCACAAAGTCATCAAAAAGAAACTCCGTATCCGTCGGCCCGCTGGCAGCTTCGGGATGAAACTGTGCGGAGAACCAGGGATTGCGTTTGTGGCGGATTCCTTCATTAGAACCATCGTTCATATTGATGAAAAGCGGTTCCCAGTCTTCTGTCAGCGTGTTGTTGTCTACGGCATACCCATGATTCTGTGAGGTGATGAAGCAACGTTCCGTACCCACCATACGCACCGGTTGGTTATGGCTGCGGTGGCCGTATTTCAATTTGTATATCTTGGCGCCCCCAGCTTTGGAAAGCAACTGGTTTCCCATACAGATGCCGAAGATGGGCAGTTTCTCGTTCTGCATTGTCTTGCGGATATGCTGCACGGCAGCATCGCAGGTATCGGGGTCGCCAGGGCCGTTGGAGATGAACAACCCGTCGAACTCCATCCCAGTATAATCATAGTCCCAGGGAACGCGAATCACTTCCACGTCACGTTTCAGCAGGCAGCGGATGATGTTATGCTTGACGCCGCAATCCACAAGGAGCACTTTCTTCTTACCGGTTCCTTCGTTGTAACGGATAACCTCCTTGCAGCTAACTTTATCCACATAATTCACATCGGCATAAGAGGCCTCAGGCATTTCATCCGATTCATCATCAAAGGCGATACGTCCCATCATCACCCCATGCTCGCGAAGCACCTTTGTCAGTTCGCGGGTATCGATGCCCGTGATGCCCGGAATCTGTTCGCGTTTCAGCCAGTCACCGAGGCTTTCCACCGCATTCCAATGGCTATAATTTTCGCTATAATCGCTTACAATAATGGCTTCGGCATGGATATGCTCGCTCTCCATAAAAGTGGCAAGCCCATTCGGTTCGAGAGTAAAAGGCGGCACACCGTAATTGCCCACCAACGGATAGGTGAGCGTCATCAGCTGTCCGGCATACGAAGGGTCGGTCAGGCTTTCGGGATAACCCGTCATGGCTGTGTTGAAGACCACCTCTCCCGCTACCGGTTTTTCAAAGCCGAACGACTTGCCGTGGAAGCGGCTCCCGTCGTCGAGGATTAGAGTTACATTTCTCATTGATTCAATTAAAATTGATAAACTTGTTCTATATAATCAATAAATGCCTTGTTCAGCATCTTCACACCGCCCGGCGTAGGATAATCGCCGCTGAAGTACCAGTCACCCGGATGCTTGGGGCAGGCCTCATGCAGCCCTTCGAGAGGCTGGTAGACAATCTGCACTTTGGCTTTCGTCCCTTTGGGAGTGAGCAGTTCCACCATCTTGGCAGAGATTTCCTCGTCGGTAAAGGGAGCGTATATCTCCTTCACGTAATTCACCATCTGCTCTTTGGGCAGGCCTACCTGCTCTTTGGACTTGCGGTAGGCGGCGGCAATCACATCGCGCATCTCGCGCTCCTTCAGCAGTTCCACAGCAGCCTTGAAGGCGATGAATTCGCTCATCTTAGCCATATCGATGCCGTAGTAGTCGGGATAGCGTACCTGCGGTGAAGAGCTTACAATGACTATCTTCTTTGGCTCCAGACGGTCAAGGATGCCGATGATGCTCTGCTTCAGGGTGGTTCCACGCACTATCGAGTCGTCGATGATGACCAGATTATCCACTCCCGGGACAAGGCTTCCGTAAGTGATGTCGTACACATGGGCGGCAAGGTCGTTCCGGCTGTTTCCTTCGGCAATGAAGGTACGCAGCTTGATGTCCTTGATGGCCACTTTCTCGCTCCGTATGCGCCGCGACAAGATATGCTCCAGTTCGTCGTGGCTGGGACTATGCCCCAAGGCGGCAATCTGCTGCACCTTCTCCTCGTTGAGGTAGTCGTCCAATCCCTGCAACATACCGTAGAAGGCGACTTCCGCCGTATTGGGGATGAAGGAGAAGACGGTATGGTCCACATCGTTGTCGATGGCTTTCAATATGTTGGGTACAAGTTTCTCACCCAGCAGTTTACGTTCCCGGTAAATGTCCACATCACTGCCCCGGCTGAAGTAGATGCGCTCGAAGGAACAAGGTTTCACCTCGCGCGGCTTGTTGATTTGCACGGTGCGCACCTTGCCGGCCTTGTTGATAAACATGGCTTGTCCGGGTTGCAGCTCCTTGATGGATTCGACAGGAACATTAAGGGCTGTCTGTATCACGGGACGTTCGCTGGCAAGCACCGCTATCTCGTCGTCCTGATACCAGAAGGCTGTACGGATGCCCCATGGGTCGCGTACGGCAAAAGTCTCTCCGCTTCCGGTAAGTCCGCACATCACGTATCCCCCGTCCCACTCCTTGCTCGAAGTGCGCAGTACGTTGGCAAGGTCGATGTGGTTTTCTATATAACGGGTGATGTCCATGCCTGCCAGCCCTTCCGCTTCGGCAAGGTTGAAGAGGCGCTCCACTTCGCGGTCGAGGCGATGTCCCAACTGCTCCAGCATGATGTAGGTATCGGCATATTTGCGCGGATGCTGGCCGATGGCGGTAATGCGTGCGAAGATTTCATCCACATTCGTCATGTTGAAGTTGCCGCAGAGGGCAAGATTCTTGGCACGCCAGTTGTTTCTCCGGAGGAACGGGTGCACGTACGAGATGCCGGACTTTCCGGTAGTGGAGTAACGCAGGTGTCCCATATAGACCTCCCCTGCAAAGGGCAGCACACGCTTGGCATAGTCCGCATCATGCAGCTGTTCCTTGGTCAAGTCCTTGAAGTGACCCTGCACCGTACCGAAAATTTCGGTAATGGCGCCCGAGCCGAGAGCACGCTCACGGAACATATATTCCTCGCCGGGACTGGCTTCCAGTTTCACGCAGGCCAGTCCGGCACCTTCCTGCCCACGGTTGTGTTGTTTCTCCATCAGGAGATAGAGCTTGTTGAGTCCGTACATCCATGTTCCGTACTTCTCTTCATAGTACTCCAGCGGTTTCAGCAGGCGTATCATGGCGACGCCGCATTCATGCTTCAGTTGTTCCATCTATCTATTTACAATTTACCATTTACAATGTACAATTTTAAGTGTACAATTTTCTTTTCCTTATTATAGCATACAATTACCATTTACATTTACCCCTCCCAAGCGCAGCCCCATTGTACATTGTAAATGGTAAATTGTACATGTCCTCATTCTACAGTCACCGACTTCGCAAGATTCCTCGGCTGGTCCACATCCATTCCCTTGCACACGGCAATGTGATAGGCAAGTAATTGCAGAGGTACCGTAGTTATTAACGGATCAAGGCACTCCATTGTTTCGGGAAGCTCGATGCAAGTGTCGGCTATTTTACTGATGACCGTATCTCCCTTTGTCACAATGGCGATAACCCTGCCTTTACGCGCCTTTATTTCCTGGATATTGCTCAGCACCTTTTCATAAAGCCCATTCCGGGTGGCAATGACCACTACCGGCATTTCGGCATCCACCAGGGCAATGGGGCCGTGCTTCATTTCGGCGGCAGGATAGCCCTCGGCATGGATATACGAAATCTCCTTCAACTTCAAGGCGCCTTCCAAGGCTACGGGATAACTGTATCCGCGTCCCAGATAGATAAAGTTGTGTGCATAGGTGAATATCTTGGAAAGTTCCGCTATACGGTCGTTCAGTTTCAAGACCTCCTTCATCTTGTCGGGGATATGTCCCAATTCCTTGACAATTGCCAGGTATTGCCCTTCGTCCATCGTCTTTTTCTCTTTGGCAAGTGTCAGGGCCAGCATGGTAAGCACCGTTACCTGCCCGGTGAAGGCTTTGGTGGATGCCACCCCTATTTCCGGTCCCACGTGGATATAGGAACCCGTGTGCGTGGCACGGGGAATGCTGGAACCGACGGCATTGCAGATGCCGTATATAAATGCCCCACGGTTTCTGGCAAGCTCCACGGCAGCCAGCGTATCGGCCGTTTCACCGCTTTGCGAGATGGCAATCACCACATCGTTGCTGTCAATCACCGGGTCGCGGTAACGGAACTCACTGGCATACTCCACCTCCACCGGAATACGGCAGAAGCTTTCAATCAAATGCTTGCCGATGAGGGCGGCATGCCATGACGTACCGCATGCCACGATGACGAAGCGTTTGGCCGCCAGCAGACGTTCCTTATAATCAATCACTGCAGAAAGAACCACGTTCGTACCCTCCACATTGATACGCCCGCGCATGCAGTCGTGAATGCAGCCGGGCTGTTCGAAGATTTCCTTCAGCATGAAGTGCGGATAACCGCCCTTCTCCAGCTGGCCGAGATTGAGCGCTACCGTCTTTACCTCGTGCGGACATTCCACATTCTTCAGGTTAACAACCTTCAGCTTCTCTCCCCGACGGATGAGGGCAATCTCTTCGTCTTCCAGATACACCACCTTATCCGTGTATTCCACAATCGGCGTGGCATCCGAAGCCAGGAAAAACTCTCCTTCACCGATGCCCACCACCAGCGGACTGCTCTTGCGTGCAGCGATTATCCCATCCGGATTGTCCTTGTCGAGCACCGCAATGGCATACGCCCCAATCACTTCCTGCAAGGCAAGTTGCACCGCCGTCAGCAGGTCAATATGGTTTGTCACCTGAATGTATTCAATGAGCTGTACCAGCACCTCGGTATCAGTGCTGCTTTTAAATACATAACCTTTGGCTTGAAGTTTTTCTTTAAGGACGGCGTAGTTTTCAATAATGCCGTTATGGATGAGGGCGAGGCGTTCGGAAGAGGAATAATGGGGATGGGCATTGACGGAACAAGGTTCTCCATGAGTGGCCCAACGTGTATGTGCAATACCAATGCTACCGGAAATATCTTTTTGAGCAACGAAAGTTTCAAGTTCCGAAACCTTACCTTTCGCTTTGTACACGTTCAACTGTCGGTTATCACTGATTAATGCTACCCCCGCACTATCATATCCACGGTACTCCAACCGCTTCAGACCCTTGATAAGAATGGGGTAGGCTTTCCTTTGACCTATATAGCCTACTATTCCACACATAATGTATCAGTATTTGATTTTGCGCTGCAAATATACATATTCTTAAGAACATAAAGTTAATC
>ENA-OZSR01000183-OZSR01000183.1-human-gut-metagenome-genome-assembly--contig:-NODE-183-length-15698-cov-8.433357_pt1 | contig 15698 bp, 10 predicted proteins | sample MGYA00244128_ERZ653978 | MGnify/ENA primary metagenome ERZ653978 (study PRJEB26926, sample SAMN06164786) | human gut metagenome | biome: ENVO:00009003; feature: ENVO:2100002; material: ENVO:00002003...
CGCTAAGTGGAATGAGCGGACGCCAGAAGGGAAAAGGCGCAAGCAGATGGCGCAGATGAATCTGGAAATAGTATCAAGGTTTCTTGCTGGGGAAGTGGGGAAAGGGGTGTTTGCCACGGCGCACGAAGGAGCAGCGCAATACTGCCGCAAAGTGGACAAGCGTGAAATTCCGGTCTGTCCGATTTTAGGGGTCAATATTGCTGTCATCAACATGAATTGGCTGCTGAAATATCTGGCGCAGAATATTCATCAATTGCAGGGAGACTACATCTGCGTATCGAATGTACATACAACCGTCGTCAGTTACGAGGATGCGGACTACCGTGCCGTGCAGAACGGCGGTTTGATGGCGATTCCGGATGGCAATCCGCTGGCGCAGGAGGCGCGGCGGCGCGGGTATCCGCAGATTCAGCGGACAACCGGGCCTGACCTGATGATAGAGGTTTTTCGGCAGTCGGCGGCACACGGCTGGCGACATTATTTCTACGGCAGCACGCAGGAAGTGCAGGAGAAAATGATTGCGCGCCTGCAGAAGGAGTATCCGGGGCTGGTAATTGCGGGCACAGACGCGCCGCCCTTCCGCGAACTGACACCGGAGGAAGATGCGCTTGCCGTGGCGCGCATCAATCAGGCGCAGCCGGATTTTGTGTGGGTCGGGCTGGGAGCGCCGAAGCAGGAGCGCTGGATGGCGGCGCACCAAGGGCGTGTGCATGGGCTGATGATTGGCGTCGGCGCGGGCTTTGATTTCTTTTCGGGCAACGTGAGGCGCGCCCCGTTATGGATGCAGAAGCACAGCCTGGAATGGCTCTATCGCCTGATGCAAGACCCGAAGCGGCTATTCCAGCGCTACTGGAGCACGAATCTGAAATTCATCTGGAACGCGACCATCAGGAGAAAGTAAATGCAGCAAGCGACAAAACAGCCCGCTGTACTGCTGGTACACGACTATTATCAGGTTCCCGGCGGCGAGGATGTCGTTGTGGCGAACGAGAAGCACCTGCTGGAAACGCACGGTCACGCTGCGGCGCTGTATGTGCGGCGGAACGAGGAAATTTCGCGCATGGGAGCGCTGGAGAAAATCCGCAGTTCGCTGGGGATGTTTTTCAGCATCCGTACATACCGCGAGGTTCGACGGAGCATCCGCGAAAACCGGATTTCGCTGGTGCATGTGCACAACACGCTGCCGCTGATTGGTCCGGCAGTGTATTACGCGGCATTGCGCGAGGGCGTTCCCGTGGTGCAGACGGTGCACAACTTCCGCCTGCTCTGCCCGAACGCGATTTTCTACCGCGACGGCCATATCTGCGAGGACTGCACGAAAAAGGGGCTGCACTGCGCGGTGAAGCACCGCTGCTACCGCGGCAGCCGCCTGCAGACGGTGCTCTGCGTGCTCAGCACACGTTTGCACCGTGCCCTCAAAACGTACAGCCGCCTGCATTACATCACCCTGACGGACTTCAACCGGCAGAAGCTGCTGGCGCTTAAGCAGATTCCGCCGGAAAACGTGTCCGTAAAGCCGAACTTTGTGGAACCGCCGGAGACGATTGTGCCATATGCGGCGCGCGAAAATCAGGTGGTGTACATCGGTCGTCTGGATGCGCTCAAGGGCATTCGGCTGCTGCTGGAAGCGTGGGCGCGCTACGAGCGTTCAGGCGGGGGCATGAAGCTAATCATCTGCGGCACAGGGCCGGAGGAAGCATGGTGCCGCGAATATCTGACGCGGGAAAAGCTGAAGCAGGTGGAGCTGCGCGGCTTTGTGCCAAATTCGGCGGCACGGGCGCTGATGGGGCAGTCCAAGGCGCTGATTCTGCCAACACAGTGGTACGAAGGCTTCCCAATGACAATTGTGGAAGCCTTCAGCGCCGCCACGCCGGTGATTTGCTCGGATTTAGGCAACGCGGGTTCCCTGATTTCGGACGGCGTGACAGGCTTCAAGTTTCCGGCGGACTCGGCGGAACAGCTGGCACAGACGCTCAATCGGCTGCAGCACGCGGAATCCGTCAGCGAGGGCGCGCTGAAAACGTATCAGGAGAATTTCACGGCGGAAGCAAATTATCGTCAGCTGATGGCGATTTACAGCAAGGCGATGCAGAAAAGTGGCGAAAGGAACGAACCATCATGCGGCTGATTGTGGCAGATGTACGGAGCACCAGCACAGACGGCATTGCCGCTGGGCATTATTTCACCGTCGCGCAGAATTATCTTGACCTGTTCGGCGCGGAGATGGATGTGCGCATTGCGGGCGGGCCGGTGTACGGCGACCGCTTCGGGGACAAGCTGATTCGTCTGCCGCATGATTACATCGTGGGCAGTTCGGCGGTGCGCAACAAACGCGCCGTGTTCCAGAACGTGCGCGCGCTGCTTCGGGAAGCGCAGGATGACGTGATTGTCCTCCAGTGCAGCGCCGTCGCAACAGCGTATCTGGGGCTTGCACTGTTCAAGAAGAAAGAAACGCGGGTCTACGCCATCCAGTACAGCACCGATGGCGTAAATTCAGCCTTGAAACGTGGCTTATATGCGCTGTGCAGGCGGAAAATCAGCGGCGTTATCTGCCCCAATGCAGCCATTGGCGCGGCGTACGGGCGGCCGATGTGCGTCGTATCCGATTACATCAGCACAGGAACGATGCAGCCGCCTGTGCCCTATGCGCAGAAGCGCTATGATTTCGGCATGGTCGGGCTGATTACGTCGGACAAGGGCGTCGTTGAGGCGGCAAAACAGCTGCGGGACACGCCGTATCGGGTGCTGATTGCGGGTCGGGTGCAGGAAGCGCCGCTGGAGGCGGAGCTGCGGGCAGTCTGCGCGGGGGCAAAGAACATCGAGCTGCGGCTGGAATACCTGTCCGAAGCGGCGTATGACGAGGCGATTCGCCAATGCCGCTACTGCATCCTAAACTATTCGGAGAATTACTCCCTGCACAGCAGCGGCGTTGTGTTCGATATTCTCTTCCGGGGCGTGCCGATTGTGGGCAGCCGCTGCGGGACGCTGCAAATGGTGGAAGCAAACGAATTGGGCAAAACGGTATCCAGCATGGCGGATTTTGCGCCGGAAAAGCTGCTGGATGAAGCCGTGCATGACCGCTATGTGCGCAACATTGCGCGCTACTGCCAATCGCAGGCGCAGGAGCGGGAAAAGCTGCGGGATTTTCTGACGCGGGACGCGGTGGAATAACCATGCCGCACAGCGCAGAGTGAAAGGAGGGGCTGAAGCGTGAAGATCATGTGGATGGGGAATATTATCCTCCCTGCCATTGCGGAAAAAGAATCGCTTCCCCCGGTGTATATCGTGGGCTGGCTGGTCGGGCTGTCGCGGCGGCTGACGCAGCTGCCGGATGTGGCGCTGACGTATGTGTTTGACGCGCCGAAAGCGCTGACGGGCGAAGTGGACGGCTACCGCTATTATGGGCTGGTCAACCCCACACGCCCTACGCAGCGGTGCGGCGAAGCCTATACCCGGCAGCTGGAGCAAATCCTGCGCAAAGAGCAGCCGGATGTCATTCACCTCTGGGGCACGGAAAATCAGCACACGCTGGCCATGGTTAATGCGGCGGAACACATGGGGATGCGCGAGCGGATTGTAATTTCCATTCAGGGGCTTCTGTCCATATACGCGGAGCATTATCGCGCTTATCTGCCGGAACACGTCTGCCACGGGCACACGCTGAAGGACTTGGTGAAGGGCAATATCGTCCGGCAGGAAGCAATCTACCGCCGCGTCGGGCAGTATGAACAGGAAGCCCTGCGCAGGGTGCAGCACGTTATCGGGCGCACCGACTGGGATGCTGCCTGCATGGCGGAGCTTACCCCGCAGGCGGCCTATCATTTCAACAACGAAACGCTGCGGGACGAGTTCTACACCGGCGAATGGTCGCTGGACAACTGCGAGCCGCACAGCATCTTCTGCAGTCAGGCGCATGTGCCGCTCAAGGGGCTGCATCTGCTATTGCAGGCGCTGGCGATTGTCCGCAAGCGCTATCCCGATGTCAAGCTCTATGTGGGACGCAAGGACTATGGACGCATTCCGCCGCTTGCGCGCAATGCCTATGAACGGTACATCCACCGTCTGCTGCGCGAAAACGACCTCTACGGTCATGTTGTTTTTACCGGAAGCCTGAATGCACAGCAAATGAAGGAGCGGTATCTAAAAAGTCAGGTGTTTGTGCTGCCGTCGAGCATTGAAAACTCCCCCAATTCGCTGGGCGAGGCGATGCTGCTTGGCGTACCGTGCATTGCGTCGGATGTCGGCGGCGTGCGCTGTCTGATGACGCACAGCGTGGAAGGGCTGATTTATCCGGCAGACGACCCGCATTTGCTGGCATATGATATCTGCGAGATGTTCGCGCAGCCGGAAAAAGCGGCGCAGATGGCGCGCGCCGGGCGAGAACACGCTGGAAAAACGCATGATGCGCAGAAGAATCTGGAGATACTGCATCAGATTTATACGGAGATTGCACGATGAAAATCCGAATCACAAAGAACCATGTGGATGCACTCTGTGTGCTGATTGGCGTGCTGGGCATGGGTTCGCTGTATTTTCAGGTGCTGCGGATGCCGCTGATGGCAGCCATGCTGATTGCGTCGATTCTGCTGCTGACGCGGGCGCATCATCCGAAAATCAGCGTCCAGAATGTACGCCTGACGCTGCTGCTGACGGCGGCGCTGCTGCTGACGAGCTTCGTCAACCCGCAGAACGGCATCCACATCAACGATATTGTCATTTGGCTTTGCAACATCGGCTATGTGCTGGTTCTGCAAAGCTGCATCGGGTATCGGACGTATATGCGGCTGTATACCAAAGTCATGCTGGCAGAGGCGGCCATCAGCCTGATTTCCTTCGTCATCGGCGATTTGCTGTCGCTGCCGCTGCCGCTGCTGCACTACGAAGTTTCCAGCGTCAACGGATTTTATCTGACGCCTTATTTCACCTTAGGCTGGCTGAACATCCCGGTTTTCCACCGCAATGCGGGTATGTTCAACGAGCCGGGCAGCCACCAGATTTTCCTGAACTTCGCGCTGCTGTTCCTGATGAGCGACGAAACGCGCATGGGCATGAGCAAAAAGAAATACTGCTGGGCAATTGCGCTGCTGATCGTTACCATCCTCAGTACACTGTCCACAACAGGCTTCATTTGTCTGGGCGTTGTGCTGCTGACGGTGGCATTCCGCAAAAAGGGCGGGAAAATGGCGCGCAGCATCAAGATGGCGGCGTTCGTTGGGCTGATTTTGCTGTTTGTCATCGAGTCTGCCACGGGCGTGGTGGAACGCAAGATTGTCGGGCGAAATTCCGGCGGTTCATTCTACACGCGGTGGAACGACACCTTCAGCGGCTTTGAAATCGGGCTGGAATCCCCCATTGCGGGACAGGGCGTTTTCTCGGAGCGAAAGGCGGAAATCCTGCTGGAACACAGGGTGCAGAACATTTCCAACGGCTTTGCCGCCTTCGTCATGGATACAGGGTTGATTCTCCCGGCAGTTTGGCTGTGGCTGACGTACCGCGGTATCCGCACCAAATTTGCCAAGGCGCGGCTGCTGTATGTGCTGGGCGTTTTCCTGCTGTATTTCCTGTGCATCAACACAGAGGGCGTTTTCCTGAACATACTGTTTCTGGGTCTGCTGGGCAAGTGGCAGCCGGACGCGGAGGACACGCCTGATCAGCAGGCAAATGCGCGCAGCCAGAAGAAGCGCAGGTGGCGATGCACTGTGCCGCCGGAAAAACTGCGCCTGACGTTTAACACGCAGCCGGAGGACGCGGCGCAGGAGCAGACAGGCGAAACAGGCGGAGAGGAATCATGAACACAGCATCAAGGAGCGAAAACACGGCACGCAACATCGGTGTAGGCGCGGTGCGGCAGGTGGTTACGCTGCTGCTGGCTTTTGCCGTGCGAACGGTGTTTGTGCGCCGGCTGGGCGCGGATTATACGGGTGTTAACGGGCTGTACAGCAACATTCTGGCCATGCTGTCACTGGCGGAACTGGGCGTGGGCAACGTGCTGGTGTACAGCCTGTACGCACCGCTGCACCGGGGCGACACGGGCGAAATCCAGCACCTGCTGGGCTATTATCGTCGCATTTACCGCCTGATTGCGCTGGCGGTAGCGCTGCTGGGCGCGGCGGTAATCCCCTTCCTGCCGCTCATCATCAGCAGCGAGCTGCCGATGGCACAGCTAATCGTCTACTATGTGCTGTACCTGGCGAACTCCGTGGCATCCTATCTGGTCATCTACAAAACGACGCTGATTCAGGCTGACCAGAAGGCATATTTGCAGAACATGGTTTCCGCCGCGGCGCTGGTGTTGCAGTATGCGGCGCAGATCGCGTGCCTGCTGATTTGGGGCAGCTATCTTGGCTATTTGCTGATTCAGATCGCCTGCACCCTCCTGCAGAATGCGGTGCTGAGCCATTTAGCGGATAAGATGTACCCCTTCCTGCGGAAAAAGCAGAAACGTGCGCCGATGCACCGCAAGCAGGAACTGAACGACAACATCCGCTCCATGTTTCTCTACAAGCTGGCGACAATACTCATCAACAACACGGACAACATCCTGATTTCCATCATGCTGGGCACGGTGTTCGTCGGCTACTACTCCAACTACGCGTCGCTGACGACGTATGTGACGACGTTCGTTTCCATCGTAATTACCGGCATTTCCGCCAGCTTGGGAAATCTGAATGCCGAGAAGGATTCGGAAAAGTCATACGCCATGTTCCGCAACCTGATTGTCCTCTTCGGGGCGATTACGGGCTTCTGCGTCGCCGCGTACGGCGCGATTGTACAGGACTTCATCCCCATCTGGGTGGGCGAAGAATACCTGATGGACACAGGAACGGTAGCAGCGGTGCTGTTCACGTTCTACCTGAGCACCATCGTCGCGCCTGTGTGGATGTACCGCGAAACGCTGGGGCTTTTTCGGCAAATGAAGTATGTTATGTTTATAACGGCGCTGGTCAACATCCTGCTGTCCATCCTGCTGGGGCACTTCTTCGGCGTGGCGGGCATCATCGGCGCAACAGGGCTGGCGCGGCTCTGCACCATCTTCTGGTATGAGCCGAAAGTGCTGTTCCATCGCACCTTCGGGCGCAGCGCTGCCGCGTATTTCAAGGCGCAGGGAGGCTTGCTGCTGCTCAACGGCGCGGTGATGGCGCTGTCGCTGCTGCTGTGCGCGCGGATGGGGCATACGCTGATGTGGATTATCATCAAGGGCATCACCTGCGCGGCGGTGACGGCGCTCCTGTACACGCTGGCGCTGGGGCGGACGGCAGAATATCGCTGGATGCTTGAAAAAGGGCGGAGTTTCTTGCGCAAATGGAGGAAGAAGGCATGATCGATCAGGAAATGCAGCACTGCCGCAAAATTGTGCGTTTCGACCCTACTATCTCAACAGCGAATCAGGGAGATTTCATCATCCGCAACGCCTGTGAGCATGTGCTGCACGACTGCTTTCCTGTGCAGCTGTCCGTCGCCGTGCCGGTTCGGGACAGGCTGTCGAAGGTATCGATGAAGCACGTCGGCAGTGCGGATTTCGCATTTGTCTGCGGGACGAATCTGCTTTCCTCGGACATGCGCCGCCAAAGGATGTGGAATATCCGCCTGCGGGACGCGGTGATGATGCGCTGCGGCGATTTGCACAAGCGGGAGCTGCTGAATTTCCGCCTGATTCGTGAGAAATTTCAGCGCACGCATGTCATTTTGCTGGGCGCGGGGTGGTATCAATACCAGGACGAGCCGACAGGATACACGAAGCGGATTCTAAAAGCGCTGCTGGATGGGCAGTACCTGCACGCGGTGCGCGACGAATACACGCGCCAGCGCCTGCTGAAGCTGGGCATCACGAACGTGCTGAATACGGCGTGCCCGACAATGTGGGGGCTGACAGCCGACAAATGCGCGCAGATTCCGACGCACAAGGCGGAGCGCGTCGTGACAACGCTGACGGACTACCGCAGCAGCACGGAGCAGGATGCGCAGATGCTGACCATGCTGCAAAAGCACTACCGCGAGGTGTATGTGTGGCTGCAAGCAGTTGAGGACTACGCCTGCCTGCGCCAAATGGATGCGCGCGTGACGCAGAATTTGCACCTGATTCAGCCGAATCTGCGAGATTACACAGCGCTTTTGGCATCAGGCGGGATTGACTACGTTGGCACGCGGCTGCACGGCGGCATCCACGCAATGAACATGGGCTGCCGAAGCCTGATTCTGGCGGTAGACAACCGCGCAAGTGAAATCGCGAAGGACACGAATCTGCCTGTCCTGCCCCGCGGCGGAAATTTGGATGTGCTGGAGGAGCGCATCTGTTCCGCATGGGAGACGCAAATTGATTTGCCGACCACGGCAATTCGGCAATGGAAAAATCAGTTCCGCGAGACAGATGCAGAGAAAGTGCCTTGATTTTCGTATAAAATGCGGCTTTCTGCGCGGTAAGTATTGACAGCCGACTTGTAATTTGTTACAATATAGCTGGAATTGGGAAAGAGATTGCTATATCCACCGGGAGCACTGCAGCTCGCCGCGAAAAGAAAGATGGAAAGCAGCAATCGCTTGCCATTGGCACAACCATACGTCGTGCCGGAAGATTGCACAGAACAAGGAGTGAGGACGATGAAGGACAAAAAGTGGATGCGAAAGGCATTGTCTTTCCTGCTGGCTGTATTCATGGTAACGGGCAGTATGGGAACAGTGCTGACGGCGGCTGCAGAAGAGCCGGAAACTCCGCCGACGGAAACGGTTGAGGTCGTGCCGACGGAAGCACCGGAAGCAACGGATGTTCCTGAGGTAACGGAAATCCCCGAAGTGACGGATGTTCCCCAAGCAACGGAAGCGCCCGAAGCGACGGATGTTCCCGAAGCAACGGATGTTCCCGAAGCAACGGAAATCCCCGAAACAACGGAAGCGCCCGAAATCGTGGACGAAGCAGCCGTAGATTACAGCCGCTCCGTGCTGGATAACGAGTTCTTTGACTCCGGCTTTGCCGCGACGTTCAGCAGCGCACAGCTGTACCTGAATCCGACGGGCGATGAGCTGGTTGGCCGGGTAACCGGCGTGGTGTATGTGACGCATCGTCCGCAGAAGGGTCAGCTGAATGAACGGATTTCCGTCTGCGTGTATGACCAGACGGCTGGCGTTGCATATGGCTATCTGGCGGCGGATGCAGTGCATCCTGTGCCGGAAGAGGGCATTGAGAATCAACGTCACACCGGTGTTTTCGCGAGCGGTGTGGAAATGCCCAGTGCCCTGCTGGTGCTTGCGGCTGCGACGGAAGAACCCGTGCCGACCCCTGCACCCACGCCCGTGCCGACGGAAGAGCCTGTAGTTGAGCCGACGGAAGAGCCCGTTGTCGTGCCGACGGAAGAGCCCGTTGTCGTGCCGACCGAGGAACCCGTTGTTGAGCCGACTGAGGAACCCGTTGTCGAGCCGACGGAGGGACCCGTTGTTGAGCCGACGGAGGGACCCGTTGTTGAGCCGACCGAAGAACCCGCTGTCGTGCCGACCGAAGAGCCCGCTGTTGAGCCGACCGAAGAACCCGCTGTCGTGCCGACCGAGGAACCCACTGTCGTGCCGACCGAGGAACCTGCGTCGACCCCCGCGCCTACGGACGTGCCGGATGACCTCGAAAACATCGACCGCGCGGATGTGATTATTCCGGGCAAACCGACGTTCGAAATGGACAAGGCGACGGCGGAGCTGGGCGAGAATATCACCTTCACCATCCACACGAAGAACGCCACCAAGATTTTGATGTACATTGACGGCAGCGTCAACCGCTACATCTACGACGTGCCCACTGACACGTCGACGCTTACCATGTCCTTCTCCTCGATGGGGAGCAAGGGGGGCAAGCGCACCATCGCGTTCCAAGCCTACAACGGCAATACGCCCGGCGAAAAGTCTGATGTACAGACGATTACGCTGACAAAGCCGTCTGTCAAGCCGCAGGTGACGGTGAAGGATATCGACAAGACGACCGTGGGTCTGGGCGAAAACATCACCTTCACCCTGAGCATCAAGAACGCCACGAAGGTGCTGATGTACATCGACGGCAGTGTCAACCGCCGCTTCGAGAATATCACCCCCGACATGACGGAATACACCTTCACCATGTCCTTCTCGTCGCTGGGAAGCAATGGGGGCAAGCGCGCCATTGCGTTCCAAGCCTATAACGGCACGACGGCGGGTGAAAAGACCTCCGAACGTGTTGTGACTGTCGCAAACGAAAGCCCGAACAAGCCGACCGTGACCAGCTGGAGTTTGAACAAATCCACGGTTGATTTGAACGAAACCATCACCTTCACCATCAACACCAAGAACGCAACGAAGATGCGTGTCTACATTGATGGCAAGCTGAACCGCTACATCTACGACGTGAAGGACGGCGCAACGACGTTCCAGATGTCCTTCTCGACGCTCGGTTCAAACGGCGGCGTGCGCACGGTGGCGTTCCAGCCCTACAATGGCAACACGCCCGGCGCTATGTCCGACACCAAGACGATTACCATCAGCGTGGCGAACAAGCCGCGGGTTGAGCTGCTGAAAATCAGCAATCCGAACGCGACGCTGGGCGAAAATATCACCTTCACCCTGCGCATCAAGAACGCCACGAAGGTGCTGATGTACATCGACGGCAGTGTCAACCGCCGCTTCGAGAACATCACCCCTGATATGACGGAATACACCTTCACCATGGCGTTCTCTTCGCTGGGGAACAACGGGGGCAAGCGTACCATTGCGTTCCAAGCTTACAACGGCGCAGTCGGCGGCGACAAGACCACCGCAACCACCATTTCCCTGATGAGCGGTTCGTCTGCTGCCCCCGTGATTGCGAATGTCAAGATTGACAAGACGACCGCGGTGCTGGGCGAGCAGATTAAATTCACTGTTTATCTGGACAACGCGACGAAGCTGCTGATGTATGTCGACGGGCAGGTGAACCGCCGCTTTGAGGACGTAACGACCAGCATGTCGAAGTACGAGTTCACGATGTCGTTCTCGTCGCTGGGGAATAATGGCGGCGTCCGTACGATTCAGTTCCAGCCTTACAACGGCACGACCGCGGGCGAAAAGTTTAAGGCGTACACGATTACACTGACGACGACCGTGGTCAACAGGCCGGAAGTCGTCAACTTCACCATGAATCCCAGCCGCGTGAAGCTGAATGTGCCGGTGACGTTCACGGTCAACACCAAGAACGCGACGAAGGTCGTCCTGTATGTGGACGGCAAGGCAAATACCAGCTACCCGACGACTGGCGATGTGACGGTTATCGAGCGCGCCTTCGCCTCTCTGGGCAGCGGCAACGGTGTCCGCACGATTCAGTTCAAGCCCTACTACGGAACGACCGCTGGCGAACTTTCCCCGGCGCAGTCCCTGACGCTGTATGTGACCGACGATCCGTTGACCGTGACCGTTCCTGCCGCGAAGCAGGGCGAGGACCTGACGGTGACGTGGACGGCTGCTGGCGGCGCAGCGAAGTATCAGCTGCTGCTGACCACGCCGGATGGCACGGCTGCGCTGCTGGGCGAAACGGCGGCGCTGAACTACACGGTGCCGGGTCTGAAGCTGCTGCAGCCGGGCGACTACACCATCACGATTAAGGCGCTGTCCGGCAATACGGAGCTCGAATCTGTCAACAAGGCATTCACCGTGACAGGCGACTTCGTGTTCGCGGTTCGTGACGACTCGACGGGCATTGTGGTCGTCAAGTACAACGGCACGGCATCGACGCTGACCGTTCCGAACACGGTGGCGGGTCTGCCGGTGGTGGAAATCGGCGCGCAGGCGTTTGAGGGCAACACGAAGCTCAAGAGCGTAACCCTGCCCGCGACGATTGAAATCATTGGCCGCCGCGCGTTCGCGGAATGCAAGAACCTGCTGGAAGTCAAGTAAGGGTTCATTGGGATTACGAAAGCCGGGGATTGCTGGAAAGGCAGTCCCCGGCTGTTTTGCTGCGAAAAAAACATACTTGCGATTGACGTTTCCCTGCCTATCTGCTATCATAAGATAAGCGCCCGCTATATGCCGCACACAAAAGGAGGTATGCCCTATGGAGCAGCTTGAAGTTCTGACCGAAGTGCAGGATTTGCGGAAGGTTTGGCCGCATGAAGCACTGGATTTTACGCCGTGGCTGGCGAAGGATGAGAACATCGCGATTCTGGGCAATGAAATCGGCATGGAAATTGCAGTCGACGGAACAGAATCTGCTGTGGGCGATTTCAGCGTGGATATTATCGCGACCGATATTGCAACGGGGCAGAAGGTTATCATCGAAAACCAGCTGGAAGATACCAACCACGACCATCTGGGCAAACTTATCACCTACGCTGCCGGGAAAGATGCGCAGACGATTATCTGGGTGGTAAAGCACGCACGCGAGGAACACCGCGCGGCGATTGAGTGGCTGAATAACCACACGGATGATGACATCGGCTTCTTCCTGTGCGAAATCCACCTGTATAAAGTCGGCAGCTCCAATCCTGCGGTGAAGTTCAGCGTGATTGAGAAGCCGAATGACTGGATTAAGAGCGTTAAAAAGAATCAGCAGCAGACAGAAAGCCAGCAGTTCCGCTTGGACTACTGGACAGCATTCAATGACTATGCGTATGCAAACGCGCAGTTCGCAAGGCAATTTGGCAAGCGAAAAGCATCAAACAAAATGTGGATGAACCTGAGCATTGGCTCATCTGTTTATGATATTTGCTTACGCGCGGTTAAAACAGAAAATCTGCTTGTTGTTGAACTGTATATTCGCGGCGACAAGGATCTTTATCATCAGTTATTTGAAAAACAGAATGCCATTGAGCAGGAATTGGGCGTTACGCTTGACTGGCGGGAACTTCCAGAAAAGAAAGCAAGCCGCATTATGCTGACACGACAGGTCGATTTTGACAATCGCAGCGCGTGGAATGCACAGTTTGACTGGATGATGGAGATGTCACTGAAATTCAAGAAAGTATTCAAGAAGTACCTATAATATGAAAATGCCCCCGGAAGCCATGCCTCCGGGGGCATTTTTCAATTTTCCTGCGTTATCTGCTTGCCCTTTTTCCCTTCTCCTTTTTCCACAATTCTTCCACCGAAAACTCCGCATGGCAGTTCGGGCAGGCAAAATACGGATTGCGGAAGTCAACTGTGCCAATCATCCTGCCGTCTTCCGTGGAAAAATCGTAGTTCTTCGCTTCTTCGGAACGGGAGTTCACCAAATGATGCGCCGTTTCCACTGTGAGTGCTGCCTTGCAGTGCGGGCAGAAATGCTTCTTCATGAACACAAAGATAGGATGCGTGACGGTGTACTTGATATTTTTCATCAGGGCAGCCTCCTTCCCCCTTGATTGTAGCAAAAGCAGCAGATTTTCGCAAGCCTCTCTATTCCCCCTGAAATAATAACGCAAAATCCCCCGGAAGCCCATACTTCCGGGGGACAAACTATCTTATTCCGCCTTTGCGCTCTCTCTTGTATAATTCAGCAGTCCGCCATAGAGGATGCAGCCCTGCTGGCGCGCGGTCAGCGGCATCAGCACAATGTAATCCTCGTCCTTCGTGTCGTTATGCAGCACGAACGTGTCGCTGCCGCTTTCCACCGTCTCGCGGACGTTCGGCAGGCTCAGCGTGTCGCCCTGCGCGATGCGGTCGTAATCCGCCTCATTCTGGAACGTCAGCGGAAGAATGCCGTTGTTGATAAGGTTCGCCTGATGGATGCGGGCGAACGACTTCGCGACGACGGCGCGGATGCCCAGATACAGCGGGACAAGCGCGGCGTGTTCGCGGCTCGACCCTTGCCCGTAGTTCATGCCCGCGACGAGGATGCCGCCGCCTTCCTTCTTCGCGCGCGCCGGGAACGTCGCGTCCACGGGGGTCAGGCAGAAGTCCGACAAGTACGGCACATTCGAGCGGAACGGCAGGAGCTTCGCGTCCGACGGCGCAATGTGGTCGGTGGTGATGTTGTCCTCCATCTTCAGCAGCACCTTGCCGGAAATGGCATCCGCCAGCGGCTTGCCCAGCGGGAAGGGCTGAATGTTCGGGCCGCGGACGACCTCCACCGTGTCCTCTTCGCCCGGCGCGACCGGGGGAATGACCAGATTGTCGTTGACGGTGTACGTCTCCGGCATCGGGATGTCGAGGTCAATGTCAAGGCAGCGCGGATCCGTCAGCACGCCAGTCAGCGCCGTGACAGCCGCCGTCTCGCAGGAGACAAGGTAAATACCGGCGGATTTGGTGCCGCTGCGGCCGTAGAAATTGCGGTTGTTCGTGCGAACGGAGACAGCGTTCGTGCGCGGCGACTGCCCCATGCCGATGCACGGCCCGCAGGCGGATTCCAGAATGCGCGCGCCCGCCGCAATCATGTCCGCCAAAGCGCCGTTGCGTGCCAGCATCGTCAGCACCTGCTTCGATCCGGGGCCGATGACCAGGCTTACGTCCGGATGCACAGTCTTGCCCTTCAAAATGCGGGCAACGCGCATCATATCCGTATAGGAGGAGTTGGTGCAGGAACCGATAAACACCTGATCGACCTTAATCGGGCCGCACTGCTTGACGGTTTCCACGATGTCAGGCATATGGGGCTTCGCAACGAGCGGTTCAAGCGCGGTCAAATCAATGTCGAGGATTTCGTCATACGCCGCATCCGGGTCTGCGGACAGCGGCACGAAGTCCTGCTCACGCTGCTGCGCTTTGAGGAACGCATGGGTCACTTCATCCGACGGGAAGATGGAGGTCGTTGCGCCGAGTTCCGCGCCCATGTTCGTAATCGTCGCGCGCTCCGGGACACTCAACGTTTTCACGCCGTCGCCGATGTACTCCATCACCTTGCCGACGCCGCCCTTGACGGTCAGCCGGCGCAGGACTTCCAGAATAATATCCTTCGCCGCAACGCCGTAGGACAGCTTGCCATGCAGGCGCACGCCGACGACACGCGGGCACGCCAGATAATACGCGCCGCCGCCCATCGCGACCGCAACGTCCAGTCCGCCCGCGCCGATGGCAAGCATCCCAATGCCGCCACCCGTGGGCGTATGGCTGTCCGAGCCGAGCAGCGTGTAGCCCGGCACGCCGAAGCGCTCCAGCTGTACCTGATGGCAGATACCGTTGCCGGGCTTAGAGCAGTAAATGCCATGCTTTTTCGTCACCGTTTGGATGTAATAGTGGTCATCCGCATTTTCAAAGCCAGTTTGCAGCGTGTTATGGTCAATGTACGCCACGGACTTCTTTGTCTTGACGCGCTTGACGCCCATCGCCTCGAATTGCAGGTACGCCATCGTACCGGTGGAATCCTGCGTCAGCGTCTGGTCAATGCGGATGGAGATTTCCGAGCCGGGAATCAGTTCACCGCTGAGCAGGTGCGCCGACAGGATTTTCTGGGTCAGATTCATCGCCATGAGGAAAGGACTCCTTTCATAATATGCACAATGCCCAAACGGGCAGAAACAGCCGAATGAACAGCTTCATGATACAGGATTCGGCGCGGTGCGTCAATGCTTTCGGGCGGAAAGAACACAAAAAGCGCAGGCTATGAAAAACTCTCCGGATGTTTTAGACATACAGCCTCTTGACAACAAAGCTCCTATATGGTATTATTTGAAGTAAACTACTATATAGGAGCATTTGCATGAAAATGAACGGCGGATTTCTTGTTACCAAAATAAAACAGCTTGGGGACCGGATTTTTGAGAAGATTCTCAGCGAAAAGAATATTGATGCGTTCAATGGAG
>ENA-OZSR01000219-OZSR01000219.1-human-gut-metagenome-genome-assembly--contig:-NODE-219-length-14701-cov-4.619555_pt1 | contig 14701 bp, 7 predicted proteins | sample MGYA00244128_ERZ653978 | MGnify/ENA primary metagenome ERZ653978 (study PRJEB26926, sample SAMN06164786) | human gut metagenome | biome: ENVO:00009003; feature: ENVO:2100002; material: ENVO:00002003...
AGCGAGTGTCTCGTGGGCTCGGAGATGTGTATAAGAGACAGGCCCTGGTGGCTGGCGGTCTGCGGCGTGGTGTTTTCCGGTTGCGTGGCCATTGCCGCCGCTTGGATCCCCGCACGAAAGGCGACGCTGATCAGCCCCAACGAGGCCATCCGCTCTGAGTGAGGAGGTAGCTTTTATGAAAAAGATATGCTATATGATGTTAGTTGTGCTTTGCGTGTTGCTGACTTTGTCGGGGTGTCGCGGGGATGGCTCTACTAAGACTACAGCGGTGCGGTCTGAAATGGTAGACGACATTACACAGCCATGGGCTCTCTCCATGCAATACTACGATATATACTTTTCGCTCGAAGAAGTTTCTCTTTTGGACAACAACACCGGTGAAATGGAGGCCAGCTATTATGCGGCAGGCACATTTTCGCCGGATATGGATTTAACAAGGATTCCCATCTTGGTTAATTTTAATGGAGACTGCTTAACTGTAGATGGAGATTTTGTAGCGGCAACATCCCCGACTATGATTCTATTTGATTTTTCCAACGGAAGAACGCACGAAATAGGCGTGTCACACGAAGGAGAGGTCCGAATCTACACGGCATCTGCAAGCTGCTCCTGAAAGTTTTTGAGCAGATTCAGAGTTATTTAGAGGTGGGAGGCGATGCCTATGCGTGTCTGAGTCAGCAATTATCCGCTATGGTCTGCAAATGAACAACAATCTTTTATTGGATGGTGGTAGTCTGAAAAGCTAACGGCATCCAACCTTTCAAAAAGGAGGAAACATGAGTTTTACTAAGAAAGCTTCCGCGTTGCTTTTGGCCTTGGTCTTGGCCTTTAGCCTGAGTGTACCTGCTTTTGCAACAACCAATTCGGATGGAGATATGACCATTACCAGCGGTAGTGTCACATTTACCAACGAATCTTACGCGTATTTTGATGCAGAAACAGGAGAGGATCTTACGGCATATACCAGTTATGCGCAACTCTCCAGCTCCTCGAATTTTGCACATCTTCCGGTTATTATTAACTTTACAGGAACCGGACTAAAGATTAACGGAACTACAGTTCCCACAAGCAACAACTCGTACGACGGATACATCAACGTTTCCGGGACTTGCGCCACTGTTGAAGTTATCTATAGCGGTGGAACTCGCACATATTATGTTGCGGCATATCCGGCAACTTTCCATGCGTCAGTTACGCTGGATTACAGCAACGCACACCGCTTTTCCAATCTTTCTGCCGGAGCCTCTTATACCGGAATCTATGGGAGACACTGCTCCTATCTGAACCCTGCAACCCAAGCTCAGATCAATACTGCGACAGCTGCTGTAGCTGCCCTTGACGCAAAGTTCCCCGATGGTGTTTACAAATCCGCTACTTATTCAAATATTGGCGCGGGCAAAACCGCTGCTGATATCCTGTTCACCTTTGGCTCGGAAAGGGGTCTGACAATTGGGGGTTCCACCAGTTACATCTCCTCGGTTGAAGGATTGGACATGGATAGTACCGCAACATATACTTACTATGGGTATACCAGCGGTGCCGGTGGTTGGATGTATAGTGTTACCCGTGGAGATACAACCATGTATCCCATGATTAGCGCAGGCTCATTCAAACTGATGCCCAATGATGTGGTAAATTGGTCGTACACCTGCGATTTGGGCTACGATCTTAATTATCCCATGATGTAAGTAAGTCTTAGTGCGCACAGAAATATCTTGAAGTTACCATCGATTGACAAGGGCAGACACGGTTTTGACGGGCAGAAATGCGCCCATACTGCGTCAAACCCCTTGGCAATACGGCAAGTATTACCTGCGGGCCTTTTCTTGTCTGGACACATTTCTGCTCCGACAAAACTGCTGTGCACCTGCCAGCGATGTATTTTCGAGTGATTTTTGGCTTTTGAGATGCAGGCGGGCTGAGTCGGCATATTCTCGCCGATGCTGCCGAGCGACGTTCCTTTGGAGCGAGGCTGACGCCCGCCAAGACGAAAAGGACAAAAAGCGCCGGAAAGACACGCTGTCAGGCGTGTTTGCTCTTGTCAATCGATGGTAGCATAGAAGAATGTACAGGCGGTGTCCAGCCGCTTCTGTGCTGGGCACCGCCTGTACTGTGTAACTTTAAGAAACGGATTGGGAGAAAAACATGAACTACAAATCAAAGTTTAGCAGATGGTTGATAGTTGTTGCCTTGCTCTTTGGTCTTGTACAACCGACAACTACCTATGCTATCTCTTTTGGAGTGCAGTATTGGCCAGCAGATTACGATCCATCGTCAACGTCTTCATTTCCAAAGAATGCTTACACATGGCTTGATATTACGGCAAGCGAGTACCCAAACGCAGGAGATTTGGCTGTTTACTCGAGTGACTTGGAGGCCAAAGTTTTTTATGTTCTCCAAATTCCTGAATTGGATGCCGATAATGCAAATGAGAGTGACTACGCTTTAACCCTTTCGCTAACTGAAAAGTATGGGGCAGCACCTACGATGCACCTTGATAGCGCAAATTACTACAGGCCGGTACGAATACCGTGGACATCAAATGACGGACGGGTATGCGACATCTTCATCGTTGCTATACCGGAAGTTAGAGACTACTCTCAGGCGGATTTCTCCGAAGCTGCACAGTGCTATTTGAACTCACTAGAAGATGTATCTATCCTCTATAATCAACTTAATGCGGTGGAAAAAGGAGCAGAAGGTGGTTTTTTTGTAGACAGTTCTCGATGCTTACAGAAAATCTGCACGGATATCTCTCCTATCATCGCAGGATACACTGACTATGACATTAGCAATCCCCCATCGGTCGAAAGTCTTCAGTCTATTGCGCAGAAGAGAAACTTGCTCTCGCCTCAACAGGCCGTCGCCTGCTATACAGAGGTTTTGGGCTATTATATAGATTACTGTAAAACAACTATTAAAGCCCCGCGTCTACGTTCTCTGCAGGTGCTTGGAAGTGAAGCTCAGGCCATTTCCGAGTTGGAATACACAATTAGCCTTCCCAATGAAGTTGATTGGGAAAAGGCATCATCCTCTTTACATGTTACTGTAGATGGATATTATCAACTCTCTACAAGCGGAAAATGGCAAAAAGATACAGCGATACTCCTTCGTCTGAGTGCTAAGGATCCGGCGACTAATACCATTTACAACTCGTCGGAAAATGGCATTGTTCAAAGGAAATATATTCTCCAACTTTCAGTCGGCGATCCATCATTTTCGATTTCATCTTTCCAAATTGGTGATCGGTTTGCTGATATAACTGGCAATACTATTTCCCTCCACTTATCGAAAGATTGGTCATGGCAGCAGGCACCACAGATTACCTGTTCGGGAACTGGCTATGAGTTTCTTGACAGGGATGGTAATCCGCTGGCGACTGATGAAAGCGGAAAGATAAATCTTTCTAACGCCAAAAAGTTACGACTGGTTGAAGACCTGCGTCCTCATGCCAAGGACAGTGCCGATCAATCCAAATTATACTATACCAAAGATTATATTCTGAACATTACACGGGGAAACTCCGAAAGCTGTGATTTGCTATCTTTTTCTGTTGGTATTGATGGTGAAAAAGTCCAGTGGGGCGACGATGGTAAAAGTATTATTGTAACAATCCCCTATGCCACAGAATGGGCAGGACTTAAAAGGAGTATTACCTGTTCATATGATGCAACTATCTCCACACCACAGGGTGAGGATTTTGAAAATTCAGAGAAAACTCCGATTCTATATCGCGTAACGGCGGAAAACGGAACTAATTATAAGGAGTACACCGTTGTTGTAAAAAAAGTAGCACCAGCCACAGGAAACAAAATCGAATCCTTCAATTACGGAACCTTAGTCGGCGTTATTGATCACGAAGCAAGAACGGTTTCGTTGGAATTGCCCGCAGGATCTTCTGTGCGATTCTCTCCGCAAATTACAGTGCCAGAATTTGCTGTAGTTGAGCCTGCAAGTGGGACTTTACAAGATTTCAGTTCTCCCGTCACATATACCGTCACTGCGCAGAATGGTGTTGAGAAAAAGTATGTGGTGTTAGTTACACTATCCTCGCAGCAGCAGGAAAATCCCGACAAATCTGCATATCAAGGCAAGTTGAATTCCATTATCAGAGGATATCGCAGTACTGCTGAAGATGATTGGGAGTGGATGCAGCTCGGAATTTATGACAACAAGCTGCAAAGTGAAGGCCCGAACTCAAATGATGGATTTGATCTCGCCAAAGAAATAAAGGATTTGAATGTCGGCCCAACCGGCACTATGACTGACATCGCCCGCTTAGTGATGCTGCTAACATCAAGGGGCTACGACTGCTCCAATCTCGCCCAGTATAACGATGGCAAACCATTTAGGGATAAAGATCAAAATGAAATTGATAATCTTGTCGAAAACATTTATAAGACGCCTTCCGGAGGAATAAATGGATTCTCTTTTGGCCTTTGTGCTTTGGATATGGGAAACTATTCCGTTCCCCAAAACATTGATAAAAGCCGAGAGTTCATTCTTGAATCACTCTTAAGCCACAAATATCTATCTGATAATTGGGGCGTTGATATGGTTGGCATGATTATGTATGCCATTGCGCCTTATCAAGATGATCCCGTGTACGGAGAAAGAGTCCGCGCCAAATTAGATGAAGGTATTGAAGTTATTATCAAAGAAATGCGCAAAGACTACACGTTCTACTCATGGGCAACAGTGAACAGTGAAGCGGTTGCGCAGGTTATTTGTGCGTTAGCTTCCTGTGGGGTAGATCCGTATTCGGATCCGCGCTTCGGCAACGGTGAAACAACGATTCTCACGAGATGGATGGAGATGTTCTCCACATCGGATGGCTTCAAGCATACCCAGGACGGAACAACCAATGCGATGGCAACATATCAATCCTGCTATGCGCTACAGTGGTATCTTGGCTTTTTGAACAACGGGGGAGCTGGGCATCCGTATTACCTTTACTATCATCGTTACGATTTTTCTACGGCTTTCTCAACAGATGCAGATATCCTGTCATTCTCTATTGATGGACAAAGCGGAATCATTGAGACGACAGATAGCAAAAACACGATCTCTGTTACTCTGCCGAAAGGAATGCCCCTCCAGAATATAACACCCGATCTCACGCTGTCAGAAGGAGCAACTTTGGAGGCACCGGATCTCCCTGTAACATTTATCGAAGGTATCGCGCAACCCTTTACCGTGCTGGCCGAGGATGGCACAACACGAAAGACGTACTATGTTACCGTAACACTGGGAGAGGTGGACCCATCTGGTGCGAGGCTGGATGCATCTTCAATCACCCTGATGGATGCCAACGAACGCAGCTTAGATATCTTGAGCAAAACAGTCACCTCAACAGAAACTGGAGCAGACATTCTTCTAACAGTCAGTAGCGGCATTGATGTTACGAGATTGCGTATTGCGGCAAGCATCTCTTTTGGTGCATCGGCAAGTCCAGTGCTGGACAGCTCCAAAATTCTTGATTTGTCAGATTGGAAACCCTTCACAGTTTCCTCCGGCAACGGCAGAAACAGTGCCATATACAGAATCAAGGTGCAGGCGCGGACACGTGCCACAATCGAAGAGTTTGCGCTGGTGATCAACGGCACGACGTATCGAGGAGAAATCGACCATACCGGGGGAACCATCACCGTGACTAATGTGGATGATAGTAACTTGACCACGACGAGAATTGTACCGGATATTACGCTGGGGGCCAGCACTACGGTCTGCAATCCAGCAAACGGAATTGCGCAGGACTTCTCTGTGCCGGTCATTTACACGGTGGCAGGTCGAAACATCGAAAGCCGCACCTACACCGTGCGAGTGACCAACCTTTCCGGAAACCCCATCTCTGCATCTGGGGAAACACCGTCCCCCTCTGGTTCCGCACGAATTGAGAAATTTGTTTTGATGGGTGTCGAAGGCGAGATAGATGAGGCGACGGGTACGATTACGATCAGACTTCCTAACGGAACAGATGTAACACACGTCTCCCCAACAGTAACAGTTCCCTCCGGAGCTATTGTGAATCCTGTTTCGGGAGAAGTCGTCAATCTCTCCACGCCGATCACCTATGTCGTGACAAACGGAGAAGAAAGCCGCAGTTATATTGTCAGCGTGGTATATCAGCGCAGCATCTCTCAGCAACTATGGGATGATGTGGCAGGCGATAATACTGTAACCGATCATCAAATCAGCCGCAGCACTCACAGATTCTCATGAGGCAGTACAGATTAATGTCGGAGAATATAAATCATATTACTTTATAAAGGTGGGAATACAATGAAAAAAAGAATCGTTCCCCTACTGGCTCTTGTGCTGTCGCTTTGTATTCTGATTCCTGTTTCAGTCGCACAAAGTGCAGCGGAAGGTGCGGTACAGATATCTGTTGCCGCTGAGAACGGCAAGGTCAAAATCGGTGGTACCTCTGTGAATAACGGCGGTACCCACTCTGTTAGGGAAACGGAATCGGCCGCAGCAATTCAGCTTGAAGCTGTTCCGAATAACGGCTATGCGTTTAAGGGATGGAGAGCAACCGGAGGAACGGTCTCTGATTCCAGCAGCGCAAAAACTCAATTGACCATTGGCTCTACATCGGAAAGTGTCTCCCTCACCGCCACCCTTGCCAAGACCGTATCGGTGACGTTGGAGCAGCCTGAAAACGGCAGCATCAGCCGCACAGATGCCCTGACAACTTTGACGGCAGGCAGTGTGGTCGAGCTGAAGGCGGAGGGCGCGAGCGGCTATGGCTTGCTGCATTGGATCATCAAAGACAGCACCGGGGCTGATACAACAGATTATACGCTGAAGCCGCTGGGCAATACAGCCAAATTGACGCTCGGAGAAACTGACCTGAAAATCAGTGCGGAGTTCAGTACGGACGCGGGCAGCTTCGTGTGGAATGAAAATGACAGCAGCAAAAATGCCACAGCGCAATTAAAGGATGGAACCAAGAAAATCTATGTTGTTGACGATGTGAAAATCACCGGTTGGAACAACAATGCAAAGGAAGACCTTGTTATTACGTTGACTCCTACCGAGGATCCTCGTGAGGCAAATGCGCCCAAGCTGTTCTTCCAGATCGGAAATGCTGAGGCTGGCTTTAATTCCTCCGCAAAGGTGGAATTTAAGGACGCAGCTAAAGTCTCAGATGCTGGTAAAGTAATAAAAAACAAGACCGTAACCTATGCGGATGGATATGCGTGGGAGGAATTGCCTTTCACCATCACTGACACAAACAACAAGGTAAAGAATGGCAAAATCGTCATCAATTATCCCAGCAAGGTGACCGTGAATGCAGTGAACGGAACGGTGAAAGTAAACGGCAGCGTCTGCAATTCCGGCAGCACCCTGAAATTCATGACCGATGAAACGGTGAGCATCGAGGCGGTCGCCGCAGGCGAAGGCTACACGTTCCAGGGCTGGACGACCAGCGCCACTCTTGAGGACAAATCTCAGACCGCCACTACCCTGACGACAACTGCCGGTACGTTCTCTCTCACCGCCACCTTTGCCAAGACTGTAACGGTGACGTTGGAGCAGCCTGAAAACGGCAGCATCAGCCGCACAGATGCCCTGACAACTTTGACGGCAGGCAGTGTGGTCGAGCTGAAGGCGGAGGGCGCGAGCGGCTATGGCTTGCTGCATTGGATCATCAAAGACAGCACCGGGGCTGATACAACAGATTATACGCTGAAGCCGCTGGGCAATACAGCCAAATTGACGCTCGGAGAAACTGACCTGAAAATCAGTGCGGAGTTCAGTACGGACGCGGGCAGCTTCGTGTGGAATGAAAATGACAGCAGCAAAAATGCCACAGCGCAATTAAAGGATGGAACCAAGAAAATCTATGTTGTTGACGATGTGAAAATCACCGGTTGGAACAACAATGCAAAGGAAGACCTTGTTATTACGTTGACTCCTACCGAGGATCCTCGTGAGGCAAATGCGCCCAAGCTGTTCTTCCAGATCGGAAATGCTGAGGCTGGCTTTAATTCCTCCGCAAAGGTGGAATTTAAGGACGCAGCTAAAGTCTCAGATGCTGGTAAAGTAATAAAAAACAAGACCGTAACCTATGCGGATGGATATGCGTGGGAGGAATTGCCTTTCACCATCACTGACACAAACAACAAGGTAAAGAATGGCAAAATCGTCATCAATTATCCCAGCAAGGTGACCGTGAATGCAGTGAACGGAACGGTGAAAGTAAACGGCAGCGTCTGCAATTCCGGCAGCACCCTGAAATTCATGACCGATGAAACGGTGAGCATCGAGGCGGTCGCCGCAGGCGAAGGCTACACGTTCCAGGGCTGGACGACCAGCGCCACTCTTGAGGACAAATCTCAGACCGCCACTACCCTGACGACAACTGCCGGTACGTTCTCCCTCACCGCCACCTTTGCCAAACCCTCAGACGAAAAGACATATTTGTCATTCAAGTGGATGTGCGATGGGCAGGATCTGTCGGGAGTCGAGCATTGGATGCTCTCTGGAGGCTTTTCGGACATGCCCTACTGGATTTATTCATTTGCTGATGAAGTCACTTTTAATGAAGCGATTGAGAATCCTACAAAGAGGCAGTGGCTTGGCTCAAGTGATGAAATGCAATCCGGCGTTGCAGCAGGCACAAAACTTCTAATACGGCTCAAGACACAGCACACGTTCCAAAACGACACCTATCTGCTGGATAATGTAGATATTTCGTCGATTCCAGAAAACTCATTGCTTGGAAATAAGCGGGCAGCTGACGGGAATAATGAAATGTGCTATGTCGGGCTAAAAATGGACGGGAATCTTTCTGTTACGGCCAACTATCACAAGGCGGCAAACGTCAAAATTACAGCAGATGTCAATGATACTGCAATGGGTACAGTTGAGCTGTCACCGGTCGGAACAGCAGGGTATTATCAGGAACAGACCACCCTTGCAATGATGGCGGTTGCGCAAGATGGCTATCGGTTTAAAGAATGGCAGGAGGCTAATGGCACTACCTACCTTTCCCAAAGTCAGAAAACCAAAGCGATGGTGGAATTTGTAGTAGGAGATAAGCCCGCAAGCTTTACCGCCGTCTTTGAAAAGGCAGAACTGGAGTCGCTCCCCATTACTGTAACCACTGTCCCGAATGGTAAAGCGACTATCAAGATAAATGGGGAAGCGGGTATCGTCACTGCGAAAGAAGGCCAGAAACTAACCATTTCAATTACCGATGTTGATGAGTATTACCTCTTTGATTGTTGGGAAATTGTAGAGAAGGGTGTTGAAGGGAGCGGTTCTCTGCTTTCAGACACAGTAAAATTTGACGAAAGCGTAACCTTGATTATGCCGGGGAATTCGGGTGGAATTGAGATTACAGCCAAATTAAAAGATAAGCAATATGGCTTTTCGTGGAATCAGGTAATGCTGAAGACTGGCAATTCTTACACTCGTAACGATACGCTGGCGAGCCTAACGGTATCCATTGACGGGATTGGACAAGAGGGATCCTCCGGAAATATCCAAAAAGGAAGCAAGATTAAAGCAACTGTAGCTTTATCGGATTCCAGTGCTTATGTAATGAAAGAGTTGTTCGTCTTCAAGCAAGGCGCCTCCAGCGGGAAAAGAGTAGCCACGCTAAACGATATTGAATGTGAATTCGCCATCGACGATTGGGGGTATTATTACACGTGGCTTGTTCTTGAAGAAAAAACCGTGGATAATACCCGCCACAACATTCGTCTCACGGAACCAGGCACGGGCGGCAAAATCCAATCCTCCAACCAAACCGCACAGCCGAATACGACCATCACCCTGACCGCCGTTCCTGATAGCGGCTATACGCTGAAGAACTGGGTCGTAAGGAATGGGCAGGATGAGACGATTCCTGTTGCCCCTGACAAGGATAATCGCGATGTGGGTACTTTCACAATGCCCAAGAGCGATGTCACGGTAACGGCGGAGTTTGAGCTCACAGCAGAGATCACACCAACCATCACATCTGTCGCACTGTTGCAGGGTGAAGGAGGTTCTCTGATTGCAGAGGGCGTCCTGTCCGGCGATAAGTGGACAATCACAATTCCGGATACGGTGTCGGCAGAAACGGTTGGCAAGATCCCCACCGGCATGGCCAATCTTTTCCTAAGAATCGTTGCTCCAGCTGACGTAAAAGTTAAACAAGTCAGCGGCGGCGGCCAGTACGAAGGAGACTGGTCTCAGGGCAACATTATGTGCTATATGCCGGTGAACGAAGAGGTCTCTTTCCGGGCAATCGCAGGAACAGCTACCAAGGACTACACCATCAAACTGGTCTATTCTGGTTCCGCCGCCCCCAACGCTCCCACCCTGTCCAACGGCTCCGCTACCCGCACCAGCAAGACCGGTGCAACCGTGAAGTTCACCTCCAGCGAGGCAGGCAACTACTTCTACAAGGTGTTGGATCACGGCGCGACAGCTCCCACTGCGGATGAAATCATGAAATCCACCACTAAGGGTACGGCCAGCACGGGTGAGATAACCTTCACCCTCAGCAATCTGACCGAGGATGCACGCGACATCTACATCGTGGTCGTAAGCGCAGCCGGTGGCGAGAGCGCACCCCTGAAGGTGGAGATCCCCGCCTATGGCAGTGGCACCGATACGCCGGATACCGGCTCGTATAAGATCTCGATAAGCACCCCCAAGGGCGGCACCATCACCACCAACCGCACCAAGGCCAACGAGGGCGATGAGATTATCGTCACCGTAACGCCCGACAGCGGTTATCAGATGGTGGAGGGCTCCCTGTGCTATGGCTTTGCTAAGGGTGGGGCTCCGATGGACAAGGTTATCACGAATAACCGCTTCAAGATGCCTGCCGGTGACATCAACATCACCTGCCAGTGGGAGACTGCCACAACGACCGCCAAGGGCATCACCAGCTTCTCCATCAATGGCGTGGCCGGTGCGGTGAACAACAGCACCAATACCATTACCATCACCATGCCCCGCGGCACAGATGTGACGAAGCTGACCCCGGTTATCGCCACAAACGGCGTCAAGTCTCTGACGCCCGGTAACGGCGTAACGGTGGACTTCACCAATGCCGTGACCTACACCGCCGTCATGGAGGATGGCAGCAGCAAGACCTATACTGTCACGGTCTACGTGGACAAAGGGACGCTGGCCGATCAGTTCTGGGACAAGCTGACGGACTTTGCCACCCAAGTTCCCTGGTGGCAGTATGCCGAAAAACAGCAGAGCACCAGCAAGTATCCCAAGTATTGGTAAGTAGATGGCTCCCGACCCCACAGACACCCTGAAATACCAATCGCAAAACGAACAAAAGAGCAGCCATTCCTAGGAATGGCTGCTCTTTCTCTGTAATGACTCAGGCACGGGCGTGATGGGCGTTGGCCTCCCCGTGTGCCTGAACCCCGCCTACCCCCACGGCATGACACTATGGGGCTCTGAAGGGGCTGAGTGCGACTGCGAAGGCAATTGCTATACGCCGCGCGACTCACGAAACGTAAATACGCATTTGATGTGTCAGAGCAGGGATGCCAGTTAAGCATTGAGCCAGTTGTCGAGAATAGGCCGCACCGGTTGAATAAATGAAGGAAGACCACTTGCCGAAAACAGCAGGTAGCCTTCCCTTAGATAGAGAGTGATTTCCTTGGAATTTGTCCTTCCGAACGTATTGACAATATACTCGATTATGCTACGCTGGGATTAGGGGGCAGGTGCGGGGGTACGAAGTTACATTTCCCCGCCTGAGCGTGACTGTCTAGGCCGCTGGGGTCACTGCGGAGTTGCGGAAGGCACGGTGCTCGTGCCACTTCCTTGCTCAGACCGCTTTTTGAGCCCCAAATCTCCATCTGAATACTCATTAATGATGGTAGAAATTTCATCGTCAACCCGAAGAACAGTCAAAGAAGCATAGCGCAGATTATTTCTCCAATCCTTTCTGCGAAAGGTTTGCTTTACATCCTCAAAGGCGTTTTCGCTATTAAGAATGATAATCATATGAACCGTCGAAATATTCTCGTTGGATAGCAAGTTGAAGACAACATCTGAGGCAAGTGTGTCACGGCCTTTGAAGTAATAGAAGAACCATGCTTCTTCATTTGTGCTATTAATCAGAAAATAGCGCATATTCTCATAGCTTTTTTCTGAATCTTCCGTATCTTCCAAGTGCTTTGGTGGATAAGGAATAAGGCCAGCCGTTTCAAATGTTCCTTCTATAAAGCGAGTCAGACGCTCACCATAGTAGATTTGTTGCCAAGACCAAATTAACTCAATTAGTTCTCGTGCGTTTCTTATATACCTTGCTAAATCAATATCCAACCCCAGTCTATATGCTACCCGATTCCATTCTGCTTTTGATTTTACATTATCTGTCCTTAGAAATCGAGAAAACAGGCTTGGGGCGAGTTCATATTTGGTTGCAATATCCACCTGCGAAACTCTTGGATTTTGCTGTAGGAACAAGTTGATTACATCTTTTACCAGTTGAGGATCTTTGGGGAAATTATCTCTACTTCCTGTAATTTCCATCGTTCGCATATAGTAGTCTTCAAATTTTTCCAATTCTTTTGGCATCTTTGCATCTTCACCCATATACAAACCTCCAAATTTATTTGATTAATAGTACCACGATAACAAAAAAAAGTCAATGCAAGATAAGTGAAAAGGCGTTCCACCGCAATGCACACATTAATATTTTGAGTGTAAAGATTTACTTTTTTGCATCTATATATTGACTTTTATCGCCACATGTGTTATTTTAGAGGAGAAGACAGATAGTCTTCAAGTTATTTCTCTGAAATAACGACAAAATACGGGCCGGCTCGCCCGGAATCAACGCCTGCGGAGATGCTTCTATCTACGAAACAGGAAGTGGCTGATAGCCATCAGAGCCTTAAGCAAGAGATACGGGAAGGCCGTCTCGGAATTTACGCCTGTGGAAATGCCACCATTGACGAAGCAGGAAGGTTGAAAGAAAGGCCACGGCCAATAAAAAAGCACCTCCCGCTTGCCGGCGGGAGGTGCAGGATACAAGACAGCGAGAAACCATCAAGTACCAGTGCAAGGTTATTTTATCATGGTTTCTCGGAAAAATCAATTAGAAAAGGAGTTACCATGAATTGCATTTTACTCGACCGCCGGGACTCGGCGAAATACTTAGGGATCTCAGTTTCGAATCTTGACCGCCTTCGTGCAGCGGGGGAACTTCCTGCTGTCCAATACCGGCGTAAGGGAAACGTCCGTTATCGCGAGGAGGACTTGAGGAAATTTATTGAGCAGCGGGTTGATAACGTGGATCGCGGCAGAGCGGATTTTCATCCCAGCTTTCGCGGTGGCAACGGAAAGAGGGGGCGTAATTAATGCCTCGAAGGAAAGAGAAGACAGTAATCCGAAACGGGATTGAATACTATTATAAAAGCATTCGCGATGAACGTGGTAAGTATATCACTGTTTATGGCCGGACAATTGCGGAGCGCGACGAGAAAGTAAAAAAGCGGGAGGCCGAGATTCGCCTTCGTCGCAAAATTAAGGAATTCCCAACCTTCAGCGAACGTGCGACGGAGTGGCTGTCGGATAAGTCCGCTGACCTAAAGCGGAACACCTATAACAATTATGAACAGATCATCCGCACACACTTCATCCCTGTGCTTGGTGACAAGCGATTGATCGACATCACCGGCGAAGATATAAAGAAGGCTATGGCTGTAGCAGAGGCGCAGTCCGCGTCCGTTTATCGCAAGGCTTCTATGCTAATCAAACAGATTTTTGCCGATGCCCTCACCTGTGATTTGATCCAGGTTGACCCAACGACAAAGTATACCTTTAAACGCGTGAGGCGCGAAAAAGAGGATACAGGGGAGGAATACTTGACGGATGCGCAGGTTGCCACGCTACTTGCCGCGATCAAAGGAATTTATCCTCTGGAAACGTTTGTCAAATTGGGGCTTTATGCAGGACTGCGGCGCGAGGAGTCTCTGGCACTCCAATGGGACTGCGTTGATCTCAATGCGGACACTCCGCAGATCGAGGTTACGCGTACATGTATTTTCTGCCACAATCGTCCGGAGATTTCCAATGTGACCAAGACCGCAGCTGGCCACCGTAATATACCTATTCCAGTGCCCCTTTTCAATCATTTGAAAGAAATCAAAAAGAGCATTGCCTCTGATTTTGTTATTTGTAATAGCAGTGGACTTCCCTTGAGCGAGACTCAGTTCCGGAATATGTGGCGAAAGATAAAGCGGCGCAGCGTTGGGCCGGACGAATATATCCGCTATAAACAGCATGGAAAGAAGTCTCATTCCGTCAATCGGGAAGCAGGCCAGACTGCTGCCCACAATCCCGGCATCCGTTATACCATTAATTTCCCAGTTAGGACACATATGCTTCGCAAGACGTATATCACGAATCTGATTTATAGTGGGGTCGATGTTCGCACGGTAATGGACTATGCCGGGCACAAGAATCCCGATGTCACCCTCAAGATTTACGCACAGGCCAAGAGCGCAGAAAAGCGTACAGAGTCTGCAAAGCAGATCAACGAGGTCTTCCCGTCCGATCCTACCACATAACTATCCCCCGCAGGCACCATACGCACACCTTAAAAGACAAAATCGACGACAAATTTATTCGTCAAACCCGCAAGTCGTTGCAAATACAAGGGTTTCTGCCAAGTGAGCGCAAGAAGTACGGTCTGAAGGCCGCCCGTCGCGCACCTCAGTTC
>ENA-OZSR01000235-OZSR01000235.1-human-gut-metagenome-genome-assembly--contig:-NODE-235-length-14068-cov-6.906944_pt1 | contig 14068 bp, 9 predicted proteins | sample MGYA00244128_ERZ653978 | MGnify/ENA primary metagenome ERZ653978 (study PRJEB26926, sample SAMN06164786) | human gut metagenome | biome: ENVO:00009003; feature: ENVO:2100002; material: ENVO:00002003...
GAGATTAGCGAGTGTCTCGTGGGCTCGGAGATGTGTATAAGAGACAGTATTTATACTGATTACAGTATTTTTTATTAAAAAGGACAGGTTATGCTTTATTATTTTACGGATTTAAAAAATGTAACAAAAGGACAACTTGACAGTTTAATGTCTCTTCTTCCGCCTGAGCGGTTAAAGCGTGCTCTAAAGTATAAGTTTCCTGAGGACAGGCTTGCCTGCGTAATTGCATACCTTCTTTTCCTGTACGGCTACCGCACTGAATACAGCCTGACAGACACTCCTGATTTTGATATTTCATCGGATGGCAAACCCTACCTGAAAAGCCATCCTGAAATTTATTTCAACATCAGTCATTGCAGCAAAGCCGTCATGTGTATTTTTGATTCATCCCCTGTGGGTATCGATGTGGAAACCGTCCGCAGAGTCCCTGCTTCAATGCTTGCCAAAATCTGTTCTCCCGGTGAATTGAATACAATCCGGTCTTCGTCTGCTCCGGAGGCTGACTTTTGCCGTATCTGGACTTACAAGGAAGCTGTTTCAAAACTTTCCGGTGACGGCGTATTCAAAAGTCTCCGTAAATCTCCTGCCAAATCCTTATTCACCCATCAGGATGCTTTACTACCCGATGTGTATTTCACAGTTGCATCGGACAGCAAAATCAACTTAACTGCAAGAGAACTTACTTTGAGCGATTTTGAGCTGTTTGGGTAGAGATTTGCAGACGCCGTGGCGGGATGCACGGGTGTTGCATCCTACATACTGCAAACTTTATGACATAAAAAAACTTTGGTTACACTTTTTAACTATGCGTAACCAAAGTTCTGTAATTTACTATTATTTTTCAACAAATGTAACAGGACATCCTAATCTGTAGTGACCTTTTATATATTCAGCGATTGCGTGTGAACAGTATACCGTTGTTGCCTCTGTATTGCTGTCCATATCATTGTTACCACACATGATTGCATCCAATTCGTATACCAGATTGGTTCCCGGTGCAAAAGTAATGCTGTCAAGATGGTAGCAGCTATAGAAAGTCCTTCTCAAGCCCTGCATCGTTGATGGGAGAATGACTTTTTTAACAATCTGATTGCTTCTAAATGTGTTAAGTGCAGCTACAACCGGTTTGCCATTGATAGTATCAGGTACGATAACCTCCCTGTCCGTTCCGATATACTTCAACAGACAATATCCCTTTGTCTTAATTCTGTTTTTAAAAGTTTCGGCTATATCGATTGTCTCTCTTTCGCCTTTTTTGTTGATAGAATCGCTTGTGAGGACATCATCTGACTTACAATATACCCATGTGCCATCAGTTATTACACTGTAATGCTCATCAACATTATAAGTCCAGTCATAATATGACTCGTTGTTGCGGAGGCCTTCTTCAGTGTCATCTTCTTCATCAAAAAATTCCACATCGGAGAAAGTTTCTCTTACAGGTGTTTCAACCGCTGATGCAAAAGCTTCTTTTGCGGTTTCTGCTTCTGAACTAGCATCATCATATTTACCTGCTGATACCGGCCCATCTTCTTTTTCAAGCTCTGTAACCTTTTCTTCTGCCGGTTCAGCGGTAACATCATCGATTTCTATTTCCTGAACTTCGTCCGAAAAATCTTCATCATTTAATACAAAATTATCTCTCACCGGTTCTGCATCAACCGGTTCTGCAATAAATTCCCTGTCAAGTTTCTTATCAGATATATCAACAGGCTCGTCTTTAACTGACTCCCTGCCAACAACCACTGACTCAAATACAAACGTATCATCAGGTTCTGTTTCCGGCTCCTCAGTTACATCCTGCACATCTGCTGCTTCCGGCTCCTCAGTTACATCCTGCACATCTGCTGCTTCCGGCTCCTCAGTTACATCCTGCACATCTGCTACTTCCGGCTCCTCAGCTACATCCTGCACACCTGCTGCCTCCGGCTCCTCTGCTACATCCTGCACATCTGCTGTTTCCGGCTCCCTGACTACATCCTGCACATCTGCTGTTTCCGGTTCCTCAGTTACATCCTGCACATCTACTGTTTCCGGCTCCTCTGCTACATCCTGCACATCTGTTGCTTCCGGCTCCCCGGCTGCATCCTGTGCCTCGGCAGGTTTCTCTGCTTCTTCGCGCTTTGGTTTGAAATCCACGATAGGCTTTGCCTTGGATACTGACTGGAATTCCTCATCTTCTTCGTAAGAAATGTCTTCATCGTAAAAAGATGTGGCTTTGTCATTCTGTGGTTCGTTGTCCTCATCCACAAAAATGTCGTCCTCGTCTGCTGCGCTTTTCTTAGCGTGGTGGGATTCGTTCTTACTAAAAAGCGGAAGTTTGACAAGTTCATCCTTCAGGAAACTGTTTAAACTCTGCTTTTTCTTCTTGCTCTTGCTGACTGCCACAATTGCTGTTGCAACTGCCGTAACTCCTAATACTATGGCACCGAAAGTACCAAATCCATGTTTGTCTTTATCTTTCATGTCTGACCCTCTCCGTTCAAATAGTCTCAAAATTAAGCTACCTCTATTATCGGATTTTTAGGGGGTATTTGTCAACTAAATTGAGTATTAAAATACCCTTTTTTCTTAAATTTTTTCATATAAATTATATAAGTAATAATAAGCGGTACGGCAGCACATACCCATGCAACCGGACCGGCAAAACATACACCGGAAAAACCTATCGCTTTTGGAAGCGTGTATGCGACTATAGACCTTGCTCCAAGTTCAAAAAATCCCGCAAGTAACGGCATTGTTGTCTTACCCATTGCCTGAAGAGCATTTCTGAAAATAAAAATCTGGAACAATGGGATATAGAAAAACATTGAAATATGGAGATAAGTCATTGCATAGGAAAGTATTAATTCATCCCCGCCTTTTATGAAAAGCCGGCTGATTGGTCTGCCGAAAATGAAAATAACACCCATACATAAAACTGCGCTTCCAACCGTAAAAAGACTCCATTTCAATATTCCGTTTTTAATCCTGTCATATCTGCCGGCACCTACATTCTGACCGACAAAATTTGCAACTGTTACGCCACCCGATATGCCAAACTGCATGATAAGCTGTTCCGTTTTACTGGAAGCCGTAAAAGCAGCAATGTAATTCTCACCAAATACATTTACGGCACCCTGTAGGATGATTGTTCCGATTGCCGTAACCGAAAACTGGAACGCCATCGGAAGTCCTATGGTAAGGTGTGTCTTTATAATTCCCGGATTAATTTTAAAATCTTCTTTCTTTATATGAAGAACAGGGAACTTAACGGAAATATATACGATACACGCAATTCCGGCAACAAGCTGTGCAAGCACTGTAGCAATGGCGGCACCTGCAACGCCCCAATTAAATACGACTATAAAAAGCAAATCCAGACCGATGTTAAGGAGTGCTGAAAAAATCAGGAAATAAAGCGGGGTTTTGCTGTCACCAAGAGCCCTTAGTATACACGAAACGGCATTGTATAGCATAGGTGCAGCTATTCCTGCAAAAATAATAACGATATAATTATAGGACATATCAAAAATACCGTCCGGTGTGTTAATAAGCCTTAGAACCGGCTTGGTTATCAGCACCGAAAGTAAAGTGATAAACAATGTGATTCCGGACCATAACATAATGGCATTACATACGGAATTACGCATCATGTCATAATCTTTTGCCCCAAAGCATTGTGCTATATGGACCGAAAAACCGCTTGTTATTCCTATAACAAACCCATTGACAAGGAAAAACATTGACCCGGTATTACCTACGGCAGCCAATGTACTGTTTCCAAGACATTGTCCGACAATAATTGTGTCGGCAAAATTATATATCTGCTGTACAAGATTGCCAATCAGCACAGGGATTGCATATTTTATCATAAGGCTGATTGGTTTTCCTGTTGTTAAATCCTTTGCTTTTGACATTACATTCTCTCCGGTGCTTCGATACCAAGCAAGTCAACACATGTCTCTAACACATCTTTTGTAAGTTTTATAAGTGCAATATAACCTTTCTTTTTATTTTCATCTTCTTCTGAAAGAATCTTTGTTTCATGATAAAAATGGTTAAAAGCATTGGAAAGATCATATATGAATTTACAAATTTTGTGAGGTGCACTTTCTTCATATGCTGTCTTAATCATATCCTGCATGCCTGTGAGCACAAGCATAAGTGAACGTTCGCTCTCGCTCTCAGGGTTAGCAGTATGGATACCTGACACCATGCCTCCTGCATTTTCATATTTTTTAAGAATAGATTTAATTCGTACAATTGTGTAAAGGATATATGGACCTGTGTCTCCCTCAAAAGAGGTGAAACGATCAATATCAAATACATAATCCTTAGATGCCTGATTGGACAAATCACCATATTTTAATGCGGCAAGTCCTACCATCTTAGCTGTATTTCTGGCTTCACTCTCATCCACGGTACGGTTAGCCATGATTTTTTCGTATACCTTGTCTTCAATTTCTTTTATGAGGTATTCAAGACGCAGTACACCACCCTGTCTTGTCTTGAAAGGTTTGCCGTCACTGCCGTTCATCGTACCGAAACCGATGAACTTAAGTTCTGTATCAGGAGATACGATTCCTGCTTTTCTTGCCACACGGAAAAACTGTGTATAGTGAAGTTCCTGTCTCTTATCCGCAAGGTAAATGTATGACTTAGGTGCATATAATTTTTCCCTCTCGATAAGTGTCGCAAGGTCGGAGGTCTCGTAATTGGCTGCTCCGTCCGATTTCTGGATGATACATGGAGGAAGCTCCCTGCTGTCATTTTCCTCGGCTATGTCTACAACAATGGCACCCTGGCTTTCATGGGCTATCCCCCTGTCTACCATATCCTTAACCATATCAGCAATATATGGCTGGGCATCACTTTCACCCTTCCATAAATCGAAATGGACATTAAGGTTGTCATAATTTTTTTTCAAATCAGCAACCGACACATTGATAATGTGTTTCCAGAGGGCTGTGTATCCTCTGTGACCGTTCTGTAAAAGATATGTGGCATTCTGAGCCGATTTCTTATATTCGGCATCTTCTTTTGATTTGCCGCTGGCACATGGATAAATTTCCTCAAGTTCTGATATTGTAAAAGGTGCTTCCGCCGGATATTCACCTGTGAAATTATCATCAAAATATGGTAAATCCGGTTTACGTTCTTTGAGTTCTGTAATAATAAGTCCCATCTGGAGACCCCAGTCGCCAAGATGAACATCACCTATTGTCTTGTAACCTGCAAATTTGCAGATTCTTTTTACACTTTCGCCGATTACTGCCGAACGAAGATGTCCGATATGAAGAGGTTTGGCTACATTGGCTCCGCCGTAATCAACAAATACCGTCTCATCCTTAGGTTCACAGTCGCATCCAAACTTATCTTCCAAAGCCATGGTACGAACATAACCACCTATAAAATCTGCGCTCATTACCATATTGATAAAGCCCGGTTTGATACATTCAACCTTCTCAAAGGCACTGTTGTCCTGTAAAATTGCAACCACTTCATCACCAATCATAAATGGTGCTTTCTTATATTCCTTTGCTGCTGCCATTGCTCCGTTGCACTGATATTCACATAAATCAGGTCTGTTGGATATTCCTGTCTTTCCGTATTTATCATCATAGCCGCATTGTTTAAAAGCATTTCCGACTATTTCTGTAATCTGGTCTAATATTTTTTTCATAAAAATTATTCCTCCGTTGGTTATGTTCCATTATACTTTTCATATTTACGGTTGTAAAGAAATTTTAACGTTAAAACAGCTATGAGAGGATTCCGGTAATCCCAGATAAACTCATAGCTGTCATTAGAAATTCTTAATTATTCCATAACAATTAAATTGTTGCTATATCAATCGGTGTCATTGACTGTGTTGCCTGACATTCAAGACTTGTAAGCAATGCATTGGCTGTATCAAGTGATGTAAGAACGTTCACACCGGTCTCGATTGCATGTCTTCTGATAATGAAACCATCGTGGCTCTTTTCAATACCGTTCTCAGGTATATCGATAACAAGGTCAATCTTGTGGTCAAGAATAAGGTCAAGAAGTGTTGGTGATTCCTGTTCAACCTTATTGATCTTAATTGCCTCAACGCCGTTTTCATTGAAATAACGTGCTGTACCTCTTGTCGCATAAATTGTATATCCAAGAGCTGCAAAACGTTTCGCAACCGAAAGAGCATCTTTCTGCTCATGGTCATTAACTGTCATAATCATCTGTTTATGTTTTGGAAGATTAACGCCTGCACCTACAAAGGCTTTGTATAATGCTTCGTTAAAATCTTTTGCTATACCAAGACATTCACCTGTCGATTTCATTTCCGGTCCAAGGCTGATATCAGCGCCGCGAATCTTTTCAAATGAGAATACAGGCATCTTGATAGCAATGTAGTCTGCTTTCTTCTGAAGTCCGGGTGTATAGCCAAGACCTTTGATTGTATTACCGATAATAACCTGTGTAGCAAGTTTTACAATAGGAATACCTGTAACTTTGCTTATATATGGAACAGTTCTTGAAGAACGTGGATTAACCTCTATTACATATACCTGGTCATTGTATACGATAAACTGGATATTAATAAGACCTTTTACATGTAAAGCTCTTGCAAGCTTAATTGTATAATCTTCAAGCATATCCACAATTTTCTGTGAAATACTCTGGGCAGGATATACTGAAATACTGTCTCCTGAATGGATACCGGCTCTTTCAATATGCTCCATAATACCGGGGATTAAAATATCTTCTCCGTCACAAACGGCATCAACTTCAATTTCCTTACCCATAAGGTATTTATCAACAAGGATTGGATGTTCCTGAACCTGTCTGTTAATGATTTCCATAAATTCAACAATATCTTTGTCGCTTATGGCAATCTGCATACCCTGTCCGCCAAGGACATAGGAAGGTCTTACAAGAACAGGATAACCTAATTCATTAGCTGCCTCAAGAGCTTCTTCTGTAGTGAAGACTGTCTTTCCTGCTGCTCTTGGAATTCCTGTCTGTTCAAGAATCTCATCAAAAAGCTCTCTGTCTTCTGCCGCATCAACATCTTCTGCACTTGTACCGAGGATTGGAACGCCCATTTCCATTAATGCTTTTGTGAGCTTAATGGCTGTCTGTCCACCGAACTGTACAACAGCTCCGTCCGGATGTTCAAGTTCAACAATGCTTTCAACATCCTCAGGTGTCAATGGTTCAAAATAAAGTTTGTCAGCTATATCAAAGTCGGTACTTACTGTTTCAGGGTTATTATTGATAATGATTGTCTCATATCCTTCAGCCTTGAATGCCCATGTACTGTGAACCGAACAATAGTCAAATTCGATACCCTGTCCGATTCTTATAGGACCTGAACCGAGTACGAGGACTTTTTTCTCAGGCTTAGTCTCAATAACTTCATTTTCTGAGCTGTAGCATGAATAGTAGTAAGGTGTTGAAGCCTCAAATTCGGCAGCACAGGTATCAACCATCTTAAATGCCGCATGAATACCATATTCATCCCTTAAAGCCTTAATTTCTTTTTCTGTCCTGCCTGTAAGTCTTCCGATAACAACGTCAGGGAATTCAATTCTCTTTGCTTCAGCAAGAAGTTCTTTGGTAAGTTCTTCTGTCTTGAGGCGGTTTTCCATTTCAACGATAATGTGGAATTTATCGATAAACCACTTATCAATCATGGTAATATCATGGATTGTATCGTAAGAAATGCCTCTTCTTAAAGCCTCTGCAACAACATACATACGCTTATCATCAATGTTGTGAAGAAGTTCTATAATGTCATCATCAGAATATGATGAGTAATCATCGTTCATAAGCGAATCAACGTGCTGTTCAAGTGAACGGATAGCCTTCATAAGTGCGCCTTCAAAGTTAGTGCAGATACTCATGACCTCACCGGTTGCCTTCATCTGTGTCGTAAGCTTTCTTGAAGCAGTAATAAATTTATCAAAAGGAAGTCTTGGTATCTTAACTACACAATAGTCAAGAGCAGGCTCAAAACTTGCAAATGTCTTATGTGTAATTGCATTAGGTATCTCATCAAGGTTATAGCCGAGTGCTATCTTAGCCGCAACCTTGGCAATAGGATAACCTGTTGCTTTGGAAGCAAGGGCTGATGAACGGCTTACACGAGGATTAACTTCGATAACGCAATATTCAAAACTTGTTGGATGAAGTGCAAACTGTACATTACATCCGCCTGTTATTTTAAGTTCGTCAATAATATTAAGAGCTGATGAACGAAGCATCTGGTATTCCTTATCAGACAGTGTCTGTGAAGGTGCAACTACAATACTGTCACCTGTGTGTACTCCGACAGGGTCAATATTTTCCATATTACATACTGTAATACAGGTTCCGTTGGCATCACGCATTACTTCGTATTCGATTTCCTTCCATCCTGCGATACATCTTTCAACAAGTACCTGGCCTACACGGCTTAATCTTAAACCATTGGAAAGAATGTCGATAAGTTCTTCTTCGTTCTTAGCAATACCGCCGCCGCTTCCACCGAGTGTATATGCCGGACGGAGAACTACAGGGTAACCAATCTGGTTGGCAAAAGCAATACCGTCTTCAACGTTCTCAACAACAAGAGAAGGTGCACAAGGCTCTCCGATTTTTTCCATTGTTGTCTTAAATTCAAGTCTGTCTTCTGCCTTCCTGATTGTCTCAGCAGTTGTACCGATTAATTTAACATTATGTTCTTCAAGGAAACCTGTCTCAGCAATTTCCATTGCAAGGTTAAGACCTGCCTGTCCACCGAGTGTAGGAAGAATACTGTCCGGTTTCTCCTTGAGAATAATCTGCTCAAGTGAATGAACTGTCAATGGCTCAATGTAGACTTCATCAGCAATATTTTTATCAGTCATGATTGTGGCAGGATTAGAGTTCACAAGAACAACCTCCATGCCTTCTTCTTTAAGAGAACGACATGCCTGTGTTCCCGCATAGTCAAATTCGGCAGCCTGACCGATTACAATAGGACCTGAACCGATTACTAATACTTTTTTTATGTCTTTATTCTTTGGCATAATTAATCCCTGCCTTTCTTCATCATATTCATGAATCTGTCAAAAAGATAATCCGAATCCTTAGGGCCTGCACAGGCTTCCGGATGGAACTGGACTGTAAAGATGTTCTTGCCTACATATTCAAGACCTTCATTGGTCTTGTCATTAACATTGATAAATGCAGGTCTTGCAATCTTATCATCAAGTGTATCCATATCAACAACATATCCATGGTTCTGTGATGAGATATATACCTTACCGGTCTGAAGATCCTTAACCGGATGATTAGCTCCTCTGTGTCCGTATTTCATCTTATGTGTATCAGCGCCTGTGGCAAGTGCCATAAGCTGATGTCCGAGACAAATTGCAAAAATAGGAACATCCGAATCATATAATTTCTTGATTTCCTTAATAATGGAAACACATTCCTTAGGGTCTCCCGGACCGTTAGAAAGCATTATTCCGTCAGGATTAGCTGCAAGGATTTCTTCTGCTGTGGTTAAAGCAGGATAAACAGTTACCTCACAGCCTCTCTTATTAAGAGACCTTGCAATATTTCTCTTGGCACCGAAATCCATAAGTGCAACCTTAAATCCATCACCGGGAAGTACATATTTCTCTTCACAGGTTACTTTTTCAACAACCTTGCCTGTGGTATATTCTTTTAATTTAGGGAGAATCTCATCAAGATTATAATTCTCATTAGTGGTAATCATTCCGTTCATAGTACCCTTTTCCCTGAGAATCTTGGTAAGAGCACGGGTATCAATACCTGCAATACCCGGAATGTTATTTTCTTTAAGAAAATTTTGTATAGAATCTTCACTACGGAAGTTACTTGGAACACGTGAAAGTTCTCGGACAATAAAACCGTCAGGCCATGGTCTGCCTGATTCCTCATCAGCATAGCAAATACCATAATTGCCAATTAATGGATATGTCATAACTACTGCCTGTCCGGCATATGATGGATCTGTAAGAACCTCTAAATATCCTGTCATTGAGGTATTAAAAACAATTTCACTGATTACTTCTCTCTCAGCTCCAATGCTTGTACCTTCAAAGACATTTCCGTCACTTAGAATCAAAAATGCTTTCATCTTCACACCTTCAAACCTTTCACATGTATTATTTATTTAGGCAAAAAAAAAACAACTAAACATACTGATAGCGCTTTTTTTCTTCAAATTGTAGAAATTTTACCATAAAATCCGGCTGATTTCAAGATGCAAATTGTACTCAACAAATATTTTTTTCATCATATAATATCATGTAAGCATCGACGCTGTCATTTGCGATTAATTTTGCATCGCAGCAATATGAATTATAATATCCGGAAAGGTTAAAATTATGCTTTATAAAAATGATGAAACCGGTTTTTTAAAGGTTAATATCACGAATGAAGAAGGAATTCCCATTGATGCAACCGTCAGCATCTACGAAGGTACGGATGAAGAAAACCCTGTTGACGTTGCAGAAACCAATTCCATAGGTCAGACAGAACAAATCGAACTGCCGGCTCCACCACAGAGCATCAGCGAAGCTCCCGGCATTATCATACCTTACTCCATGTATAATATTGTAGCTTCTGCTCCGGGCTTTGCCCCGGTTTCCATTACCGGTTCAAATATTTTTTCCGGAATACTATCAATACAAAATATTATTCTTACGGAAAATCCCGGCATTTATAACATTGGTCCCAATACACTAATCGGCAACTATCCTCCAAAAATTCCTGAGGCCGAGATAAAACCCATTGAAAACACCGGTGAAATTGTTCTTGACCGTGTTGTGGTACCCGAAACCATTGTTGTCCATGACGGTGTCCCATCCGACTCGACAGCAACGGACTACTACGTTCCATTTGCCGATTATATAAAAAATGTTGCCAGCAGTGAAATATACCCTACATGGCCCAGAGAAACCATCAAAGCCAATGTAATTGCCATTATTTCTTTTACCCTGAACCGTGTATACACCGAATGGTACCGCAATAAGGGTTATTATTTTACCATTACATCTTCTACCGCTTTTGACCATAAGTGGATTAATAAGCGTAATATTTTCGACACCATCTCCAATGTTGTTGATGAATATTTCTCAAATTATGTATCCCGTCCCGATGTCAAACAGCCAATCCTCACCCAATACTGCGACGGCAAAAGGACTACCTGCAGCGGTCTCAGCCAGTGGGGTTCCAAGTCTCTTGGGGATGACGGCAAAACCGCTCTCCAGATTCTTCGTAATTACTACGGCAGCGACATATATATAAACACTGCCGAAATAATCGAGGGCATCCCTGTCTCATATCCCGGATACACCCTTGAAATCGGTTCATACGGTCCTCCTGTCACCACCATTCAGGAACAGCTTTCCCTCATCCGCCGTACCTACAGCAACATACCTCCTCTTACTGTTGACGGAATCTACGGTAAGGACACAGCAGCTTCCGTCAGCAAATTCCAGGAGACCTTCAACATGCCCGTTACCGGCACCGTCGATTATGCCACATGGTATAAAATATCCCAGCTATATGTGGCACTGGCTAAATTGTCGTAGATTCACACAGTGATCTAATCCGTATGTTTTCAACTGTCAATGTACTCTTCTGCCATATTTACAATAATACCAAATCCGTAAATCAGTGCTGTCCTAAAAAGAATAGCAATCATCTGACATATTATACCTGCAGTTTTCAATGTTCCGTAGTTGTAAATAGATATTGCTGATTCAAAATTTCTATACAGTGAAATATCGTGGCTCACACTGATTGCTATGCAAACTACAAACAATACAAATCCAACCAGACAATATACGACTGCAATACCTTTGATAAGACTACTTACTCTAAACTTTTTCTTCATAATACTACCTCCAATTTGTTAAAAAATAATGTGGGACAGAAGCCTGAGGGTTGAATTTTCATGCAAATTGTAAGATAGATTTATTATACTACTATTGGAATGCAGATTGCTGTCGAAACAGCGTTGAATATCTATTATTGATATACGAATATTTTCGTCAAAATCTCATATACTATAGCTGACCGTACTTAAACGAAACACTATTGTAGTTGGGCTTAATCTACTATAGTGAAAAGCCCTAGGTACGGTCTTTATCACTTAATCTCTTTTTCGCCATATTCATTTGAATATTTTTTCTGGTCGATCCAGCAAAAAATTGATCCATTAAGGACTGAGCTTCTCCATGTAAATCCATACTACTATTTCTCAAAAAATAATCTCGAACTGTAAATCTTATTATTGATTTAGAAAGATTATTTTCCAATTTCTTATCTAATATTTTTACCTTCTTAGAAAAAGATACTATATCATCTATTCGTGCACACATCATAAGATTTTGCAGTTCATAATTCGAATTATTTTTACTGTTAAATTCATTTAACGCAAGTATACTTTGCTCGTTAGTACAAGTGGATGCTACCAACTGATATAATGCAATTACTAAAACAGAAGATATTTGTTCCAGTACTCTTCGCACACTTTGTAAACTGATCTCTGCAACATTTCTTTCCTTTCGTAAGATTGATATTTCACTATATAAATCATTAGTAAACTCATCAAAATTTTCGCCTATATCCTTTAATATCGTATATAGAAATTGATTTGGACAACGATATATCAATTCAACAAGTCTATCTTGTTGATCAGCTTTCATATTTTGACAAAAAGCCGGCAATGTCTTAGACAATATTTCCAAATACTTAAATGATATCATTATCTGATTCTCAATCTTTTTCAAATCTTCTTCAGTGTAGTCATATTCATTTACCAATTCAATCAAGTCTGCCAACTTAGCATTTTCCTCTTGTTTGGCTATCTCATTTTCTCTTTGCTTTCTTTCCTCCTTGTCTGGCAAAGAATCTTTTATTGGTAGTTTTGTATTAAGAATATATTCCACATTTTTCCTGTCAAACGAAAGTTCTTCCTGACTTTCAAAATGCTTTTGTGCTCCCTCGATAATGATATTTACAAATTTAGGATTATTTGTAATTAAAGCCAGAAATAAAACAATATCGCTATTAATGCTAAAGCACAAATTCCTTAATAATTCATCTAAATTATCTTTTATATCCTCATCCTGATAATATTTTTGATTTAATGCTTGTGCTACAAAATACGCAATAATTGTATGATCTCTAAATCTATATTCATTATTATTCTCTATCAATATTTTTGCACTAAGAACTGCATCCAAGAAAGACTTAATGTTTACAATTTGTCGATATTCTTTCTTGTATACCTCAGCTATTTTGCTAATCTCTTCAATACTAACACTAGTTTTCTTTCCGAAATGCATATTGTACGCAAGTTCTCTTAACACATTTATCATATGTGTTGGGTCAACATCACCCGAATTGGCAATTATCTGATTTCTAATACTGCTTTCATATACCACATTAAATACATTCATACCAGCTGTAAATTTAAAATTAATATCTGTTTCATATTGCTTTACAAAGCTTATAATGAATTCTGGATCTAAATTAAAATATTTCACTTGCATATTTATCAAGTCATTTATTTTTGCAGTTTCCTTTTCAACATCGTATTCCTTATCAGAATTTTGGAGTATATTACCAATTAACACTTTTCTTTTATCATATAAAAATGATTTTATATTCAAGGTCAGCTCATTTTCATCAACTAAAGTTTCGACTACCTGCTTTCGAACATTCAAGTTTAGCTTGTCTTCACTAAAGACTATAATTTGTCCCATTGATTGTCCCAAAAAGCTCACTAATGTTTCTAATGTCTGCGTTGGAAGCATATCGGCTTCATCAATTATTGCTACCCTCTGAGATTTCTCTAACTGTTTATATTTTTCATATGCATAATCGTCTGTTGCATATTCCTCGCCAAAAATATAATCTATAGTTCTTTCTATTCTTTTCTTGTTAATACTACTTGCTTCAATAAAGAGCGGCTTCTTTCCCTTCTCATAAAAATATCTAAACAAACGCTTTGCCAAAAGTGATTTTCCAGATTTATGTTTACCAGTAATAACCGTATATGATCCTGTCTCTTATACACATCTCCGAGCCCACGAGACAC
>ENA-OZSR01000252-OZSR01000252.1-human-gut-metagenome-genome-assembly--contig:-NODE-252-length-13610-cov-6.397639_pt1 | contig 13610 bp, 12 predicted proteins | sample MGYA00244128_ERZ653978 | MGnify/ENA primary metagenome ERZ653978 (study PRJEB26926, sample SAMN06164786) | human gut metagenome | biome: ENVO:00009003; feature: ENVO:2100002; material: ENVO:00002003...
CGAGATTAGCGAGTGTCTCGTGGGCTCGGAGATGTGTATAAGAGACAGTCATCAAGAAGATCAAGAATACGGTTCATCTGCTTAATATCAGCCGGGTCTGTAAGTTCTACCCATGTCTGAGGAATCATGGTTACTTCAGCCTGGTCAAGTTTAAGGCCTGCTTTTTCCAAAGCTTCTCTTACAGTACCGCAGTCATCAGGGTTAGTAAGAATCTCAAAAGCATCTTCATCTTCATCATTAAAATCATCGGCACCTGCGTCAAGTGCTAACATCATAAGTTCGTCAGAATCCATGTTGCACTCTTCTTTATTGATTAGAATCTGTCCCTTTGTATCAAACATAAAAGAAACACATCCTGGAGTACCGACATTACCGCCACCTTTTGTAAAAGCATTTCTCACATTAGAAGCAGTACGGTTCTTGTTATCTGTTAATGTTTCTACGATAATTGCTGTACCATTAGGTCCGTATCCTTCATATGTAATTGCAGTAAAGTTAGCTGCATTGGCATCTCCCGCAGCCTTTTTGATACTTCTGTCGATAGTATCGTTAGGCATATTGTTTGATTTAGCTTTTGCAATTACATCTCTTAACTTACTGTTATTGTTAGGATCCGGTCCGCCCTCCTTAACAGCAACCATCAATTCTTTACCAAGACGGGTAAAAATCTTACCCTTGGCAGCATCATTTTTTTCTTTTTTATGCTTAATATTTGCAAATTTTGAATGTCCTGACATAAAAACCTCCTATTTATCTTCAGGTTTTAAATCTTTAATACTAAAGCTGTATCGTCCCATCTTATCTTTTCCAAGACATACACACTTAACAACATCGCCAAGTGTAAGGACATCTTCAACATGTTCAATTCTATCTTTGCTTACTTTGGAAATATGAATCATTCCCTCTTTGCCAGGGGCAAACTCAACAAAGGCACCAAACTCTTTAATGCTTATTACTTTACCTTCAAGGACAAGTCCTTCTTCGTAATCAGTGACAATGGTCTGGATATATTTAACTGCCTTATCCATCGCTTCTTTGTCAGTTCCGCATACAGATACCGCACCATCATCTGTTATATCAATCTTAACGCCTGTTTCTTCAATTATGGCATTAATTGTCTTACCTCTCTGACCGACAACATCACCAATCTTAGCAGGATCAATCTGAATCTGAATAATTTTTGGAGCATATTTGCCAACTTCCTTACGAGGTTCTGCAATTGCTTTACTCATACAGTTATCCATGATAAAGAATCTTGCTTCACGGCATCTTGCAATAGCACCTTCAACAATCTGTCTTGTAAGGCCATGAATCTTAATATCCATCTGGATTGCTGTGATACCATCCTTTGTACCTGTTACCTTAAAGTCCATGTCTCCAAAGAAATCTTCAAGTCCCTGGATATCTGTCAAAAGTACAAAGTCATCATCTGTCTCACCTGTTACAAGACCGCATGAAATACCGGCAACCATTTTCTTAATAGGAACACCTGCAGCCATTAATGACATACATGATGCACATGTAGATGCCATTGATGTAGAACCGTTTGACTCAAATGTTTCCGAAACAGTTCTTATTGCATATGGAAATTCTTCTACTGAAGGAAGAACAGGTATAAGTGCTCTTTCTGCTAAAGCACCGTGACCGATTTCACGACGTCCCGGACCTCTTGAAACCTTTGTCTCGCCTACCGAATAAGCAGGGAAATTATAGTGGTGCATATATCTCTTTGATGTTTCCTGATCATTAAGGCCATCTATCTTCTGTGCATCTGAAAGAGGTGCAAGTGTACATACGTTACAAATCTGAGTCTGGCCTCTTGTAAACATTGCAGAACCATGAACTCTTGGAATGATATCAACTTCTGCGGCAAGTGGACGGATCTGTGTAATTTCACGTCCGTCAGGTCTCTTATGGTCTTTAAGAATCATCTTACGGACTGTTTTCTTTTCATACTGGTAAACAGCTTCGTCAATAAGTGGAAGCCATTCTTCTTTATCAGCAAACTTTTCACAGAGCATATCTTTGAGGTTTCTGACTCTTTCTTCTCGAACCTGCTTTTCAGGTGCAAACATTACTACTTCCATTTCAGCAGGTGGAACAATTTCTTTAATTGCTGCAAATAATTCCTCAGGAATAGCACAGCTTGTATATTCGTGTTTTGGTTTGCCGCATTCAGCAACAATCTTATCAATAAATGCAATTATCTGCTGATTAACCTCATGAGCCTTGTAAATTGCTTCAATCATTCTGGCTTCAGGTATCTCATTGGCACCTGCTTCAATCATAATTACTTTTTCTCTTGTAGAAGCAACTGTTAATTTAAGATCAGATACTGCCATCTGACTTCCTGATGGGTTGATTACGAATTCTCCGTCAATCATACCTACCTGTGTGGTAGCACAAGGTCCGTCAAAAGGAATATCAGAAATTGCAACCGAAATTGCAGAACCAAGCATTGCTGTAAGTTCCGGACTGCAATCAGGGTCTACTGACATTACAAGGTTATTGATTGTAACATCATTTCTGTAATCCTTAGGGAACAGAGGTCTCATAGGTCTGTCAATTACTCTTGATGTAAGAATGGCATTTTCAGAAGCCTTTCCCTCTCTCTTATTAAATCCGCCGGGTATCTTACCGACAGCATATAATTTTTCTTCGTATTCTACGCTGAGTGGGAAAAAATCAACACCATCCCTTGGCTTTTCAGAAGCTGTTGCCGTAGATAACACAACAGTATCACCATAGTGCATAAATGCTGCACCGTTAGCCTGCTTAGCAACTCTGTCAACATCAACTGTAAGAGTTCTTCCGGCTAAATCCATACTAAAACTTTTGTACATATTTCTCTCCTTATTTGGCATACGCCTTATTATTATTTACAGAAGCCCGAAACTACTGAAAAAAACAGAAAGGCGCCGTTCTTTTCAGTGGTCTCGTATAACTTCTGTATCAAAAAACAGGGGACGGAAACTCCGTCCCCATATCGAAATTATTTTCTAATTCCTAAACGAGCAATAAGTTCACGATATCCTTCAATATCATTTTTCTTAAGATATTCAAGTAAGCCTCTTCTCTGTCCTACCATCTTAAGAAGACCTCTTCTTGAATGATGATCCTTCTGGTTTACCTTTAAGTGCTCTGTGAGTTCTTTGATTCTTTCTGTGAGTAATGCAATCTGTACTTCAGGAGATCCTGTATCTCCTTCTTTTCTTCCATACTCAGCAATAATCTGTGTTTTCTTTTCTTTAGAAATCATTATAATTTCCTCCTTAAATTTTAATTATCGCCTGACACCAAGAATCAGGTCGGAGTGTCCCGAATCTGAGCATCGGCTGGTCAAATACTCATTTATATTACCATAAATAATAATTAATGGCAAGTATTTTCTGATTAGTGCTTGTTATCCTCTTACAAAGGCTATATCTGCTTCAAGCTGTTTCTTTAATCCGTTAACCGAATCAAATTTTTGTTCAGGACGTATAAATTTTTTCAGTCTGATAATTACATCCGAATCATATACATCCTCATCAAAATCAAGTACAAATGTTTCAACGGTAACATAAGTTCCGTCATCAATTGTAGGTCTGATTCCTATATTCGTTACGCCTTTATACATGAGATTGTCAATTACTACTTCAGATTCGTAAACACCATATTCAGGTAATATTTTATTTGGAGAAGGTATCAGATTAAGGGTAGGAAAACCGATTGTTCTTCCCAGCTGTTTGCCGTGAACTACTTTCCCTTTGAAAAAATAATCATAACCCAGAAGTTTTTTTACAGTTGACAGGTCTGATTTTTCTATTTCATTTCTTATCCATGTGCTGCTTATCTCTGTATTATTATAAGTTTCTTTTTCGATAACATATGAACTGTAGCAATATTTATCTTCGTATGCTTTTAACAAAGCTGCATCCCCCGATCTGTTTTTTCCGAATCTCCAGTCGGCACCTATTACAACAAATCCGGCATTAAGTTTTTCTTTCAGGAAGTATTTTAAAAATTCTTCCGGCAACATTCCGGCAATTTCATTGTCAAAGGGATATTCATAAAGTACATCTATACCATATTTTTCACAGATATATGCACGTTCATCCGGTGTCGTTATTGCTTTTTGCGGTTTTACGTTCCAGTTATCCATATTAAAAGTACAAAGGACTACCTTAATTCCCTGCTCGTGACCAATTCTGACAGCTTTTTCGATAAGAAGCCTGTGCCCGTTATGAATACCGTCAAACTTACCAAAAGTCACTACTGTATTTTCTTTTGAAATAAAGTTTTTATCTTTAACATATAACATACAATTACTCTTTTCCGTGATTTATTGGACAGGGAACATTTTTTTCGGTTTATAACTGCGCGAGACCTCATCATATCCGTATATCCCGGCAAATACACCATCTGACAGATATACTTTAATATTATTGCCTTTAAATTCCGGGAGAATAATCATATTTCCGTTTTTTACAAGCATTTCATTTCTTCCGGATACATTCACGGCAGGATAATCATTAAAAAAACTGTCCGTTGGCATTATAAGTGAAGCAATATTGTTATCTGCCACGCATTTTGATATTTCAGATAATCTGACTGCATTTTCAATGTTAAAAATTCCGGTTCTGGTTCTTACAAGTGATTTCATTGTACCACCGGTGTTAAGTTTCTCTCCGATATCACGGCATAATGAACGGATATATGTTCCTTTGGAGCATTTCACTGTCATTGTAACTTCGGGAATATCTATTTTTTCGATTATTATGTCATAGATAAATACTTCCCTTGGTTTTCTTTCTATTTCAACACCTTTTCTTGCAAGATCACATAATTTTTGTCCATTTACTTTAAGTGCCGAATACATAGGAGGGACCTGATTGTATTTACCGACAAAGGAATTTATGGTTTTTTCGATATCTTTTTCTGTCACATTAACAGCTTTACGGCTTAATATTTTCCCTGTGGCATCTTCGGTATCGGTGGATATTCCCAGTAAAAGTACTGCCCTGTACTCTTTGCTTTTATCTGTTATAATATCGCAAAGTCTGGTAGCATTGCCAAGGCATACAGGAAGAACTCCTGTGGCTTCAGGGTCAAGTGTTCCTGTATGTCCGATTTTTTTCTGGTGTAAAATCCCACGAAGTTTTGCTACAACATCGTGGGATGTGAATCCGGATTCTTTATATACATTAATTATTCCGTTATACATTTTTCAACCTGTTTTTTCAATTCTGTTATTACTTTTTTTACTACTTCTTCATAAGGAATTCCTGCGGTAAAACCTGCTGCACGGACATGTCCGCCTCCACCGAAGCAGTTAGCAATAATATTAACGTCTACCTTGTCTACAGATCTTAAACTGCCTTTAATCGCATGGTCAGGAAGCTCGTACATAAATAAAGCCACTTCAACACCCTCAGTAAACCTTAACTGGTCTATAATTCCTCCAAGATCTCTTCCCGGTACATTGTGTTCCGATAAAACATCATAAGGCAGATAAGAATATATAAGTTTTCCGTCAAGCACAAGTCTGCTGTTAATCAGTGCAAGTCCCAGCATATAATTCTGGATATAAGTCTTTCTGAAAAAAGTGTCATCTATTATTGAGGTGTAATCAATACCTTTCGACATCAGTTCTCCTGCAATTTCCATAGTACGTTTTGTTGTGCACTGGTATTTCAATACACCCGTATCATGTATGATTCCCGTATATAATGCTTCTGCGGTATTTTTAGATATTTTACTACTGTCTAATAACTCATAAAGTACTTCACAGGTGGAACTTAAATCAGGAAGTACGTGATTTATATCTGCAAATGCAAGATTACATGTATGATGATCTATGCATACTGTTTTATCAGCATTCTTAATAACAGGACGTATAAAATTAGCGACTCTTTCAATGTCACCACAGTCCAATATAATAAAAACATCATGTTTTTTATCATTGTCACAATCATGCAATACTTTATCGCTGCCATTAATAAAAGAAAAGCACTTTTCAAACTCCTCGAGATATACGGTAGCTTCTATATTCTTGTAATTATCGCAGATATAATTATAAAGTCCCAAAGTTGAACCCACACAGTCACCGTCAGGTCTGACATGTCCGGTTATTCCTACATTTTTAACATTCAAAAGTATTTCATCAATACTATTTATCATTTCCATTTACCTCATCAATCAGTTTTGACATATTAACGCCATATTCAATCGACTGGTCAAGTATAAAAGTTATTTCAGGAGTATTCCTTAAATTGACTGTCTTAGCCAAAAGTGTTCTGATATAAGAAGCGGCACTCTTTAAACCGGTTATAGTGCTGTCCTGGGAGTCTTTATCTCCCAGAACACTTATATATGCTTTACAGGTCTTTAAATCAGGTGCCACATCAACCGCAACAACAGATGTCATCGGATTGATTCTGGGATCTTTTATTTCGCTGCGAATTATATTACTGAGTTCTCTTAGAACCTCATTATTAACTCGTGTCATTTTAATACTGTTTTTACGCAAATCAATCACCTCTATCTTGGAATTTCCACCATTGTGTAAACTTCCATCATATCGCCTTCTTTAATGTCATTAAACTTTTCAAGAACAATACCACATTCATATCCGGCTTTAACTTCTTTAACATCATCTTTAAATCTTTTTAACGAAGCAATTGGTCCGTCATAAATCAAATCATCACCACGGGTTACTCTTACAGATGAATTCTTTGTTACCATACCATCTAATACATAAGAGCCGGCTATTGTACCAATTACAGATGCTTTATATGTCTGTCTTACCTCAACTGTACCAATAACCTTTTCCTCATATTTTGGATCAAGCATACCCTTCATAGCTGCTTCCACGTCTTCAATAGCCTGATAAATTACACGATAGAGACGTAAGTCAACATTTTCTCTTTCGGCAATATCACGGGCCTGATTATCAGGTCTTACGTTAAATCCGATAATAATGGCATTTGAAGCAGACGCAAGGATAACATCGGATTCATTGATTGCACCGACACCGGCATGAATTACTTTAACAATTACTTCATCATTTGAAAGTTTCACAAGACTCTGCTTAACGGCTTCCACGGAACCCTGCACATCAGCTTTAACGATAATGTCAAGTTCCTTAAGGTTACCCGCCTGAATCTGTGAGAATAAATCTTCAAGAGACATTTTTGATTTAGTTTCTTCAACAAGTCTGTTCTTGCCTTCTGCGATAAATGTTTCGGCAAATGTCTTTGCTTCCTTATCTGTCTTTGGCGAGATGAAAATATCACCTGCATTAGGAACATCATTAAGACCGATAATTTCTACAGGAGTTGATGGACCTGCTTCATTGATTCTTCTTCCCTTATCATCGATCATTGCCCTTACTTTACCATGACATGGTCCTACTGCAATAAAATCACCTACATGTAAAGTACCTTTCTGGACAAGGATTGTTGCTACAGGGCCTCTTCCTTTATCAAGTTTAGCTTCTATCACAAGACCTCTTGCTTTTCTGTTAGGGTTTGCCTTTAATTCACGCATTTCAGCTGTAAGTAAAAGCATTTCAAGAAGGTTATCGATACCTTCTCCGGTATGAGCAGATACAGGACAAAAAATTGTAGAACCACCCCAGTCTTCAGCAATAAGATCATATTCTGTAAGTTCCTGTTTAACACGCTCAACATTGGCACTTGGCTTATCAATTTTGTTTACTGCAACTACAATATCAATTCCTGCTGCTTTAGCATGGTTAATAGCTTCAACAGTCTGTGGCATAACACCATCGTCTGCTGCAACTACAAGTATTGCAATATCTGTTGATTTAGCACCACGAAGACGCATGGCAGTAAATGCTTCATGTCCCGGAGTATCAAGGAATGTTACACTCTGTCCGTTTACATCTACTGTGTAAGCACCGATGTGCTGGGTAATACCACCGGCTTCTTTTTCTGTTACTTTGGATGATCTGATAGCATCAAGAAGTGATGTTTTACCATGATCAACGTGACCCATAACGCATACAACAGGTGGTCTTGGCACAAGTGTATCTTCAGGATCATCCTCATCCTTGAGAAGTTCTGCTATAACATCTACTTTAACTTCATGTTCGCATATACAGTTATATTCAAGGGCAATTTCTTCAGCCGTTGCAAAATCAATATCCTGATTGATTGTAACAATCTGTCCTTTAAAGAATAAATTCTTAACAAGGGCTGTAGGCTGGACTTTCATCTTATCGGCAAGTTCCTTGATTGTAAGTGTATCAGGAAGAATAAGTGTCTTGATTACGTCTTCATCGGCTTCTTCTTTTTTCTTCTTGTTAAGAAGATTCTTTTCAAGAGCCTTTGTATTTTCAAGCTTTTCCGTCTTATCGCGGAAATCATTATTCTTCTTACGATTGTTCTCTCTGTCTCTGTTACGCTGGTCTTTTGCTTCTCTGTCTTTTAAAGCATCAGCTCCGTCAAATGCACCGGAATTTCTATCATCTCTTCTTGCAGGTCTGTCATTGTTTCTCTGTGGTCTGCTGCCGTTATCTTCTTTGTTAAATTCAGGCTTTCCACCCTGGAATTTATCATTAAATCTTCCGCCATTTCTTGCAGGTCTGTCATTATTTCTCTGTGGTCTGTCTCCCTGGTTTCTGTCACCATAAGGTCTGTCACCGTTTCTTGCAGGTCTGTCTCCCTGGTTCCTGTCGCCATAAGGCCTATCACCGTTTCTTGCAGGTCTGTCTCCCTGGTTACGGTCACCATAAGGTCTGTTATTGTTTCTCTGTGGTCTGTCTCCCTGGTTACGGTCGCCATAAGGTCTGTCACCGCTTCTTGCCGGTCTGTCTCCCTGTTGTTTATCCGGTTTTACATTAACCCTGTCACTTGGTCTTATGGCACCTTGTGGTCTTTCTAAAGGACGGATTCCCTGTGGCCTGTCAATAGGTTTTTCATTTCTTCTATTGTCATTGGAACCATTACGGTTTCTGTCCCTGTTATTATTTTTACGCTGTGAATCCCTGATATCCTTCCGTCCGCTGTTTTGTGGGTTATATACGGAAACGATTTTTTTCTTGACAGGTGCGTCCTGCTTAGGAGCCTGTGCTGATTCATCTTTGGTCTGTTCTTTAGTCTGTTCTTTAGTCTGTTCTTTAGTCTGTTCTTTAGTTTCTTTGACTTCCTTAGCCTCTTTAAATTCAGGCTTATTTTCTGTAACCGGCTTCTGTTCTTTCTTGACAAACTGCTTTTTAGCTAAAGCAATTTCATCTTCAGAAACAGAATTGCTGGATGTTTTAATCTTCTCGTTTTTTGATGATAAAAATTCAAGTAATTCTTTTGAATTAATATTCAGTTCTTTTGCTAATTCGTGTACTCTCATTAAGCTAATCTAAACCTCCAAATCCCTATCCGGGCATTTATTTATTATCTATTTTTTCATATTTTGAAATTATTGCTTTTGCAAAATCTTCATCAATGATTCCAACTGATGTTCTAAGTTCCTGTCCTATTGAATGACCAAGACTAACTTTATCCGAATACATTATTACAGGAATCTTATAGAAAAAACATTTGTTGGAAAAAAGTTTTTTTGTGTTATTTGAAGCATCCTCCGAAACGATAACAAGTTTTGCTTTATTTTCTTTTACCGCTTTTTCAGTTGAGAACTCTCCGCTTACAACTTTACCTGCTCTCTTTGCCAGTCCAATCATAGACAAAATACTATCTTGACTCAATATTATTCATCTCCTTAATCAGTTCATCATATACATTTTCCGGTATCTTCATCTTAAGTGAACGATCAATGCCTTTGTTTTTTATAGCTTTGGCAAGACAACCGGCTGTCTTACAGATATATGCACCACGGCCATTTTTCTTGCCTGTATCATCAAGAAAGATTTCATCTTCATTGGTTTTGATAACACGTATCATTGATTTCTTATCTTTAAACTCACCGCATCCTACGCATTGTCTCTGCGGTATTTTTTTATTAACTGCCATATGCAAACATCCTAATTTTATTCTGCATCATCAGACTCTGTAGTTTCGTCCGCATAAGATTCTACTTCATCAAGAAGTCCCAAATCCCTTGCCTGTGACTCGCTCTTAATATCAATCTTGAAACCTGTAAGTCTTGCTGCAAGTCTTGCATTCTGTCCTTCTCGTCCGATTGCAAGTGATAACTGGTAATCAGGTACAATAACCTGTGCTGTTTTTTCTTCAGCATCTGCGGCTACATATACAACTTTGGCAGGACTTAACGCATTCTCAATAAGGTTGGCAGGGTTCTTGCTCCAATTAATGATGTCAATCTTTTCACCGTTAAGTTCAGATACAACCGCATTAACTCTGGAACCATTTACACCTACACATGAACCTACAGGATCTACATTAGGATTTTTGGACCATACAGCCATTTTAGTTCTTGAACCTGCTTCTCTTGCAATACTCCTGATTTCTACTGTTCCGTCTCTGAGTTCTGCAACTTCTGCCTCAAAAAGTCTCTTTACAAATTCAGGATGACATCTTGAAACCGCAATTTTAAGACCCTTCTTCTCAGTCTTAACTTCGGTAACATATACCTTAATTCGATCGTTTGGTTTGTATTTTTCACCCTTAACCATATCTGCCTCGCTAAGGATTGCATCAGCTCTTCCGAGATTAATTACAAGATTATTTCCGGCATACCTTGATACGATTCCTGTAACAATATCTTTTTCTTTTGCATGGTATTCATTATATACCGCCTGTCTTTCTTCTTCTCGGATTTTCTGAAGAATGGCACTTTTGGAATTCTGTACCGCAATTCTTCCAAACTCAGCTGATTTAATTTCTACATTAATGGTATCACCGATATTGTATTTAGGACTTATCATCTGTGCATCTGCAAGGCTTATCTGCGTAACGCTGTCTTCTACTGTTTCCACAACCTCTTTAGCTGCCGTTACCTTAAAGTCTCCTGTTTTCGTATCAACTTTGGCTGTAAAGTTTTCATTCTTTCCAAAGTGATTTTTGCATGCTGCAAGCAAAGAATTTTCGATTGCTTCAATAAGTACCTTTTTGCTTATCTTTTTCTCCTTTTCAAGAATGTCAAGTGCTGTTATTAACTCAGTGTTCATTTTTTTGTAATTTCCTCCTTAAAAATATACTGTTTGTCTTATTATTGCTAAATTAGATCTGTCAAAAGTCTTTTCATCACCATTTTCAAGTTCAATAGTAACTGTATCTTTATCAAATTTTTTCAAAAGACCTGTATAATCTTTTAAATGATCTACCTGTCTGTAAAGCTTTAACTCTACTTCTTCCATAAGATTTCTTTCAAAGTCTTTATCTTTTTTAAATGGTCTGAACAGTCCCGGTGAACTTACCTCCAGGATATATGCTTCGTCAATAAAATCCGCTTCATCAAGCTTATCACTAAAAGGTCTGCTTACTTCGGCACAATCGTCAACGGTAATTCCGCCAGGCTTGTCAATATACGCACGCAGGTACTTTGAAGAACCTTCCTTAACATATTCAAGGTCAACCAGTTCAAATCCACAGGATTCAATAATCGGCATAATAAGTTCGGTTGCTTTGGATTCTATGTCTTCTCTTTTTGCCATACAGTCACTATCCTTTCTGTTTCGATTACTCATAGAAAAAGTGAGCTCCCTTGGAAGCTCACTCTAGTAATCATCATTATGTTATTATCTATAATACACAAAATTTAAATATAAGTCAACAAAAACTTTAATGTTTGGTCATATGAATGTGTGTATAAAGGTGATCCTGGCAATATTCAAAGTTACCATCACATTTTGAACAATATCTGAATACCAGATTATCCCCGTCTTTCTCGGTTCTTCCGCATACAGCACATTTATGCCTTGTTTTATCTTGACGTGGCATGGTAAACGTCCCATTATCTTTCTTTTGGTTGTTTTTTGCATGTCTTGTATTAAATCGATATGTGCGCTGTGTCTTGGTTCCCACAATTCTTTTAATAACAAACTTTCTTGTTGTAACAAAAAAAACAAGAAAATTCAGAAATGACGAACCAATAACAAACGGGAATATAAATCCGTATGTGCCAAGGCTCATCATTCCGTGTACGAGTTCATAAATAATATATCCGCCGTAAAGAAATCCTAAGTACTTAACTTTAACGGGTATGATAAACATAAATAGGACCATATTATCCGGGAATGTACACGCATATGCCAGAAATATTGACATATTAACATAATATGTCGTAACCACTAATGACAGTGTAGCTGAAATTACGCTGACAGATATGCCTCCAAATCTTATATAACTGTACAGATATGAAAGAAACGCTCCTATGATTGTAAAAATCAATCCTGAAAATATATAAAGATTGTATTGGAACGTACCCCATGTTTTCTCAAGAACTGTCCCGATTGAATAATAAAATAAAATCATAATCAGGGCAAAAAATATATTACTCTCATACGGCGGAATAAGAACCCATGTAATGATTCTCCACACCTGTCCGTGTAAAATCCTATATACATCCAGCGTCAGATACAGTTGGAATTCCGGAACAATATATCTGATTGCATATCCGATTGCGTAGCATATAACAATTATCAATGTCAGGTTCTTTATTGCATATTTACCTAACTTTCTTTCCATTTTGTTGTAAAAATTCATACATAACCTCTTAGAATAAATCTTTCTTTCTAAAAATAAGTGCAATTATAAGCGATATAATAAGCGAAATACCAATTACAATAATGAAGCCTCCTCTTATGTTGGCAAAAGGCATTCCGTCCGCTTTAACATTCATACCGTAAAAACTGGCAATCATTGTAGGTATTGAAAGCACAATTGTAATTGTGGTAAGGAACTTCATAACGCTGTTCTGGTTATTGGAAATAACAGAAGCGAAGGTATCCATGGTTCCGTTAAGGATACCACTATATATATTTGCCATTTCGATAGCCTGTTTATTCTCAACAATTACATCCTCAATCAAATCCTCATCTTCGGGATATTTTTTTATTGCTGTGGATTTAAGTAATTTTTCAAGCACAACTTCATTAGATTTAAGAGATGTTGTAAAGAACACCAGTGATTTCTCCAACTCAAGCAATTCAATTAATTCTCTGTTCTTTGTTGCCTCATGAAGCTTCTGCTCAATAGCATCACTTCGTCTGTCAATTATACGGAGATAATTAAGATATAATGTAGCATTTCTATACAAAATCTGGAATATAAATCTTGTTTTCATGTGCGTATAAAAATTACGCACCCTGCCGTCCATGAAAGCGGTAAGTACAGGTGAATCTTCCAGACATACGGTAACTATTACTTTATCACATATAATAATTGCAAGAGGAATGGTTCCGTACCAGTCTTTTCCGTTTCTTTCTTCTATTGTAGGAATGTCAACAAGAATAAGTGAATAATATTCTTCAATTTCAATACGTGATCTTTCTTCCTCATCCAATGATGCCCTTAAATCATCAGGTGCAATTTTGTAAGTTGATGATACGCTGAATAACTCTTCTGTTGTAGGATTGGTCATTGAAATCCATGAATTGTCTTCAAATTCTGATATTTGTAATACACCGCTGTCAGTGGTTTTGAATATCTTAATCATAAGAACCTCCTGCGCTGGAAACTGTCTAATTA
>ENA-OZSR01000290-OZSR01000290.1-human-gut-metagenome-genome-assembly--contig:-NODE-290-length-12560-cov-4.927869_pt1 | contig 12560 bp, 8 predicted proteins | sample MGYA00244128_ERZ653978 | MGnify/ENA primary metagenome ERZ653978 (study PRJEB26926, sample SAMN06164786) | human gut metagenome | biome: ENVO:00009003; feature: ENVO:2100002; material: ENVO:00002003...
AATCGGGATACACAAACGCCAGGTCACGAATCATTCCCTTGAAGTTGTTGCCGCCATGACCGCTGAGAATAATCAGCTTGCGCATGCCTTGTGCATAGAGGGAGGCAACTATGTCTTCCAGAATGGCCTGCTGGGTGGAATAGCGGGTATGGATGCAGAACGGAAGTTCGCGCTGCCCCGGATTGTGTGCACCGAAAGGTACGGGAGGCATCACCATGCAGCGTACACCGGAATTCTGTAAAGCCAATGCAGCCGCGTCTACGGCAATGTCATGCGGCAGAATACAATCAGTGAGATAAGGCAGATGCAGATTATGGGGCTCCGTAGCTCCCCAAGGCAGGATGACAACGTCATACTTCACTCCTTTCACCTTTCCATAGCAGGAAACAGTAAGGTCAATTTCTCTTTTTTCCATGATAGTTTATTTTGGGGGTAAATCTTTACCGCAAAAATAAACATTATTCCGTCACATTGAACCTATTGCCGGCGATATTCTTTAGGTGACATACCGGTGTGATGCTTGAAATACTTGCCAAAGAACGACTGGTTGGCAAAGTGCAGCTCGTCCGCAATTTCCTGAATGCTCAGCTCGGAAGACTTCAACAAGGCTTTGGCTTCCAAAACGACGAGACTGTCAATCCATTCGCCTGCCGTCTTTCCGCTGATTTCCTTCACTACGGTGGAAAGGTGCTTGGCGGTGAGGAACATCTTATCGGCATAATAGGACACACTTCGCTCTTCCTTATAGGACTCTGAAACGGCACGGATAAAGCGTTCGAACAAGTCTTCCTTCCTGCTTTTGGGTATGCGCTCCTGAACGGCATGCCCTTGATAGATGTTGTATATCTCATAGAACAGTGCCAGCAGCAATCCCTGGGTGATTTCCTTACGGAAAGGATTGTCCTTCAGCTTCACCTTGCTCCAGAGGAAAGAGTGATACTCCTGGAATGATTGGGATTCCTCCGGAGTGATGTGGACGAAAGGCCGTTCCTTAATCATGAAGAACATGGGGAAAAGCTGTTGCATGGTGGGTATCACCATATCCATAAAATCTTTTGAGACGGCAATGAAAAGTCCGGCAAAGTCATCGGAGCGTTCTCCTTGCAGAACAATCTGGTCGGGAAGGATAATACCCAACATACCTTCCCGCATTTCACATTGCTGCAAGTTGAGTTCCAGTTTGCACCACCCTTTCAGGCAGACAGTCAGGCAAGCAGCATTCAAACGGGTGGGATAAGAGCTCAAAGACATGTCCTTGATGTCATCAAAAATAGCAAAATCATTGCCGATGAAATCGATCATCGGCAAATGATGTATCTGGGAAATATCTACATTCCGTATTCTCTTAGTATCCATGGTTTTTGTGCTTTGGCGACAAATGTAGGACTATTTTGCGGAATTTAGCTCTAAAAATCCTTAAATGGAAACTTTTAGTTCATTATCTTGAAGCCGACAAAGAAGGTTCTCGGCTGCGTAGGTCCGTAGAAATAGCCCGCATCGCGGAATTCCCCTTTATCCAGGTCTTTCTGGAAACTGTTGAAGATATTCTGTACACCCGTATTCAACTGAAGCTTGATATGGTCGTGAAGCACAAACGTATAGTTCAGCTTCACATTCAGGTCCAGGAATTGGGGAGTATGCTCCATGCGGTCCGAGGTGATATTGCAGAAGGCACCTTCGGGAGCATCTTCCGGTGCGTAGTGCGGAACAATCATCTTTCCCGTATAAGTGCCGGAAAGGGAGAAGTCGAAATTCTTCACCGGCGCCGAGGAGAAAGTGAAATATCCGTAATAGTCCGGTGTACGGGGCATGCGCTTGGTGGTAAGGTCTTTGCCGTCCACCTTCGTCCAGGCTTCCTCATGGATATAGCGGCTGCGCTGCGCCGTGAAGCCGAGCTGGAACTGCGCCTCCTTGCCGTGGGCAATCTTCGCATCCAGATTGGCACCGTATACGCGTGCGCCGTTTCCGTTGCGGCGCTCCTTGATGACATCCCCTACTTCGTTCTTGCCGATATCTTCGAGCACAAAGACGTGGCGCAGGTCTGTATAGAAACCCTCCACCAGGATGTTTGCCTGCCAGTGTCCCAGATGGGCAGTCCAGTCCACCGAACCGCTGTAACTGTTGGAGCGTTCTTCACTCAGGTTATCGGCGAGTTTGATTTGGACTCCCTTGCCGCCTACTGCCGTCACGTGCAAGTCCTCATCGTATGCCTGCGGAGCGCGGAAACCGGTAGAGTAAGTCAAGCGTGCCTGAAAATCATCTGCCGGCTTGTAGAGCAGGTTGACGCGGGGGCTGAAAATAAGCTTGTCTATCAGGTTGTGTTTGTCCAGGCGGGCGCCGACCAGCATGGTCAGTACGTTCATCTTCCACTCATTCTGCACGAAGGCGCTGGCAATGCGGACATCCTGCTCCATGTCACGATGATAGCCGGTCATGATGTCGTGCAGGGAGTTGTTCTGATATTCCAGTCCGCCGGTGAAGGTGGCGGGGGCAAAGAAGCAGTTGTCCATATTGCCCACATACATGCCGCCGGCAACCCAGGTCAGGTCTTTCGTCTTGCCGTAGGCATTCATGTTCTTTTGGGCACCATAGTAGCTGTTGCGGTCGGTGTGCTGGATGGAGGTGTAAGCCGAAATCTTATGCTTGTACTCTTTCCAGAACAAATCATAACTCACGCCTCCGCTATTGATGATATGCTTGGTCTGCTCGGTGATGTCCGTCTCGTGCGGCTGCAAATCGAATTTGTTGCCTCCGCGACGAAGTTCGTTGGTGGTATGGTATTCCAGATTGATGCGGCTGAAATGCGTAGGACGGTAATAGGCGCGGAAGCCGAAAGTATTCATGTTCAGCTTGCCCAGCTCGGAAAAGCCATCGCCATCGCGGTCGTAGGGGTTGCGGTTGCGGTAACTCTCATAAAAGGCAATGCCGTAAGAGTTATCTTTGGCAACCAGCGACACATTGCCACCCATATATTGCTCCCAGGACTTGCCGTCCATATTGGAGAACATGCTCGATACCTGAAAGGAATTGTTGATGGGGTCTTTGGTTATAATATTGATAGTTCCTCCCACAGCATTGGCCCCAAACAAGGCAGAGCCTCCGCCACGCACCACTTCTACCCGTTCAATCATGTTCACGGGGATTTGCTCCAATCCGTACACACCGCTCAATGCACTGATGATGGGACGGCTGTTTATCAATATCTGCGAATACGGACCTTCCAAGCCATTGATGCGCACCTGGGGGAAACCACAGTTCTGGCAGTTGTTCTCCACACGCAAGCCCGATTGGTAGTTCAGTGTCTTGGCAAGGTCGGTGGAGTTGACCATCTCGAACAATTTGGTACTCATCACATTTACAACTACCGGAGCTGCCTTGCGGCTTACCTCGTTGCGGTTGGCGGATACCACCACTTCATCGGTCATGAAACTCTCCTCTTCCATCGGGAAATGTATGACGGCAGTAAAGTCCTTGCTCACCGTCACCTCCTTCTCTTGGGTCTTGTAACCCACTGCCGACACACGGAGCTTGTATTTTCCCGCCGGAAGCTTGCGGAACTCAAATTGTCCTTCTTCATTGGAAACCGTTCCCTGACCACTGCCGATAATCAAAACCGTGGCATACGGTATATTTTCCTCCGTACCTTTCACTATCACATGGCCGGAAATCATATTGCCTTCTTTTATAGGATTTACGGCAAAAGCTACGCTGGCACTTACCACTGCAAGTACCAACGCCAAAATGTATTGTTTCATCAAATTAGCGCTCTAAATAAAAAAAATAATTCAAGTCTGAAAAAAGATAATCATCCGAGATGCCGCACTTCGTTCACTGAAATGCCGGACTTCGAGACTAAAATGCCTGGTATCTACATACAAAAAATCCAGGCGTTTTTAAACCTAATGACTATGAAAAAAGAGCGGGAGGAGCGCGAAGGGAAAGGGTACGTATCACTTCCCCCTTAACAGTAGGTGTTGCCGGTTTGGCTCTGAGCATGGCCAGCAAAGGACGCATCGGGTGCTGAACCTCATACACATCCACCCCGGAAGAGTAGAATGCCGACAAATGCCCGATGACCAGAAGGGAAGTCTGGGAGTGAGAGTGTGTGCCATGAAAAGGGTGCGAGTGCGTTATCATCACCCCATTCACATAATGGACGTGAGTGAACGCAGTGATACTTGCCTGGTACATGATAAACAGTACCAGCAAGCTCAATGCACCTATAATTTTTTTCTTCTGCTTCACGTCCAAAAACTTATACTATAGATTTTGAGCCGCAAAGATAGTGAATTATTCTTTAACTTTGCCAAACAAGAACTCATAATCACGCTTGGAAGCCGGAGCCGCCCACTCTTCGGGAATAAACTTCCACTGATTCAGCGTGCGCGGTTCAATCACCTTCTTCTGCTCAATGTACTGCATCAGATAATAGCGTAAGTCCTTATCCGTAGAGTGGATGATGCGTTCCTTCAATTCATCCTGCGAGATGCCGGCCCCCTTTGTCAGCAATTCGCCGCCACCGTTTCCGCGATAAGAATTCACCGCTACCTTATACATTTTATCCATATCGAACGGAGTACCGTCTGCCATACTGAGAATGGCTACCTTCTCGCCATCCGGCTTGGTCACATCCACCGTGTAGATAATACCCGCCGCAGAATCGAAGTTGAAGCTGAAATTCTTGAATGAGGCCCTATCCGTAGCACCTTCGCGGAGCTTCTCACGGAAGAGAAGGATATGGTCGTCCGGAAACTTCATCCGATTGGTCCACAAATCATACGACATCTCCAAGGCATCGCGTATCTCCTTTCCCGTCAGACGCATGGTGTAAAGCATATTTTCGTACTTATACAGATTGAACATATCGTTCACAAAAATGTCTCCCTTGCGGATTTCCGTGTCATAGGACAAGGGAGCCGCAAAAGAAATATCCGCCCCGCTGATTGCCAACTGCAATTCATGGATAAGGTCTATAAAAGCGGAAGAGCCGAAATAGGCAGGACGTGTGGAGATGGTCTCGGTAAAAGAACCTATTTTCTTGGAAACAAAATTCTGCACAGCTGCATATTCGGGGGCAAAGCGCTGCATGAACTCTTCGCTGACGCCGTAGTCTTGCGTATCGGACAGTATGCCGTCTATCTTCTTGTCTATAACTTTACCATCACGCAATTTCAAGGTTATGTCCACATTACTTACAACAACACCGTTACTGGCAGGGTCCATTACCAGTACCGAGTCACCGACTATGTTGCACACCCTCTTGCATTCGCGCGCATGGTCGTGCCCCATCAGGACAATATCGAATCCCGGCACGTTGCACGCCACTTCCACCGAAGCGTTTTCGCGATACTTGCCTCCCATCAGCTGGGCATCCTGGCCGGCATGGAACATACCGATAACCAAATCAGGCTTTTCCTGCTCACGGATAATCTTCATCCATTTGCGGGCAGTCTCCTCCATATCGTCGAAACGCAGCCCTTTCCACAGATTCTCTGAAAGCCATACGGGGATGGCAGGAGTTATCATACCGAGAACCACAATTTTCACTCCGTCACGTTCCAGCACCTCATAGGGTTTGAAATGGATTTCTCCGGTAGCAGTATCCACAATATTGGCACCCAATATCGGAAAACGGCAGTCACCTGCCCAACGGTCGAAAACGGTACGGCCGGTCTCTACGTCATGGTTACCCATATTGCCGGCATTATACCCCATGAAATTCATCATCTCCGCTGCCAGATGAGGGGCAACGGTATCTATGTAATTATAATAATAGGCTGTGGGCTGTCCCTGCAGAATGTCGCCATTGTCCAAAAGAATCAGGTTTTCGCCATAAGCCACACGTTCCTTTTGCACCAAAGCATGCACACGTGCCAGACTGCCGGTTGCCTCCCGGCGGCGTATAAAGTCGTAGGGATAGTAGTTTCCGTGTATATCACTGGTCTGTACGACTTTCAGTTTCACCTCTCTTTCCTGCGCAGGCAGTATGCTTGTCAGGACAAAAATCCAGATAAAAAAACAACTAAATCTTTTCATTATATTTCCTTATTTCTTGTCGGTTCTTATAAGTTCATAGGATGGGTAAACATAAACCGCGCTCCATCCGTATAGGCAGGATCTATCCAAATCTCGCCGCCCCACTTCTCAACGGTCAGCTTACAGATGGACAAGCCCAAGCCGGTTCCCTGCACATATTCGTTCAGCTTCTCGAAACGTTCGAACACCCGTTTCTGTTTGTCCAATGGAATGCCGCAACCAGTGTCAGTCACCGAGAATACTGCAACATTCCCCGCCGTATCCGGCTCCAGCTTCAAGGTTATCGTACCTTCTTTTGTAAACTTGTCCGCATTGGAAAGCAGATTTATCACAACCTGCTGTAAACGCTGCACATCCGTCCGCATCTCCACTACCTCACGTTCACACTCAAATAAGAATTGATTGGTCGACCTGCGTGCCTGGGCCACGGAAGCTACTACTTGCTGGCATATCTGCACTACATTGCAGCTCTCCAAAGAAAGGATGACGCGGTCGGCCTCCAAACGGGACACATCCAATATGTCATTAATCAACCGAAGCAGCAAATCAGAGTTGGTCCTAATAATCTCGAAATAGCCACGCTGTTCTTCTTCCGAGGCTCCTCCGGCAGACAGCACGTCCGAGAAGCCCACAATCGCATTCAATGGAGTACGGATTTCGTGGCTCATATTGGCAAGGAAAGCACTCTTCAGACGGCTGGATTCTTCGGCACGGTCCTTTGCTTCGCGCAAGGCACCCTCAGATACCTCCAGTTCATCCTTCAACTTCTTTGTATGATAATAAAAGTAAAGGGAAACGAACAAACCGCCCAACAGCACCAACAGAACAGCACCGACCGACCAGATATGATACTTGTACTGTTCGTAGAAAGAAGGGGTTACGTTCAGCATCTTTACCGGCTGCGGAAGGCCGGTGATATTCAGTTTCTTTTCCTTCACAAGTTTACCGTCCAGTATGGTCTCATTCGGAATGATTTCCATATGGGTCTCACTATCCTGCGAGGTGGTCAGCAGGCGGTAGGACTGTCTTGCCATCTCCTTGCCCAAAGCACGGTAGGCAGGAACGACACCTGCCACAGCCCAATATCCCAAGCCTACGGAACTGAGCGAGAAAGTGGGCAAAGTGGGAGCTGCTTCCATCATGGCGTAGGTTGCATTCCGCATGAAGTAACCATCGTTCATGTCCACACGCCATGTCCCCATCAATATAGCTGTATTTTCCGGTAACTCATGCAATCTGTCACAAATGGTATATATGGTATTGACGCGTCCGTCCAGCAAAATCAAGTTTAGTTCCGGAAACTTCTGCATCTCCTTCACTACATAGGCCTGCATGGCAACACCACCATAACTGTTGTCTGAGACAAAAGCGATATTCTTGGTGCCGGGATACATCTGCTTTATCATATTGATGTTGGCCTCCACATCATACTCATAAACGAAGCCGGTCTTGATAGGCGAACTGGGGAAATCCGTGAAGAAGTCGACGGATTCGGGCATCCAGGTCTTCAGGTCAACGGTATCACCCGGCAGCAATATGGCGTTCCGGCTGGACAGTGCACTCACTACCGGAGTATTGCCGCATATGGAGTCTTCCAGAGAAAGATAGGCAGCCCAGGCTTCCTGCCCTATAAGTACAATCAGCGCCGGACTTTTATCACCTTGATATTTAGCCAACAGCTCAGCCATTCTCCTCTCCCAAAGAGGGGATTCGGAAAAACTCTTGCAGTTCATGTTCTCCAATGCGATGGTGTTTGTCCCGCCCAGGCGTTGGAACTCCTCCATAAAGTCGGAGATGTTGCCGGAAGTACGGCCGGCATCCGGATTATAGGAACTGATAATCAGTACCGGATGCTCTCCCGTAATAGAAAAAGCGGGCAAAAGGCAACAGAAAAGCGCTACCATGCATGGTAATATTGTACGATATATGTGTTTCAATTGATTGATTCGTTTAATTGCTCCATAGCTTTGACAAATATAGATAAAAGTTGGAACCTAAAGAAAAAACAACAATTGTTTTTTTGTACTTTTGGCACCTATTATAAAATGAGATACAAAATGATACAAGATTTTCATCGAATGATATCTGCCGCTCTCGGCATATCAGAAAGACAAATAAGCCAGACCCTCGGCCTGCTGGAAGACGGAGCGACAATCCCTTTCATCAGCCGTTACCGCAAGGAAGCAACGGGAGGACTGGACGAAGTGCAGATTGAAGCTATCCAGACGCAATATGAGAAACTGAACGAAACCGCCAAACGTAAAGAAACCATCCTGAACACCATACAGGAACAAGGCAAACTGACCGCCGAACTTCAGAAACGCATCGAGGAGACTTGGGACAATACCCTACTGGAGGACATCTACCTCCCCTACAAGCCCAAACGAAAAACACGTGCCGAGGCAGCCCGTCAAAAAGGACTGGAACCCCTCGCCACCCTGCTGATGCTGCAACGTGAGCCCCATCCGGAGGAACGCGCTGCCGGTTATGTGAAAGGAGACGTGAAGAACGTGGAAGATGCACTGAAAGGTGCCCGTGACATCATAGCCGAGCATGTTAGCGAAGACGAACGTGCCCGAAACAGCGTGCGAAACGCATTTGCCCGCCAAGGCATACTGACCGCCAAAGTAGTGAAAGGCAAAGAAGAGGAAGCGACCAAATACCGTGACTACTTCGACTGCTCCGAATCGTTGAAGCGATGCAACTCCCACCGCCTGCTCGCCATCCGGCGTGCCGAAGCGGAAGGCCTGCTGAAAGTCAGCATCAGCCCGGACGATGAGGAGTGCGTGGAACGGCTGGAACGCCAATTCGTGCGGAGCAACAACCCCTGCGGACAGCAAGTGGCAGAAGCCGTGCAGGATTCCTACAAACGCCTATTGAAGCCATCCATAGAGACGGAATTTGCCACGCAAAGTAAGGAACGTGCTGATGAGGAAGCCATCAAGGTATTTGCCGAAAACCTCCGTCAGTTGTTGCTGGCTTCACCACTGGGGCAAAAGCGTGTGATGGGTATAGACCCCGGATTTCGTACGGGTTGTAAAGTTGTGTGCCTCGATGCACAAGGAAATCTGCTCCACAATGAGAACATCTACCCCCACCCTCCGGTCAGCAAGCAGAAAGAGGCATTTGCCAAGCTGCAAATGATGATAGAGTCTTATAAGATAGATGCCGTAGCCATAGGTAACGGAACTGCCAGCCGCGAGACGGAGGAGTTCTTGAAACATCAGCGCTTCAACCGCGACATACAGATATTCATCGTCAGCGAGCAGGGAGCTTCCATCTATTCGGCCTCTAAAATTGCACGGGACGAGTTTCCCGACTACGACGTCACCGTACGCGGTGCTGTGTCCATAGGCAGACGACTGATGGACCCGCTGGCAGAGTTGGTAAAGATTGACCCGAAATCTATTGGTGTGGGGCAATACCAGCATGATGTGGACCAAACCAAGCTGAAAAAATCACTGGACCAGACCGTAGAAAACTGTGTAAACTTGGTAGGTGTCAACCTGAACACCGCAAGCAGCCATCTACTGACCTACATCTCGGGATTGGGTCCGCAACTGGCACAGAACATTGTGAACTATCGCGCCGAAAACGGTGCCTTCACCTCGCGCAAGGAACTGATGAAAGTACCTCGTATGGGTGCCAAGGCGTTTGAGCAATGTGCCGGCTTCCTACGCATTCCGCAGGCAAAGAATCCGCTGGACAATACTGCCGTACACCCGGAAAGCTATTGTATCGTAGAACAAATGGCAAAGGACTTGGGTTGCAGCGTAGCCGAGCTGATAGCCAGCCGGGAGCTGCGTCTGAAGATTAATCCCGAACGCTACCTCTCCCCCACCGTGGGCATGCCGACACTGAAAGACATCCTGCAAGAGCTGGACAAGCCCGGACGTGACCCACGCGGACCGATAAAGATATTTGAATTTGACAAGAACGTGCGCACCATCAACGACCTGCGCGAAGGCATGGAATTGCCCGGCATCGTAGGAAACATCACCAACTTCGGCGCATTTGTCGATATAGGCATCAAGGAAAACGGACTGGTACACCTCTCCCAACTCGCCGACAGATTCATATCAGACCCTAATGAAGTAGTGTCCATTCATCAACATATACGCGTAAAGGTACTCAGCATAGATATGGACCGGAAACGCATACAGCTGACAATGAAAGGAGTGGAACAGAATTAGTGATTAGGGATTAATGATTAATGGTTAGTGGTTAATGGTTTCTGTATTAATCATTAATCCCTAATCACTAATCCCTTATAATAGTGTCTTAAGATAATTACTGTACCAAGCACTAAAAGTAGTGAACACAGAATAGAGCCTTCGAACCCGAAAGTTCCTCCATTTATCAGATTTTCTTCCGGAAAGTGAAGAATCAGCAGATTCTCATTGCTAAATTCATTTCCACTGACTTTATATCCCAAAACAGAACCTTGAATCCAGTTCCAGAACCAATGCAAGGCAATGGGGAAACAGAGGTTGCGCGTGTATATATAGGAAGCTCCCAAGAAACAACCCGCCAGCATGATATTCAAAAACGGGACGAAGGCAAAGCTGGGATTGAAAAGATGCATCAACGAAAATAACACCGCAGAGATAAGCAATGCCACAAACTTATTGACGCCTCCATCCAGCATACGCCCTAAAATGAAACCGCGTCCAATAACTTCTTCCGTAACTGCCACTAAAAAATAAAGCAAAAGACTCGACAACAACGAAATGGGAGAAAACAAGACCCCTGCCACTTCCACAGCCCCCAACAATAAAGACAAGCCAAAACCAACTACATACAAGAACACGACAAACAAAGCTCCGTTCAGCAGGCTTCTGCCCCATCCCTTCAAAGACAAGCCCAAGCTCGAAAAAGGAAGCTTCCTGAAGCCCAGCACCATACAAGCGGCAATAAGCCCACTGGCCAACATCAAGACTTCATTCAACATCATTAAATAGACGCTCATCCCACCAGCTTGTGTCTTCAACTCAGGGAAAGCAATCGCAAAAGGTATGGCAAACAAAAACAGAAAAATCACAAAAAGTACAGTAAACAGTACTATATCAACGAATGCCAGCCAAATACGTTTTGTTTTACTCATAGCAACACACTCTTCCTTCACCGTTTCTTCCGTCTCCATTTGTATCTCATTTTGATTAATATCCGACAAAAATAATAATAAAAAGAAAAAACTTCATGTATTCCTGCCGGTTTCTTCTTATATTTGAAAAATCAATCTGGAATCGACAAACATGAAACTAAGAAAAATACTTTTAGCCGTTGCCGGACTGGCGTTAATGCTGAATGCCTCGGCACAAAAATCCAAAAGATACTACGTGGCCAAACCTGGCACCCTGGTGGAACTGATGACAGAAGCGGAAGCCAATGAAATCACCCAACTGACCCTGCAGGGCAAGCTGAATGCCGTAGATTTCAGGCATCTACGGGATGAATTCAAAAACCTGCAACTGCTGGACATTTCCAATGCCTCCATCAGCATGTATGCAGGCAAGAACGGGACTTATCCAAACCGTTTTTATGTATATCCTGCCAATTGCATTCCGGCATATGCCTTCTGCAAGCAAATGGACAACAGTACATTTGTAGGTAAGGAGACGCTGACCAGGATTATCCTTTCCGACAAGACCAAGAACATCGAAGATGCTGCCTTTAAGGGATGCAAAAATCTCAAGATATGCCAGATACGGAAGAAAACGGCTCCCAATCTGTTGTCCGAAGCATTGGCCGATAGCGTTACAGCCATATTTGTTCCATTGGGATGCAGTGACTCCTACCGTACCAAAAAGAAATGGGAGACCTTTGCATTCATTGAAGGAGAACCACTGACAGTAAATGTGCAGATTGGTAAAATGGGCAGCCTTGCCAGCGAACTGTTAAGAGCCGGATTTCAGCCCAAAGACGTTAACTTTCTGACCGTTGAAGGAAAAATGGACGAAGCCGACTTCACATTGATACGCGACTATATGCCCAATCTGGTTTCCATCGACATGACCAACAGTAATGCCACTGCAATTCCCGACTATACTTTCACCCAAAAGAAGTATCTGCTGAACGTACGGCTCCCGCAAGAGCTTAGAAGCATCGGACAGCGTGCATTCAGTGGCTGCGGCCGTTTGTGCGGCACGCTGGTGCTTCCTGCCAGTGTAACCGCCATTGAGTACGGAGCATTTATGGGATGCGACAACCTGCGCTATGTGCTTGTCACGGGGAATAAGATTACCACGCTAGGCGACAACCTTTTCGGCGAAAGCCAAGGCAAAATTATATATAAGGAGAAACAATAACTCAGACTATTCCCCGCCTTAATAAGAACAAAGAGACTCTTTTAATAGCAAAAGAAGGTGTGTCAGAATGATAGCTAAAAATCATTCTAACACACCTTCTTCTTTTTTTCAATATCGCACAAGCCTTTATTAAACAAAAAAGATATGAAAGAAGAATCGTTCCATCATGAGGAAAAAATCGTTCCACCATGGTGGAACGATTTTTTCCTCATGATG
>ENA-OZSR01000302-OZSR01000302.1-human-gut-metagenome-genome-assembly--contig:-NODE-302-length-12306-cov-9.545588_pt1 | contig 12306 bp, 13 predicted proteins | sample MGYA00244128_ERZ653978 | MGnify/ENA primary metagenome ERZ653978 (study PRJEB26926, sample SAMN06164786) | human gut metagenome | biome: ENVO:00009003; feature: ENVO:2100002; material: ENVO:00002003...
GCGGAGCTCCCTTGTGGGGTTTGGGGCAACGCCCCAACTGTTCCACGGGCGACCATTCCAAAGGAAAAGTCAACAAAGGCGCAGGCAGCGAAGCGTCCCTGCCAGTAACTTTGCGCTCCCGCAGGAGCGCCCCCAACTTGCTTTTCCCACCCCTTGCACATTGCCGCGCCAAATGGGCGCGACCAAGCAGCTGGCTTTCCAATGATATAACAAGGAGGAATCATCATGCGTCACAAAGGAATGACTTTCTGCAAGCTGCTCGGTCTGCTGGTGCTGGCACTGCTGCTGACTGGCTGTGCCCAGCAGCCGCAAGCGCCCTTCGATGGGGTCATCGCAACGTCCGACGTGGTATTCAACCTTGATTTTACAGCGCTGAATACGACCTACACGTCCACGCTGATTGTGCCGGAAGGCAAGGAAATCATGGTGGACATCCAGTGCGACGGCGGGCGCATCGACGTGACCATCACCCCGGAGGACGGTGAGCCGATTTACACCGGCAAGCGGCTGCCGACGAGCAGCTTCAGCATCGTGCCGAAGACGCCGGGCAAGTACACCGTGACTATCAGCGGAGAAAACGCCAGCGGAAGCGTGTATGTGTACGTCGAGGGTGCAGTTCACTATGATGACGAACCAGCGGAGAATAAATAATCGGCAGTAGAACAATCCCCCATGCAGTGCAAAAAACGGCTGCATGGGGGATTCGTCTGTTTATTCGGATTTTTTCGCGGGCGCTGGGTTCACGTCGAGATTCAGCGCCGTGCATTGCTGATGGGCGCGGCGGTATTCGCTGGGCGATATGCCCGTTTCCTCGCTGAATGCGCGGTTGAACGTGCGGACGCTCTCAAAGCCGCAGCCGAGGGCAATCTCCTGCATTCCCTTGTTTGTGAACGCCAATCGGCGCATGGCGGCGGTTACGCGCAGGCTTTTCAGGTAGGCGTTGAAGCCCATGCCAATTTGGTGGTTGCAAATGCGGGAGAGCTGGAATTGCGACAACCCCAGATGCTCCGCTGCCTGCGTGAGCGTGATGGGGTCGTGGAAATTCTCGTGCAGGTACTGCATCACTTCTTCTTCGGCGGACATGGCAAGTTTCTGCGCGGAGATGGGCGCGCGCGCGTCGAACAGCAGGCCGAGCAGCATCAGCAGCCGCCCAGTATGCACCAGCCGGTTCGCTTTGCGCTCTTCCGGCATCAGCATGTGGTCAATCATTTCGGGGATGAGTGGCGAATAGCTCCCTGCACGGTAAATCGGGTTGGGGAGTGCATAGCCATCGACGAAGAGCGAGCGCAGATCGTCGGGCATGGTATCGTGGAGCAAGGCGAAGCAGAAGATGTTGCTGTGATTGGGCGTTCGATAGCTGTGGCGCACTTGCGGGAAAATCAGGCAGATGTCGCCTTTCTTCAGCGTGTAGTTCTTTTCGTCGATGGTGGCGCAAAGTTCGCCGTCCAGCACATAGATGCATTCGAGACCGCCATGAACATGCGGAATGTAGTGCAGGTTCTCCAGCACACTGTATGTATAGCCGTTCTCGTGCAGATTGGGGTAGAGCCATTCCTTATCGGGCATTACCAAACACCTCCTGACTGCAGTCCTTGAAAAATACCGCCCTCATTCTCCCACCCTGACGAGGTGGAATCTGAGGTTGGAAAAAGTATAGCCAAAACCTCAAGAATTGTCAAGCTGTGCTGCAAAAAATGACTGATTTCAGAACGCTTGATTGTATACAGAATACATCGCTTTAGTACGGTGATTCGGGACATTGCAGACCCTACAAGAATCGTGGGATTGCAAAAAGTGTCCGATAAAGATGCAAAAACTATGACGTTTTATGCACGAAAACGGCCGAAAAGTCCGAAAATTGCATTTGACAAGCGAAAAGAAATCGTGTAGAATAGCACTACGTTCAAAGTGGAACGACGGATTCGTCGTTCCATTTTCCGTATCAGGGGACATTGTACTTTTCATGTTTTTTTATGCAGAGTCCCCTGCAAGAAAAGAAAGGATGGTCGAGAGCCATGACGAGCGAAATTCTCCGGAATGAGGAATGCAACCCGAACCTGCTGAAGAAGAAGGGGCTGGAACTGCTGGACGCGGGAAAGACCAACGAAGCGGTGGAGTGCTTCTCCAAGGGACTGGTGTATGCCCCCTTTGACAGCCTGATGCGTTTCTGGCGCGGCCGCAAGCTGATTGGGCGCGAGGAATACACGCAGTCGGCGTCCGACCTGAAACTGGCGGCGCTGGAAAACCCGGAAGACTGGGGATGCTGGTACTACCTGGGCGTGGCGTGCTACCTCGGCGGCATGTATGAAGAGGCGAAAGTCGCTCATGCAAACAGCAAGACGCTGATGAAGAAGTACGGCGTGAACGCGCTGCCCGCAACGACGGACTGGTACTGGATGATCTGCATGAAGCTGGGTCAGCCGGAGGAAGCCGCGAAGGCACTGGAGGACATCACGCCCGATATGCCCACCGAGGATGGCGACTACCTCTGCCGCGTACTGCTCTATAAGGGTGTGCTGAAGCCGGAAAACTTCGTGGAGGAATGCGAGAAGAACTGCAAGAATCCCGAACGTCCGCGCATTTACCACCTGATGCTCACCTACGGTCTGGCGAATTACCTGCACTATCAGGGGCGCGATGCGGAAGCAATCCCGCTGCTGAAAGAATTGGCGGAATCGCCAGATAACCGCGCGCTGTTCGCTGTCAAGCAGTCCATGCAGGATTTGGACGCGATGGGCGTCAGCTACACTGTTCCCGCAAAGGCATGATATTCCGCCTGCAAAACGCGGGTTGAATATAAATGGAAACGCTGCTTTCAAGAAGCAGTGCTTCCAAGTAGAATAGTAGAAGGGAAGGAACTCAACATGAAGAAGCTGCTTACTGCCCTGCTCACGCTCGCCATGGCGTTCACGATGGTCTTTGCGACCGCCGCGTCCGCGGAAGATGGCTACAAGGACTCCATCACCTGGGTCATTGGCAACGATCAGGATATTCTCGATCCGCAGAACAATGTTTCCAACAGCAAGGTTATGCCGCAGTACTATAACGGTCTGCTGGGCTACGACAACGATGGCAACGTCGTTTGCAAGATGGCGGAAAGCTATGAAGCGTCCGAGGACAAGATGACGTGGACGTTCCATCTGCGTCAGGACGTGTACTTCCACTCCGGCCGTCACTGCACCGCCCACGACTTCGAGGCGACGTTTGACCGCCTGCTGAATACCGAAAATCCGCAGCGCTACACCTCGAACGCTTCTTCCTTCATTGATACGGCGGTTGCGACGGACGACTACACCTTCGTCATCACCCTGAAGGAGCCCAAGGCGTTCTTCCTGCAGGCGATTGCGAAGCAGTGGGCATTCGTGCTGAATCCTGAATACATCGAAAAGTATGGCGCTGACCTCGGCAAGACCGCGGAGAGCGTTGACGGCACGGGCCCCTTCAAGTGCACCCAGTGGGACAAGGGCGAGGTCATGAAGTTTGAAGCCTTTGAGAACTACTACGAAGGCGCACCCCTCACCCATGAAATCGTCATGAAGATTGTTCCTGAACAGACCAGCCGCGCGATTGCCGTCGAAACTGCTCAGGCGGACATCGCCGACGGTGTTTCCCCGGATGACGCGGTTCGCCTGGACGCGCTGGACGGTGTGACCGTCAGCAAGACCGATGGCAACGGCTGCCACCTGTTCCAGTTCAACTGCGCTTCCGACCATGCGCCGATGAGCATCCCGGCTGTCCGTCAGGCTATCTGCTATGCCATCGACCGCAACGCCATCTGCGAATACCTCTACAGTGGCTTGGGCGAAATCCCGATTGACAGCATCATGGCGCCCTCTGTGGCGGGTTACTCCTCTGTCGGCGTTGTGCCCTACGACCCGGAAAAGGCGAAGCAGCTGCTGGCGGAAGCCGGTTATCCGGACGGCTTTGACCTGACCATCATGACCAGCGCAATGTACAACCGCGCTGTGGAAATGGCGGAAATCATCGCGGAAGAACTGAAGGAAATCGGCATCAACGCCAAGCTGGAAGTCGTCGAGCGCGCGGTGTTCACCTCCGCGTGGGCGAACTTCACGCCTGAAGAGTTCAACGAGAAGTTCGGCTGGGATATGTTCATCATGGGCTCCGGCGGCGACTCCGACGCGGACACGCTGCTCAAGCGCATCATGCACTCCGCCGACACCAACGTCAACAACTACGGCTTCTATAACAATGCGGAAGTGGACGAGCTGCTGGAAAAGGGCGCTGTGACCATGGACGAAACTGAGCGCAACGCTATCTACGCGCGCATCGCGCAGATTACCATGTATGAAGATCCCTTCGGCGCTTACATGAACCTGCGCAAGAATGTGTACGCGCTGTCCGACAAGATTGAGGGCTTTGCTGTGAACTCCTCCAACACCATGGATCTGGCTCATGTGCGCTGCCGTGAGTAATCCCAACAGGTATTGAATCAGGCGCGGCGGAGGGTTTCCCGACCTTCCGCCGCGCCTCCCAAAAAGAAAACATCCTAAAAGACCTTCGGTACAGCGCAACCAACTTAGATGGGAACGCCGAAGGTTTCCAAGGGCGCGAAACCCTGCGCAACAAGCAAAATCAAGCAAAAAGGTATCATCCATCCAAACAGTAGAAACCAAGGCTTTATGTAGTATAGTAACAGGGGGGATGTCCCGTGGGGAAATACATTGTTAAGCGGATTCTGCAAGTGATACCCATGTTGTTCATTTTGTCGCTGATTGTGTTCATGATGGTGCGGCTGATTCCGGGCGACCCGGTGGACATGATGCTGGGCATGGATATTCCGAAGGACACCAAGGAATATGAACGTGAACGTCTGGGTCTGAACGACCCGCTGTATATCCAGTATTTCCGCTTCGTGGGCAATGCGCCGCACGGCGATTTGGGCACGTCGATTTTCTCCGGCAAGCCCGTCGTGGAGGAACTGGCGAAGCGCTTCCCCAAGACGCTGACGCTCGCTGTTGGCGGCACGCTGTTTGGCGCTGCTGTGGGCGTGCTGCTGGGCATCATTGCGGCCATCCACCGCAATAAATTTGCGGATAACCTCATCATGGTTTTGTCGCTCCTGACGGTTTCGACGCCGTCGTTCTTCCTTGCGCTCATATTGATGCTTATATTCTGTTTGAATTTAAGGTGGCTGCCAAGTATCGGCATGGATACATGGCAGGGAGCTGTTCTCCCGATTGCCACCCTTGGCTTGCAAGCAATCGGCAGCATTGCGCGCACCACGCGCAGCGCGATGCTGGACGTTATCCATCAGGATTATATCCGCACGTCTCGTTCCCGCGGCGTGCCGGAGCGCGTGATTACCTATCGTCATGCGTTCAAGAACGCGCTGATTCCCGTGCTGACGACCATCGGTCTGCGCTTCGGCGGACTGCTCGCCGGCGCAACGCTGGTGGAAACGGTGTTCTCGATTCCCGGCATCGGGCGTTTCGTCGTCGATTCGGTCAGCAACCGCGATTATCCCGCGATTCAGGGGGCTGTGCTGGTGCTGGCAGTGACGTTTGTGCTGGTCAATACGCTGGTTGACCTGCTGTATGCGGCGGTTGATCCGCGCGTGAAGTACGATTAAGGAGGAACACGGCAGATATGAAGAACAAGCATCCTGTGCTGCGCCGGTTCATGCGCAGAAAGGTCTCCGTGGTCGCCGCCGCTGTCCTCATCCTGTTCGTGCTGATTGCGATTCTCGGCCCGCTGGTGTGGCAGGTTGACCCGCTCAAACAGAGCGTCATGAAGAAGTATGGCCCGATGACGGTGCAACATCCGCTCGGCACGGACAATCTGGGCCGCGATACGCTGGCGCGCATGATTTACGGCGCGCGTGTGTCGCTGGCCATCAGCTTCGCGGGCGTGCTGTCCGGCGCGCTGATTGGTGTGCTCCTCGGCGTGAGCGCCGGCTATTTCGGCGGCTGGGTCGATGCGATTATCAGCCGGTTCATCGACATTTTGCTCGCCTTCCCTGGCCTGCTGCTTGCCATCACCATCGTCGCGGTGCTGGGACCGGGTTCGGTCAACACCGTCATTGCCATTACGATATTTACCATACCGGGCTTGACACGCATGGTGCGAAGTGTCGTGCTGAGCCTGAAAAGCTCGGAATATGTCGAGGCGTGCAAGACGATGGGCGAAAGCAATCTGCGCATCATCTTCACCCACGTCATCCCGAACTCCATGTCCCAGATTATCGTCAATGTGACGCTGAGCCTTGGCACGGCGATTCTGACGGCTTCGTCCCTGTCGTTCCTCGGCTTGGGCGTGACGCCGCCGGAAGCCGAATAGGGCGCAATGCTGTCGCAGATGCGCGAAGTCATCCGCACTTACCCCACGGGCGTGCTTGTCCCCGGTATCGCCATTACGCTGGTGGTCATGAGCTTCTCGCTGGTGGGCGATGGTCTGCGCGACGCGCTTGACCCGAAACTCAAGAATAACTAATACTATTTCTAAATTCGCCTGCGCCAGCTGCTTGCGCCTTTTCCATTCTCATTTAGAAATAGTATGATGAGGAGGTCATCCTGATGTCGGAACCCGTATTGCAGGTCAAAGGTCTGAAAACCTACTATTATACCGAAGAGGGCGTCGTCCCCGCAGTGGACGGACTGGATTTCGAGGTTGAGCCGGGCGAAACGTTTGCCATCGTCGGCGAAAGCGGCTGCGGCAAGTCTGTGACCTCGCTGTCCATCCTGCGCCTGATTCCCTCGCCGCCCGGCAAAATTATTGACGGCGAAATCATCTACCACGGTCAGGACTTGGTGAAAAAGTCGGAGCGCGAAATGCGCAGCATCCGCGGCAATGACATCTCGATGATTTTCCAAGAGCCAATGACCAGCCTGAACCCCGTCTTTACCGTCGGACAGCAGATTGGCGAATCGTTCCGCTTCCATCAGCAGATGGGCAAGGCGGAAATGCTCAAAAAGTCCATCGAAATGCTGCGGCTTGTCGGCATCCCGGAGCCGGAACACGTCATCAACGATTATCCAAACCAGCTCTCCGGCGGTATGCGCCAGCGCGTTATGATTGCCATGGCGCTGGCGTGCAACCCGAAAATCCTGATTGCGGACGAACCAACGACCGCGCTGGACGTGACGATTCAGGCGCAGATTATGCGCCTGCTGAAGCAATTGCAGGAGAAGATGGGCACATCCATCATTCTTATCACGCATGACCTCGGTATTGTGGCGCAGATCGCCAAGCACGTCATGGTCATGTACTGCGGACAGGCGGTGGAGTACAGCGATGTGCGATCCATCTACAAGAATCCGCTGCACCCTTACACGGCGGGTCTGCTGCGCTCGATTCCGAAGCTGACGGATGACGATATGGAGGAACTGCCCAGCATTCCCGGCATGGTGCCGTCGCCCAGCGAGAAGCTGCAGGGCTGCCGGTTCGCGCCGCGGTGCGAGAAGTGCGGCGCGCGCTGCAAGAAGGAAATGCCGGACTTGGTGACGCTCGAAGACGGGCGCAAGGTGCGGTGCTTCCTGTACGAAGGAGGCGTTGAGGGATGAGCGAGAACGAAAAGAAGAAGCTGCTGGAAATCAAGGACCTGAAAATCTATTATCCCATCAAGGGAAAGCGCGACGCGGAGGGCAAACCCGCGTACGTCAAGGCGGTAGACGGCGTGACGTTCGACGTGTACGAGAACGAGACGTTCGGTCTGGTCGGCGAAAGCGGCTGCGGCAAATCCACAACGGGGCGCACGGTCGTCCGGCTGAACAAGCCTACGGCGGGCAGTGTCACCTTCGAGGGGCATGACCTGTTCGCGAAGATGAACCGTCAGCAGAACATGGATTTGACCCAGAAAATTCAGATTATCTACCAAGACCCGTATTCCTCTCTTGACCCGCGCTTCACGGTCGGACGCTGCATCGAAGAGCCGCTGATTGTCCACCACATGGGCAACAAGGAGGAGCGCCGCGCCCGCGTGCTGCAGCTCATGCACGACGTCGGCCTGCGCGAAGAGGTCTACACGCGCTATCCGCACGAGTTTTCCGGCGGTCAGCGGCAGCGCATCGGCGTTGCGCGCGCATTGGCGCTTGACCCGAAGCTGGTTGTCTGCGACGAGCCGGTCAGCGCGCTGGACGTGTCGATTCAGGCGCAGATTCTGAATCTGATGCGCGAATTGCAGCGGAAATATCAGCTGACGTACATCTTCATTTCGCACAACCTGAGCGTCGTCAAACACATCTGCGACCGCATTGCTGTGATGTATCTTGGCAACATCGTCGAAATTGCGCCGAAGAAGGAACTGTTCGACAACCCGCTGCATCCGTACACGAAGGCGCTGCTTGGGGCGATTCCGATTCCAGACCCGGACATCCCCGCGATGCAGGACATGCTGGAAGGCGATGTACCGAGTCCCATCAACCCGCCGAAGGGCTGCTGCTTCCACACACGGTGCCACGGCTGCTGCAAGGAATGCACCGCGCAGAAGCCGAAACTGGTTAATGTCGGCAATGACCACTGGGTGGCCTGCTGCAAGGTGTAAGCAGGGACGTGCCCCCAATAAACACGCGCACACAGCATGAAAATGCGCGCAGCTCAATCGCGAAAAAGGGTCAAGGGAGGAACTCCCTTGTGTAATATGAAAGGAAGGTAAAAAATCATGGGAATTCAGCATCTGGATGTATCGAAGGGCGGTTATTCGCGCGTGACCTTCTCGAAGAATCTGGCATTCTTCACCGGTCATGCCGCGCCGCAGTATCAGACGCTCAAAGAGCAGGCAGAGGGCATCCTCAAGCGCTATGACGAGCTGTTCAAGCAATTTGGCCTGAAAAAGAGCAATATCCTCTATACGACGTGCTTCATGAAGAACGCCGATGATGAGGACGAATTCGCCGACATCTACTTCCAGTGGATTGACCCGAAGAATCCGCCGGCGGGCGTGACGGTCACGGGGCTGCCGATTCAGCATTCGCCCGTGGGGGATAACATCCTGATGGAGCTGAGCTTCATCGTCGCGACGAATGACAGCCTCCCGATTAAGCGCTATGATGTTACCCGCGGCTGCCGCATGGTGGAATACGATGGCATGGCGTATTTCACCGGGCATGTGTATCCCAAGGTGGATACGCTGGGCGAACAGGTGGCGGGCGTACTCAACCGCTATGACGAGCTGTTCGAGAAGTTCGGTCTGAAGAAGGAAAACGTCATCGTGGCGAATGGCTTCATCAAGAATATGGCGCACTACGGCGAAATCGCCGAGCCCTTCAATGCCTATTTCGGGGAGAATCCCCCGGCGGGCGTGATTGTCGAAGCGCCGCCGCGCCAGAATACGCCCTTCGGCCCGAAGCTGGAAATTGAGCTGGCGCTGTTCGTGGCGACGGGTGAAAACCCGCAGATTACCCGCCGCGACGTTGTGCCGGGCATGAGCCGCGTGGTGGAGTACAACGGCATCGCGTGGTTCACGGGTCACAGCGCACGTCCGGAATTCAAGACGCTGGCGACGCAGAGCGAGGCGGTCATGAAGCGCTACGCGGAGCTGTTCGAGCAGTTCGGCTACAAGAAGGAAAACATCCTCATGGAATACGGCTATGTGCGCGATATTGAGCAGGTGAATGACTACCTCGGCGCACGCAAGGTGTTCATTGACCCGGAAAATCCTCCGGCGGGCGTCGTTGTGCAGGCGAAGCCGTCGGGCGACGAAAATCAGCTGGAAGTGCAGTTCATCGTCAATCTGGATTGAGGAGGTATTGTTCCTATGAGCAAGAAGGGCTTGAAGGAAAACCAAATCTTCGCCGCACGTGACACGGTGGAAGAAAACGACAAAATCAAGGCGGCGCGGGAGGCCGTTGCTGCTGACCCGACGAACGCTGAGAAGTACATGGCGCTGGGGCTGGCGCTGCGCGGACAGATGTTTTTCCGCGAGGCGCTGGAGGCGTACTCCATCGGGCTGACCTATGACCCGTTCATGTCCCTGCTGTACCGTCATCGCGGTCATGCGTATGTGAATTTGGGGCAGTATCAGGAAGCTGCGGCGGATTTCGAGATGGGGCTGCGCATCGACCCGAAGAACTGGGACTGCTGGTATCATCTGGGGCTGAGCTACCACCTGATGGGCAGCTACGAGCGCGCGCTCAAAGCCTATGAAACCTGCTATGCGCTGTCGCCTACGGATGAATACCGCATCTGCACGACCGACTGGTACTGCATGACGCTGATGAAGATGGGGCGCATCGATGACATGCGCAAGGCAGCGGCGCGCATTCACAAGGATATGGAACCCGGCATGAGCGAAGGCTACTTCGATCGCGTACTGGTCTACAATGGCACGCGGAATATCGATGAGGTGCTGGCGGAAGCCGCGGCGAAGGATGACCACATGTACGCCACGGGCGCATATGGCTTGGCGGTGTACGAGGAATATGTGCTGGGCAACCGCGAGAAGGCGAAGGAAATCCTGACGCGCATTGCGGGCCGCGACGAGACGTGGGGCGGTTTTGCGGAACACGCCGCTGCTGATCAGCTGAAGCATTGGGACGACTGAAGTCGTACAATAAATATGAATCACAGGCAGGAAAGACCCTGATTCATCGCGAAAAAGAAAGGCGGATGACAAACCATGAGCGAAAAGAAGAAGGTCGGTCTGGACATTGCCCGCTCCAGCACGCTGGTGCAGGAATATCAGGTCGCGTCTTGGGAGCGGAACGAACTGCCGACGACCCCGGAACTGACCGCAATCGACGAAAAGATTGCGAAGGATCCGGAGAACGCCGAACTCCATAAGGAGCGCGGGCTGCTGCTGGCGGGTCTGGGCTACTACCGTGAGGCGGCGGAATGCTACTCCCGCGCCATTGCCATCAATCCCTTCAACTGGGAATACTACCGCCATCGTGCGCACCGCTTCGTGTCCTGCGGTTACTTTGCCGATGGCGCGGCGGACTTCACCATCGCGTCCCGCCTGAATCCGAACGACTGGAACGTGTGGTATCATCTGGGCTTGAGCTACTTCCTGCTGGGCATGTATGACAAGGCGGACTGGGCGTACACGCGCTGTGCCGCGCTGAGCAAGACCGCTGACGATATCTGCGCTGTGACGGACTGGCATTACATGACGCTCAAGCGGCTGGGCAAGGACGAAGAGGCGGCGAAGCTGCTGGACGAAATTACCGAGGACATGCCTGTGTCCGATGAGGTGGCGAACTCTTACTATCAGCGCCTGCGCGTCTACAAGGGGCTGCGCGCGCCGGAAACGCTCTTCACCAACGCGGGCGACGATGCGGGGCTGGACGTTATCACGCAGGGCTTCGGCGTGGCGAACTACTACCGCATGAACGGCCAGGAAGAAAAGGGCGTCGAAATGCTCAAGAAGGTCGTGTACACGGCGGAACACAGCAAGTGGTACGCGGCGTTCGGCTGCCTGGCAGCGCGTGTTGACCTGAAGAACATCGGTCAGGCTTGAAGGGAGGAGCGAGAACAATGAATCAGGCATATGAATCGGCGAGCTTTGTGCGCTGCGTTGTGCCGGAGACGGCGGATATTCAGGCGGCGAGCGCGGCTGTGGCTGCGAATCCCGAAAGCGGCGACGCTTGGATGAAGAAGGGTCATGCGCTGGCGAAGGTGTCCATGATGCGCGAGGCGGAAGAGTGCTACGCCATGGCGATTTCCTGCGATCCCTTCAACTGGGAATATTACCGTCATCGTGCGCATCGCTTCCTGTCCTGCTGGCGCTTTGAGGATGCCGCGGCGGATTTCGTGATTGCGTCCCGTCTGAATCCGAATGATTGGAATGTGTTCTACCATCTGGGTCTGAGCTACTTCCTCCTGCGTGATTATGCGAAGGCGGCGAAGGCGTATGCGCGCTGCTATGAGCTGACAGACGCCGATCCGGAGCTGATTGCCGTGACCGACTGGTACTACATGACGCTCAAGCGCCTTGGCAACGACGAGGAAGCGGCGAAGATTCTTGCACGCATCACCGACCACATGAATCCGGGCGAGAACACCGCCTATTATGCGCGTCTGCTGATGTACAAGGGCTTGAAGAAGCCGGAAGAGCTGCTGTCCGCCGACCCCGAGGAGGTTACGGCACTGGAGCTCATCACCATGGGCTTCGGCATCGCGAACTATTTCCTTCAGAATGGTCAGCCTGACAAGGCATATGACCTGATGGAGCGCGTGGTGAAGGCGGGCGACGAAAACGACTGCTACTTCGCTTTCGCTTACCTCGCCTCCAAGGTCGATTTGGCACACAAGGGATAATACTATTTCCAGATTCAACTGCGCCAACTGCTTGCGCCTTTTCCCTTCTGGCGTCCGCTCATTCCACTTAGCGTAGCGCTGCTACGCTGCGTT
>ENA-OZSR01000314-OZSR01000314.1-human-gut-metagenome-genome-assembly--contig:-NODE-314-length-11932-cov-4.044708_pt1 | contig 11932 bp, 7 predicted proteins | sample MGYA00244128_ERZ653978 | MGnify/ENA primary metagenome ERZ653978 (study PRJEB26926, sample SAMN06164786) | human gut metagenome | biome: ENVO:00009003; feature: ENVO:2100002; material: ENVO:00002003...
ACTATATTTGTAGCATACTGTTATTCAGAATGAAAAAGATGAATAACAATATCCTATGAACAATCAAATAAAAAAGATATGAAATCAATCTTAGACAATCGCCCTGAATTGGCCAAAGAGGTGAATAAAGTAGCCGAAGTAGCCGGATATTTGTGGCAAAAAGGATGGGCCGAACGTAACGGAGGTAATATCACCGTCAATATCACCGAATATGTAGACGATGAAATCCGTCAGATGCCCGCTATCAGCGAAGTAAAACAAATCGGTGTAACACTGCCTCACTTGAAAGGCTGTTATTTTTATTGCAAAGGAACCAATATGCGTATGCGGGATTTGGCGCGTTGGCCTATGGACAACGGTTCTGTCATCCGTATTTTGGATGACTGTGCCAGCTATGTCATCATTGCCGACAAACCGGTTCAACCTACTTCGGAAGTTCCCTCCCACCTGAGCGTACACAATTACCTCATCAGCATAGGTTCTCCTTACAAAGCATCCGTGCATACACACCCCATCGAACTGATTGCCCTGTCTCACAACAAAAAGTTCATGGAAAAAGATGTGGCAACCAACCTGTTATGGAGTATGATTCCTGAAACAAAAGCATTCTGTCCGCGTGGCCTGGGCATGATTCCTTATCAATTGCCTAGTTCTGTAGAATTAGCCGATGCAACCATCAAGGAACTAGCCGATTATGATGTCGTTATGTGGGAAAAACACGGCATTTTTGCCGTTGACCGTGACGTAATGGCCGCATTCGACCAAATCGATGTTTTAAATAAATCCGCATTGATTTACATCGCTGCCAAGAATATGGGATTTGAGCCGGACGGTATGAGTCAGGAACAGATGAAAGAAATGAGTGTGGCTTTTAATCTACCCAAATAATATTTTATAGTCTTCCCCTAATGGGGAGATTTTAAAGATGATTTGACTCCGCATGGGGACAAATCATCTTTTTTATTATCGGGACTCAAAAGATAAATCGCGTACTTAACTCATTGACAGTTTGATTATCTTATGTTTTTTTCAGAACAATGAGTATTCTTTTTGGCTATCTTTGGCAAGGACAGATTCACTAAACCTACAGAGAGATATGAAAGCAAATAAATTATTCCTTTTGGCAAGTCTCCTTCTATCAGGCAGTATGATACCTATAACGGCTCAGAACAAGAAAGAGAAGAAACAACAAAGAGAACAAGCAGTACGCGAGGCTGTTGACGCAAAGGCATACAAAATCAATGTGGACCGGGTAATGCCTATGAAAGGAGGCAGCAAACACCTGACTTCCGATTATTCTTTAGAAATAAGAAACGATTCGGTATATTCCTATCTGCCTTATTTCGGAGTGGCGTATAACGTTCCTTACGGAGGTGGAAAAGGATTAAATTTTAGTGCTCCTTTATCAGAATATACTTCAACATATAGCAAAAAGGGAAATGCTAAAATCACACTAAAAGTACGGAACGAGGAAGACAATTACCTTTACAATATCACCATTTATCCCAATGGCAGCAGTAACATACAGGTCACCCCCACAAACAGACAATCTATTTCTTTCTCCGGAGAAATGGATCTAAAGAAGAAAGAATGAACCATAAATAAAAAAGGGAGATGTCAAAATTATACCTCCAGAAACACTTAGAACAAAAAGGTTAGAGGCTGTTAAGATAAAAAATTGTATATTTGCCGATAAGTGTGACCTAATTTTAAAACAGAGAAACATGCATTACAACGACCAAGGCGCTGATTTTAAATACCTAATTGTCAATGAGCGTGACAAGCGTTTCGGCTTGTCGGTGACTACCGTCGGATTCCAGGCTATCAGGGCCGGAAGCGTTTATCCACCACGCAACCACCCGGACGCCTATTATTTCACAGCCCAGAAAGGACGTGTGCTGCATGAATATCAGTTGGTATATATCACTAAAGGACGAGGAACTTTCGCCAGCGACACAACCCCGTCTGTTGACATATCCAAAGGGCAGATACTTTTCCTGTTTCCCGGACAGTGGCATACCTATGCGCCGCTGCAAAAGACAGGATGGAACGAATATTACATCGGTTTTGAAGGCCCGATTATAGACAATCTGGTAAAAAACAGCTTTATCTCAAAAGAAAGCCAGATTCTGGATATCGGTATCAATGAAGAACTGGCCAGTCTTTTTGCCCGTGCACTGGAAGTAGCGGAAGCAGACAAGACCGCAGCGCAACAATATTTGTCCGGCATCGTTTTACACATTATGGGAGCCGTACTTGCTATCTCGCAGAACAAACGCTATGAGGTGGACAATGCGGCACAAAAAATAGAAAGTGCCAAAATCATCATGCACGAAAATGTGTACAAGGATATAGACCCGGAAGAACTGGCCATGAAATTGGGAATCAGTTATTCCTGGTTCCGCAAAGTATTCAAAGAATACACCGGTTATGCGCCCGCCAAGTATTTCCAAGAGCTGAAACTGCGCAAAGCGAAGCAGCTGTTGATTGAAAGTTCCATGTCAGTGAAAGAGATATGTTATGAATTGAATTATACCTCTACTGAACACTTTTTCTCGGTATTTAAAAAGCGTACCAATTTCACCCCTACCGAATATCGTAACTTCGGACGGGGCGGAAAAGAAAAAGAGAATGAAAACGAATAAAGAAAAAATGAGAAAAATAACCATCAATCTGGCTGCTGTGGCAGCCTTTTGCATTGTAGTTGCATCACCGGCCTTAGTAAGCAGCAGTTGCGCTACTCCAAAAACGGAGCAGGAAGATACCACTATCATACGGGAAGATTCAGGTATTACGGCATTGAAATACAGTAGTCCCGAAGTTCCCGCCAGTATTGAGTTCTGTGGCAAAACCATTGATTTGAGCCGCTTTGACCGCCACGAGCGTATGGACCGTGAACTATTGGCATTCACCTATATGCACAGTACTTCCTTGCAAATGCTGAAAAAAGCCAACCGCTATTTCCCCATTGTAGAACCCATACTGAAAGAAAACGGAATACCTGATGATTTTAAGTACCTGATGGTAATAGAAAGTAATATGAATCCCACCGCCCGTTCTTCTGCCGGAGCTGCCGGACTATGGCAATTCATGCAAGGTACGGGACGGGATTACGGATTGGAGGTAAACAACAATGTGGACGAGCGTTACCATATTGAGAAAGCGACCCGTGCCGCCTGCCGCTACCTGAAAGACGCGTATGCAAAATATAAGGACTGGGTGGCTGTCGCCGCCTCTTACAATACCGGTCAGGCACGCATTGCCAGCCAACTGGCCAAACAGGATGTGGACGACTCGTTGGATTTGCAACTGGTAGAAGAAACTGCCCGGTATGTGTACCGCATTCTTGCCGCCAAACAATTATTCAATGCCCCCACTACTTTCGGTTTCCGCCTGCGTGCATCGGATTTGTATCCGCCTATTCCTTATACGGAAATCACTGTGACGAAAGGAATTGCAGACTTGGCACGTTTCGCACGCAGCAAAGGAATCAATCTGGCCATATTAAAGAATATGAATCCCTGGTTACGGGAAACATCCTTGTCCAACCACAGCGGGCGGACTTACGTGATAAAAATCCCTACCAAAGAAGGAATGACTTATGATCCGAAAAAGACGGTGGCGCATGATAAGCGATGGGTGATAGAATAACTTTCTATCATACAGCATTCCATAATCAATTTACCAGTTTTCCTCCACAGTATTTACAATAAGCAGCCCCGTCCTCATGTCCGTCCTTACCACAATGCGGACATTTCAGGGCCACCCTGCGTCTATGTTCCTGGATCATAGACGCAGAAACAATTCCTGTGGGGACTGCAATGATGGTATAGCCCAGTAACATTACAATGGCCGAAAGGAAGCGCCCTAGCGGAGTTTCCGGAGTGATATCCCCATAACCTACCGTCGTCATCGTCACTATCGCCCAATAAATACTATTCGGAATATTATTGAAAGAAGTGCCCGGCCGCTGTCCCTCAATCATATACATCAATGTACCGATCGAAGTCACCAATATCAGTACAAACAAGAAAAAAACAATAATCTTCCGACTGCTGAACACCAAGGAACGCAACAAGAAATTACCTTCATTCAGATAATTGAAAAGTTTAAAGATACGGAACACACGAATCAACCGGAAAGTGCGGATCACCAGCAGATAACGTGCCGTGCCGAAAAGCCAGCCTATATATAGAGGTAAGGTAGCCAGCAAATCCACTATACCGAAAAAACTCAGAGCATACTTCCGCGGTTGGGGAGAACAATAAAGCCTCAACACATACTCTAACGTAAAAAAGAAAGTAAAAACATACTCCGACACCCGCAGATAAGGCCCGATAACGGTATCCCAACTCTTGATACTCTCGGCAATAACCACCAGAATACTCAAGACAATGAACCCTATCAACGCCACATCGAATAACTTTCCCATCGGTGTGTCGCTTTCAAAAATAATCACATATATTTTATGCTTTAATTTCTCATCATGCAGTAAATTCTGCCACCTGTTCCAAATATGCTTCAAGAATGCCATAATTTTTTATAATAGAACGCAAATCATTCATAATTATAACAAATATTGCCCGATTTATGTCCTATTGGTCACTATTATTTTCACTATATTTGCACAAAACCAATAAAATAATAGCATGAAGAAACAACTTATGACAGGTCTGTTCACAGTCCTCGCCCTTACAGCAGGCGCACAGACCTTCCAAGAATGGCGCAACCCGGAAATAAATGCGGTAAACCGTGCGCCGATGCACACGAACTACTTTGCTTTTGAGAATGCAGATGCAGCTAAGAAAGCAGACAAAAAACAATCAACTAACTACATGACTTTGAACGGAACCTGGAAGTTCAACTGGGTAAAGGATGCAGACTCCCGTCCGACTGATTTCTGGAAAACCGGCTTCAACGACAAAGGCTGGGATGACCTGCAAGTGCCCGCCGTATGGGAACTGAACGGATACGGTGATCCTATTTATGTGAACGTAGGCTATGCCTGGCGTAACCAGTTCCAGAACAACCCTCCCGAAGTGCCGACAGAGAATAACCATGTAGGTTCTTACCGCCGTGAAATTGTAGTTCCCGCCTCATGGAAGGGAAAAGATATTATCGCCCATTTCGGTTCGGTTACCTCCAATATGTATTTGTGGGTGAACGGACGTTATGTAGGCTACAGCGAGGACAGCAAACTGGAAGCCGAATTTGACCTGACTCCATATTTAAAACCGGGTCAGAAAAACCTGATCGCCTTCCAAGTATTCCGCTGGTGCGACGGTACCTATCTGGAAGATCAGGATTTTTTCCGGTATAGCGGCGTGGGACGTGACTGCTATCTATATGCCCGCAACAAAAAACGCATTCAAGATATCCGTGTAACTCCCGACTTGGACGCAGCTTACCAAAACGGCAGCCTGGCTGTCAATCTGGATTTGAAAGGCAGTGGTAAAGTCGATTTGGAACTGGTAGATGCACAAGGCAAGCAAGTGGCAACCGCTACCGCCAACAAATCCGGTCTGGTGACCATGAACGTAGAGAACCCCAAAAAGTGGAGTGCCGAAACACCTTATTTATATACCTTGCGTGCCAGCATGCAGGGCAGCAATGAAGTGATTCCTGTCAAAGTAGGTTTCCGCAAGATTGAATTGAAAGGTGACCAGATCTTAGTTAACGGTAAAGCAGTCCTGTTCAAGGGGGCCGACCGCCACGAAATGGATCCGGACGGAGGATATGTAGTATCTCCCGAACGTATGCTACAGGATATCCAGATAATGAAGCAATTCAACCTGAACGCTGTACGTACCTGCCACTACCCGGATGACAACTTATGGTACGATTTATGTGACCAATATGGTATTTACGTCGTGGCCGAAGCCAATATAGAATCTCACGGTATGGGCTACGGCGACAAGACGCTGGTCAAGAACCCCTCTTATAAGAAAGCCCATCTGGAACGTAACCAGCGCAATGTACAACGCGGATTCAACCATCCGAGCATCATCTTCTGGTCATTGGGTAATGAAGCCGGTGACGGCCCCAACTTCGAACAATGCTATAAATGGATCAAAGCAGAAGACCCCAGCCGTGCCTGCCAATATGAACAAGCACGCCAGAAAGAACATACCGATATCTTCTGTCCGATGTACTATGATTATAACGGCATGGAAAAATATGGTCAACGTACCGATGCTACCAAACCATTGATTCAGTGTGAATATGCCCATGCAATGGGTAACTCGCAGGGTGGTTTCAAAGAATATTGGGATTTGATCCGTAAATATCCGAATCTGCAAGGTGGATTTATCTGGGACTTCGTTGACCAGTCCTGCCGTTGGAAAGGAAAAGACGGCGTGATGATCTATGCTTACGGAGGAGATTTCAACCGTTTTGACGCTTCTGACAATAACTTCTGTGACAATGGTTTGATCAGCCCCGACCGTGTTCCTAATCCGCACATGTATGAAGTAGGTCACTTTTACCAAAATATCTGGACTACTCCCGCCGATTTAAGCAAAGGGGAAGTAAATGTGTTCAATGAGAACTTCTTCCGTGACCTATCCGCCTACTATATGGAATGGCAAGTACTGAAAGATGGAAAAGTAATCCGCACCGGACGCGTGGATGATTTAAAAGTCGCTCCTCAGGAAACAGCCAAAATTACGTTGAATATCGGCAAGACCTGTACCTGCAAGGAATGGTTGCTGAACGTTTCCTACAAACTGAAAAACCGCGAAGGTTTGCTGCCCGCAGGTTTCACCGTCGCCAAGAATCAGTTGACACTGAATGATTACAAAGCACCGTCTATGGATTTGAAGAACGTGGAAACGACCAATGTAGCCACCGTTGTTCCGCAAATCATCGACAACCAATATCATTATCTGATCGTAAAAGGCAATAACTTCGTAGCCGAGTTCAACAAACAGAACGGTTACTTAAGCAAATATGCAGTGGACGGAACGGAAATGCTGAAAGAAGGCGCAGCCCTGACCCCTAACTTCTGGCGTGCCCCGACAGACAATGATATGGGAGCCGGCCTGCAAAACAGATATGCCGCATGGAAAAACCCGGGATTGAAACTGGTTTCCTTGAATTCCAAGACAGAAAATGACCAGATAGTAGTGAATGCGGAATATGACATGAAGAATGTTTCCGCCAAATTATATCTGACTTATGTCATCAACAACGAAGGAGCCATCAAAGTGACCCAAAAGATGACAGCCGACAAGAATGCCACAGTATCTCCGATGTTCCGCTTCGGTATGCAAATGCAGATGCCTAAATGTTTTGAAACCGTAGAATATTATGGTCGTGGTCCGGTAGAAAACTACAGTGACCGCAACCACAGCACCGACTTGGGTATTTATCGCCAGAGTGTGGATGAACAATTCTACTCCTATATCCGTCCGCAGGAAACAGGAACCAAGACCGATATCCGTTGGTGGAAGCAACTGAATGCCGGCGGTAACGGACTGAAGGTAGTAGGTGATGCTCCATTCTCTGCATCCGCTTTGCATTATACCATCTGTTCACTGGATGATGGCGAACAAAAAGACCAGCGTCACTCACCCGAAGTACAGAAAGCAGACCTGACCAACCTGATCATCGACAAGGCTCAGATGGGATTAGGTTGTGTAAACAGCTGGGGAGCTCTGCCGTTGCCTCAATATATGTTGCCCTACGGTGATTATGAATTTACTTTCATCCTGACTCCGGTAAAACATAGCGTCGAGATAGAATAAAACACAGGTTAAACAATAAAAACAAGGTGGCTGGATTTGTTTTCAGCCACCTTGTTTTTATTCCCTCTGTTCTTCATAGCTACTGCCATCTACAATTTTCATAAAACAAGTATCACACAAGTATCTGCCCCAACCATCTCTTCAAAACACATTTTCCACCTTTTTCCCTTCAAATTCTTCATACGCGGGCAATGTTTTGAACCTCAAGTCATTACAATGAACCATTCTTATTCCAATCCTTCATAAATTCTTCATAAAGTTATATCCGTTCCCTTCGCATGAACCAACCACGGGAATCCATTCCGGCAACCCATCGAATCTTTTTCCTTATTTTACCGTACCCGATTACAAACCTCGGTTGTATTACTCATAAAGAACAATTAAACACTAGTAAAATGAGACCAGACGGCTATTTGAAAACAGCGTGGATCATGACCGTATTATTCAGCATCATCCTTCCGCTTCATTCACAAACACCCCGGCAATTCTCTATAGAATTAAAGGACAAACCACTTCCCGCCGCCCTTAAACTAATCGAAAAGGAAGGCGGAAAGAATATTATCTTCTCCTATAACGAAACAGAAAGCTACCGGGTTACAGCCTCCATCCGGCAAAAGACCGAACTTGAAGCCATCGGCACTGTCCTGAACGGCATTCCTTTCATTTGTAAAGAACGGGAAGAATACTTCGCCATACAGAAAAAGGGAAGAGACATACGCATTACCGAAATACGAGGACAAGTAACCAATGAAAAGAATGAACCGCTGCCCTACTCCAATGTACTCTTATTGACACCCGGCGATTCCACCTTTGTAAACGGATGTGTCACCCGTGAAGACGGAAGTTTCCTGATGATAGCGGAAGAAGGGATACCTTACTTGATACGGGTTTCTTATATAGGCTATAAGACGGAAGTGCAACCTTACCACCCTACTCTTACGTTTCACCTGCTTCCCGACACCCAACTGATGCAGGAAGTAACCATCAGCGCCCGACGCCCCATGATAGAAGTGGGTCCCAACGGACTAAAAGCCAACGTGGCAGGAACTTCCCTGGCCCGAATGGGGTCTGCCGCAGAAATGTTGCCCCATCTTCCTTTCGTCACCGGCCATAACGGCGAATACAATGTAATGGGATGCGGTTCTCCTGTAATCTATATAAATAATAAGAAAGTACGTGACATGACAGAACTGGACCGTATCCGGGCCAACGAAATCTTATCCGCAGAAGTCATCACCACTCCCGGAGCCGAATATGCCTCGGACGTAGCAGCCGTCATCCGCCTCCGCACCATCCGCCGGCGCGGACAAGGGTTGAGCGGCCACTTCAATACGACTTATTCACAAGGACATTCCGCCAACGCCAACGAATATATGGCATTAAATTATCGCACCGGCGGTCTGGATCTCTTTGTAAAGGGATATATGGCACAGCAAAACTCGTATGGAAAAACCACAAATATGAACCGCATCAAGGGTTCCGCCATTTGGCAAACCAACAAAAATGATGTGCAGACCCATAAGAGCCAACGTTTTTCCGGTGAGCTGGGATTCAATTATGAACCGGATGAACACCATTCTTTCGGTCTGCGCTATATGCCCGAAACCGGAATAGGGAATGCAGACAGAAATTCATCCGGTAAAACCGTCACCAGACGTAACGATGAAGAAACCGACCGGATAAACTTTACTACAGCAGAACAAATACATACAGGTTGGGATCACGCGGCAAACGCCTACTACGCAGGAGAACTGGGCAAATGGAATATTGACTTCAACGCCGATTACCTGTTCAAACGCTCGCATTCCGACCAGAACGCCATGAATAATGACGATGCAACCGTGCAAGCAGACAGTCGCATGCGCAGCTCCCTCTATGCCGCCAAGCTGGTAGTCAGTGCCCCTTTATGGAACGGACGTTTTTCATTCGGTACGGAAGAAACTTTTACCAACCGCCATGATATCTTTACCCAAAACGGTTTCTCTGCCGATGCCGACGACCACATCAAACAATCCGTATATGCCGCATTTGCTGACTATTCAAAATCCATCCGCCATTGGAAACTGAATATGGGAATACGTTATGAACATCAACAAACAGATTATTATGAAAAAGGGATAAGGATAGATGCACAAAGCCCTACCTATAATGATATTATTCCTGTATTGGCCGCCAGTTGGTCACACAATGGCAAAAGTTTCAGCCTCTCTTACCGGTTACGTAAAAATAACCCCGATTATAGCCTATTGACCAATTCCATCCGCTATCGCAGCAAATATGAGTATTCTCAAGGAAACCCTTTGCTGAAAACCCAAAAGACGCATCGCTTTTCGGCCGGCGCCTCTTGGAATTGGCTCTATTTCTCAGCCTATTTCAGCCGTATTCTCAATATGTATACCAATATAATTATGCCCTACAAGGAAGATACACATCCGGGCGTCCTCTTATTTGCCACACAGACCATTCCTACAACCCATAATTACGGCATTAGTTTCAACGCCTCTCCCAAACTGGGGTGTTGGGAACCACAACTCAATGTGAATATGGCTTTTTTGGACATGAATGCGAATAAAATAGGAATCACCGAACACCGGAACCAACCCCGTTTCTATATCAGTCTGGACAACAACTTCAACCTTCCCAAAGGCTGGTTCTTCAATATGGAAGGATATCTCTCCACCGCTTCCCGGCAAGGATTTTTTGTAACGCGCACGGAAGGACAAATCAATGCACGCCTTTCCAAATCCTTTTTAAAAGAGACACTCACCATAACATTCACCGCCAATGATATTCTTAGAACAGGGTATTTCCATTTTGATTTATACGGCATAGATGCCTATATGGAAAATCGGATTTACCGGGATTTCCAACGCTTCGGCCTCCAAGTATCCTATAAATTCAATGCAACCAAGAGCAAATATAAAGGAACCGGAGCCGGACAAAGCGAAAAGAATCGTCTGTAACCCCAGCGGAGAAAAGGAAATTTCCGTACCTTTGTTCACGGAAGACAAGGAAACATGCAGATTTTATTCAGGAGAAGAAACCATAAAGAAGAGCACTTCGAACGACTGTTCGCAGAAATGTACCCACGCCTCGTCCGCTTTGCTACCACCCTGATGAGCAATACGGAAGAAGCCAAGGACATAGTAAGCGAAACCATGGAACAAGCCTGGAAGGAGTTCGACCAACTAAAGGAAAACACCCGTAGCGCCTGGCTCTATGCCACCGTGCGTAACGGGTGCCTCAACCGCTTGAAGCATTTGAATGTGGAACAGCAACACATAGACCGCCTCATCGAAGCCACCCGTGCGGAAATGAATCAGGGTTACCGCGCACACGAGGCACTGTTGCAGCAAGCGGAAAACATAGCCCGCAGTTTGCCCGAACCGACTTGCACCATCTTGCGAAGCTGCTATTGGGAGAAAAAAACATATCAACAGGTAGCCGACGAATTGGGAATCAGCCCCGACACCGTGAAAAAACATATATCAAAAGCATTGCGGACTCTGCGCGAAGCGATACTGAAAAAGGAGGATAAACAATGAAAAAGGAGTTTTCAACAAATGACCACATCCATCCGGACAACGGAAAGAATCCCCATAACCAAGACTCCCCCAAAAACGGAACTTGGAATGACCATCAATTGGAACAACTCTTTGGTGAAGCATTGGGGGATATTCCCACCGCAGACGAAACCCGGAAAGCCTGGCAGACATTCATCCGTCGTCACCGTATCAGACACCAATCTATCCGCCGGATAATGATACTAGGTATAGCCGCCGCTGTCATCGCCTTGGCACTTGTATTCCAGCCTTTACTGCAACCTGAGCAGCAGGAAGTGGAAGTCTTCACTTCACTGGAAGTTCCTGAGGAAATTACTTTTCGGGAAGAAGGGAAAAGGATAATTGTAAGCACCCCGCCCGCTACCATTACCTCCGTTCAATTAAGCGACGGAAGCAAGGTATTGCTCAGCGCAAACAGCCGTCTGGAGTATCTAAAGGAGTTTACAGATACCATTCGCAGTGTCAAACTAAGCGGAGAGGCCCGTTTTGAAGTAGCCAAAGACGCTTCCCGCCCCTTTATAGTCTGCACCGAGCAACTACAAACACGAGTATTGGGAACGGTGTTCGACGTGAAAGCCTATCCCCGTTACTCGCCGGATGTCATCCTCTATCAAGGACGAGTGA
>ENA-OZSR01000359-OZSR01000359.1-human-gut-metagenome-genome-assembly--contig:-NODE-359-length-11013-cov-3.594269_pt1 | contig 11013 bp, 10 predicted proteins | sample MGYA00244128_ERZ653978 | MGnify/ENA primary metagenome ERZ653978 (study PRJEB26926, sample SAMN06164786) | human gut metagenome | biome: ENVO:00009003; feature: ENVO:2100002; material: ENVO:00002003...
GTTCTGCCCGCCGGCGATCACATGGGCGTTGGTGACGATATAGCCGTCCGCCGTCAGGATGACCCCGGTGCCGACACTGGCCTTTTCGCCCAGGTCGGTGAGCACCAGCACCGTGGCGGGGTTTACCTGCTGATAGACCTGCTGGATAGTCAGCTTCTCTTCCCCCGCTTTTTCGCAATAAAAGCGCAGATCGGGGTCCGTGTCTGCCCGGGGGATGGTGGGCACATCGCTCTGGAAGATATCCACGATACTGCTGGCATCGTGATCGCCGTCGTCGAAGTCATCGCCATAGCCGTCCGTATTGCCGCCCCGCAGGGCGGAGACGATGGCCACCCCCAGCACCACGCCTACCAGCACGGCCAGGATGACCAGAAACGTCCACAGGCCCTTGCGGCTGCGGCGCTTCTCCTGCCGGACAGCTTTGGGCGCCGCGGCAGCGGGCATGGGGCCCGGCTGCACATAGCAGCCCGTGATCTCCTGCCCCTCGTCCGGACGGACATACCAGCTGACGACCTCGTCCGGCTCCTGCTCCGGGGCAGGAGCCGCCGGATCGGGCGTCAGCGGCATTTTATTTTCATCATACATATTCAGAGTACCTCTCGGGGCGCGCCGTGCGCCATCTGCATGGTAAAGGTAAAGGCCGTTACACCGTCCTGACTGGTGACGGTGATCTGCTCCTTGTGCTGGGCCAGGATGGTCTTGACGATATACAGCCCCAGGCCGTAACCGTCCTTGTCCTCACTGCGGGACTTATCGGACTTGTGGAAGCGCTCGAACAGCAGTGGTATCTCCTCCGCCGGAATGGTGGGCCCCAGGTTGCGGACGGTGACATAGGCCTTCTCGCCGTTGACCGCCAGACCCAGATACAGCTGGGAGCCAGGGGTGGCGAATTTGGCCGCATTCTCCAGCAGGTTGTAAATGACCTGGGTGATCAGGTCCCGGTCGCCCTGGACCATGACGGAGTCCTCGGGGATCTCCGCGTCCACGTCCAGCCCACGGTCCGTGATCTTCTTCTCCATGGACAGCAGGGCAATACGGGCGGACTCACAGAGATCAAACTCCTCCTTCTTCATCTCCTTGTTCTGTATCTGGGAGATATCCAGCATACGCCGCACCAGGCGGCTGAGACGGCGGCTCTCGTCGGAGATGATCTGAAGATACTGGCGCTCCTTCTCCGGCGGGATGGTGCCGTCCAGAATGCCGTCGGTGTAGCCGGCGATGGTGGTCATGGGGGTCTTCAGCTCATGGGACACATTGGCGATAAAGTCCCGGCGCTGGCGCTCTGTCTCCTGCAGGGAGTCGGCCATGGCATTGAAGGCCGCCGCCAGCTCACTGATCTCGCCGCAGTCACCGGTCTCCTGCATCCGTACATCGAAATCGCCGCCGGCATAGGCACGGGTCGCCTTGACCATCTCGGTCAGGGGCTGTATCTGCCGCATGGAGGTGACAAAGCTGGCCACGAACGCCAGCAGCAGGATAATGGCGCTGGTCATAAAGAACAGGGCGATGAATGAGCGCCACATCTGCATGAGCTCGGCGCTGTTCATCACCGCCAGCACCAGGCCCAGAGTGTTGCCGTCCGCGTCTGTCATGGGCACGCCCACCACGAACTGCTTTTTCTCATATACGCCCACGGTGCTGCGGCCCTCGTACAGTCTCTCGCTGCCCAGCACCGTTTGGGTAATGTCCTCGGGGACAACGACGGTCTTTCCGGCCAAATCGGCATCCGTCGTCAGCAGGACGCTGCCGGTGGTGTCGCAGATCAGGAAGTCCACGTCCGTCATCCGGGAGGCCACGCCGGCCAGAGAGCGCAGCGCGTCCCCCTGGTCACGCTCGGCGTCATCGCCGGCGGTAAAATAGTCCACGGACAGCTGCGCCACCAGCACCGCCCGGTCCTGCATCTCCTGCCGCTTCTCCGAGACGGTGTAGTTATAGCTCAGCGCGTAGAAGGACACGCCCAGCAGGGCCATGGTCAGCACCACCATACCGGCGGTGAGCATAAACTGCCGCCAATACAGGCTGCCGGTGATACGTTTGATCCTCTCGCCCATGCTTACTTCACTTCAAACTTATAGCCCACGCCCCAGACCGTTTTCAGCTCCCACTGGTCCGAGACGTTTTCGATCTTCTCCCGCAGGCGCTTGATGTGCACGTCCACGGTGCGGCTGTCGCCGAAATAGTCAAAGCCCCAGACCTCGTCCAGCAGCTGGTTGCGGGTATAGACCCGGTTGGGCGTGGCCGCCAGATGATACAGCAGCTCCAGCTCTTTGGGGGGCGTGTCCACCTTCTTGCCGTCCACCAGCAGCTCATAGCTGTCCAGATTGATGACCAGCTTGTCGAACACCAGCTTCTTCTTTGTGTCGTCGGGTATCTCACTGCGGCGGAGCACGGCATTGATCCGGGCCATGAGCTCCTTCATCTCGAAGGGCTTGACCAGATAGTCGTCCGCGCCCATCTCCAGCCCGGTGATGCGGTCGCCCACGTCGCTCTTGGCGGTGAGCATAATGATGGGCGTCTTGCCCTTCTCGCGGATATGGGCGCATACGCCCCAGCCGTCCACCACGGGCAGCATGATATCCAACAGCACCATGTCGGGGGCCTGCTTGTCGTACTCCTCGATGGCCTTGCCGCCGTCATAGGCGCTGCGGACCTCGAAGCCCTCCTTCTCCAGGTACATACGGATCAGATCGGATATATTGCGGTCATCCTCGACCACCAGAATGTTGCGTGCCATAGGCGCTCTCCTCCCGGTACATATCGTTGGGTATATCTTACATCCTGCGGGGCAGGCTTTTCCTGAACAATTTGTGAATATCCCGCATAATTTATAGATTATACCACGTTTTTGCCCGCTTGTCACGCATTTCTGCACCCCAGTCGGCCCCTCAGTCGGCCCCTCGGCCGATATCAGCCCGCCGGTCCGATGGTCACACCGGTGTAATACCACGCCAGTATCTCCTGCCAGGTCTTCCCCGCCTTTGCCAGCTGCTCCGCGCCGTACTGGCTCATGCCCACGCCGTGGCCGTAGCCGGTGACGCGGAACGTAACGCTCTCCGCATCCGCCGTCAGGGTAAAGCAGGCCGAGCGCAGGGAAAAGATGCGGCGCATCTCCGTGCCCTCGATGTCCGTACCGGCCACGGAGACAGTCTCCACCCGGCCAGAATCATTTTCCGTCACCGCACCGAACCACGTCTCCGGCGCGCCGGTGAGTTTTATCTCCGGGTGGGCCGCCAGCAGAAGGTCTTTTGCCTCCGCCGCGGTGAAGGTCACGGTGCTGTAATAGTTGGGCACGGTGTCGGCACTCTCCGGGCTGGCGACGCTGGCCAGATAGGGCAGGTCGCCGGACCAGACATCCCCGGCCGCGGCGGTCCTGCCCGCCGAGGATGAGTGGAACACCGCCAGGATCGGTTCCCCGTCGTAGAGGGCCACCAGACCGTCCGTGTCCGCCACAGCCTGGACAACGCGGGTATTCCAGGGAGCAAAGTCGGCGGCCCACTTTTCCTTTGCGGCTGTCTCGGAGAGATAGGCGCTGCAGCAGGTATGGTCCGTACAGAAGTCGGCGTCGGGGTGCGCGTCCTTACGGCCCTGCGCCAGCTGGTAGTAAACGTAGGTGCGCTCGGCCGCGGCCTGGGCCTTCAGCGCCTCCATCTCAAAGGAAGCAGGCATCTCACCCCGGACCACGCCCACAAGGTAATCCCGCAGCGTCATCCGCTCCGCCGCCTCCCCGGTTTTTATGGTCAGCACGACCTCCCCGTCCCCCTGTGCCTGCGGTGTCTCCGGTGCAGGCGCGTCCGGCTCCATGGCGGTGAGGTAGGCGCCGCCGAAGAGCAGCACCATCAGAATAAGGGCCGCCGCCGCGCTTTTTTTCATGGCTGCCACCTCCTTTTTTACACGATATGCAGGGCCTGTCCGGGGCATACATAAAATTCCGCAGGCGGGAAATGCTACCGGAAAATGGCAGACGGAGGACAGAAGGCATCATGGAACAGGCAAAACAGGGCGGAAACGAGACGGCCCCGGAAATGGCTGGCTATTATCGCGGCGCAGGGTGCTTTTCGCTGAAAGCGGCGGAGCTGAACGAGCTACTGGGTGTGGGCCGGTGCTTTGATATGACAGGGCGCGACCTGTCCATCGGCGGGCGGCAGGCGCGGCTGTGGGTGGTAAACGGCTACGCCCAGGAGGACCTGCTGGAGCGGGTCATCGCCGGGTGGCAGGCGCTGCCGGACCTGAACGGTGTGACAGACGCGGCGGACTTCTGCCGGCGGTATGTGTCCGCCTGCGATGCGGCGGCCGAGTCGGACCGTGACGCGGCGGTGATGGGCGTATTCGCTGGGAAGACGCTGGCGATCATCGACGGCTTCGGCGGCGGGGTGGTGCTGGACGCCAAGCAGTTCCCCACCCGGTCGGTGGAGGAGCCGGATACCAGCCGGGTACTGCGGGGCAGCCACGACGGCTTCGTAGAGAACCTCATGCAGAATGCGGCGCTGCTGCGGCGGCGGGTACGGGACACCCATCTGCGGCTGGAGCGATTGCAGCTGCCGGAGCGCTCGGGCACGGACGTGGCCCTGTGCTACATGGAGGGCGAGGCAGACGAGGGGCTGCTGCGGGCCCTGCGGGAAAAGCTGATGCACATCCAGTTGCGGTCGGTGGCCATGAGTCAGGAGACCATTGCGGAGGCCATCGCGCCCCGGCAATTCTGGAACCCGTTTCCCAAGGTGCGGTATACCGAGCGTCCGGACGTGGCCACGGCGTGTATCATGGAGGGCGATGTGGTGGTGCTGGTGGACAATTCAGCGTCGGCCCTGCTGCTGCCCACAACGATCCTGCGGTTCAACGAGGAGATCAACGACTACTACTTCCCGCCCCTCATCGGCACGTATCTGCAGATCATACGGACGCTGGTGCTGCTGCTGACCATGTTCATTACACCGCTGTGGTACCTGCTGGTGAAGAACCCGGATACGCTGCACGAGAACCTGCGTTTCCTTTTGGTACAGGACGAATACTATGTGCCGCTGATCGTGCAGCTGCTGCTGGTGGAGCTGATCATTGACATACTGAAGATCGCGTCGCTGAACACACCGGATGTGCTGAGCAACTCGTTCAGTATGCTGGGTGCGCTGATACTGGGCGACTTCGCGGTGCAGGCCCGGTGGCTGGTGCCGGAGGTGCTGGTGTATATGGCCTTCGTGGCAGTGGCCAACTACGCCCAGCACAGCTATGAGATGGGCTACGCCACAAAGCTGTGCCGGATGCTGCTGCTGGTGCTGATCTGGCTGTGGGACTGGTGGGGCTTCGCGGCAGGGATCGCGATCACGCTGACGCTGATCGTGACGGCAAAGCCGCTGGTGGGTAAGGGATACCTGTACCCTCTCATTCCCTTTGACCGGAAGAAGCTGGCCCGTCTGCTGTACCGCCGCCCGGTGACAAAAAAGAACAGCTGAGGCAAACGTATCCCCTCTTCGTCATAAACTGCAAAAAAAGGAAGCGCCCCCCGGCGCTTCCTTTTTAATTCTCATACAGTATATCCCGGGCCACCGGGCGGTAAAACAGCCTCTCCGTCTCGTCGAAATCACGGGTCTGCCCCATGATCCACATAAGCTTGGCCACGGCAGCCTCCGTGGTCATGTCGTAGGCCTCCAGCAGACATAGGGCGCTTTTCAGCCGCCCGCCCACATGATAGACCGCCAGATTGCTGCCCTCGTTGGGCACCTGGGTGGTCATGACCACCAGCTTGCCCCGCGCGATTCCCCGGTGAATGATATCGAAATAGCTGGCGTCGCCCTCATATTCCGGCAGGCCGCCTACGCCGAAGGACTCAATGACCAGGCCGTCAAACCGGTCCAGCATGAATTCCAGCACAGCGGCGGGGGTGCCGGGGATCAGCTTCAGCAGTCCCACCTTGTCGTCCAGCGCGTCATAGAACACCGGGCTGGGATAGCAGGCGCAGCGCATATACTGCAGCAGGTGCTCGTCCTGTACCACGGCCAGGTCGGGATAGTTGACGCTGGAAAAGGCCTGAAAGCTCTTGGAGCAGGTCTTGCGGGCACGGGTACCCAGGATGACCTTGCCGTTGAATACGATCTGCACGCCGCCGCAGCCGCGACAGGCGTAGAGAAACGCGTCGGTCAGGTTGCGCTTGGAGTCGGTACCGTCGAACCAGATAGGCTTCTGCGCGCCGGTAAGGACGATGGGCTTTGGGCTGCCCTGGATCAGATAGCTAAGCGCGGCAGCGGTATAGGCCATGGTGTCCGTGCCGTGGGAGATAACAAAGCCGTCATATCTGGCGTAATTCTCCCGCACGGCCTTGGCCACACCCAGCCAATGGGCGGGACGGATATTGGTGCTGTCCAGGCTGTAGAGCTGAACGCAATCCACATGGCACATCTCGCCGATACGGGGAACGAAGGACAGCAGCTGCGTGCTGTTCAGCTCCGGCGTCAGGCCGGAGGGCGTCATCTCACTGGCGATGGTACCGCCGGTGCCGATCATCAGGATATTCTTCATGCTCATACCTCCCGGTCATCCATGGCCGCCGTGCCGAATCGGGCCGCCTGCTCAATACGGCGGCGGACAGCGTCGTCCGGGGCGGCGTCGTATTGGCGGCGCAACTCCTGCAAAAACAGGCCCCGCAGCGTATCCTCGCCGCACTTGTCCCACAGGTCCCGGCGCACGGTAGTCTCGTCCCGCAGCTGCAGAGCAAAGAATCGGCCCGACAGGGCCTCCTCCAGCAGGGACAGGCGGGGCGGCTGCTCCGGCGTACCGGTCAGACGCAGGCGGTAGATATCCTGCTCCGTATCATGGGGCAGGGTACGTTCCAGGGCGGTGAGGGCGTCGCCATCGGTGACATCCACCTGGGCGATGCAGTAGCGGCGCCGGGCAAAGGGGACAAATCGCAGATCGGCGGTGCCCGCCCCCACCTCGCCGAAGAGAAATCCCCGTTCGCCCAGCTCGTCGAAGCCGCGGCCCTCGATGCAGCCGCAATAGGCATAAGGGACCGCCCCGGCGGTCAGAACGCCGCTGCAGCTGTGAACATGACCCAACGCCAGATAGTCCAGCCCGCTGCCGGCGATATCCGCCGCGCGGATCGGACGGTAGCGGCTGTCGGAGGTCGTAACGTCGCCATGGAGCAGACCAATGTGGATAAGGCCGTCCTGCGGCACACGGAAGCCGGGAAGTACACTGTCCGTGGGACACTCCGGGGCGGTGAAGGCCGCGCCGTGTACGGCGCAGTTCAGGTCCGGAAATGTAATGGTCTGCATACGGTCCTCTGTAAAGATGTGAACGTTGTCGCTCCAGCGCGTGCGGGCATAGGGCCCGTCCGGTGTAAGGGGATCGTGGTTGCCGGGGGCGATGACTGCCTGACCGCGGAAGCACCCCAGTGCCTGGGCCAGCAGGGGCGCGGTGTCGCCATAGGGGCTGTCGCTGTCGAAAAGGTCGCCGGAGAGGAGCAGCAGGTCTGCACCGTGGTCGTTGGCCCACTCCACCAGGCGCTCCGGCGTGCGGCGGCTCTCCATACGACGCTGGCGGGCCTGCTCCGGCGTCAGCGCACCGAAGGCACTGTCCAGGTGGAAGTCACCTGCGTGAACGACCCGCACCATTTACGCTTCCTCTTCCTGCCAGCCCTTGCACACATCCACCCACTGAACGAAGTTCTTTCCGCAGCAGTGCTCCAGCTCGTCACAGGTCAGCTCAATGGCGCTGGCCGCGCTGCCCACAGCGGGGAACACCGTGTCAAAGCGCTTGAGGGACACATCCAGGTACGTCTTAACGTCGTCGGGCAGAGCGAAGGGGCACACGCCGCCCACGGCGTGGCCGATACGCTCCACAGCCTCTTCGGCGGTGAGCATTTTGGCCTTAGCGCCGAAGAAGTGCTTATACTTGCTGTTGTCCACCTTGGCGTCGCCGGCGGCCACGATGAGGATGGGGTCCTCCCCCACCTTAAAGCTGAGGGTCTTGGCGATACGGGCACCCTCCACACCCACAGCCAGAGCAGCCAGCTCCACCGTGGCGCTGGAGACCTCAAACTCGCGCATACGATCTGCGACGCCGTAAGGCATCAGATATTCTCTTACTTTCTCCACAGACATAGCCAAAAATTCACTCCTGTTTTCAAGTTTTTTCAAAAATTTTTCCAGTCCGCTTTTCGTACCTACCAGTTATTTCATCTCTATTCTGTCCACTTTTTCGCACAGCCCCGTGTCGCTGTTCAGGGTAAAAATGCACCCCTGGGCGGAGCAGGGGCCCTCCGCCGCCTGATAGCGGCCCGGCAGACCGCCCAGGAAAAACTCCACGGACTGCTCCGGCCGGATGCCCAGGACAGAACGGATGGGGCCGGTCATGCCAAGATCGGTGACATAGCCGGTACCCTTGGGGAATACCTGCATGTCCGCCGTGGGCACGTGAGTGTGGGTACCCCAAAGGGCGGAGACACGGCCATCCAGATGGTAGGCCATGGCCAGCTTTTCGCTGGTGGCTCCGGCGTGGAACTCCACCAGTGTAAAGGTGGGCTTGTCCGTCTGCGCCTTCAGCAGCTTATCGGCGGTGGTAAAGGGATTTTCCGCGTTGAAGTCCAGGTCGCAGCGGCCGATGAGCACCAATACCGCCACGCTGAACGCGCCGCAGTCTACCACCTGACAGCCGTGCCCCGGCGCGCGACCGGTAAAGTTGGCGGGCCGGAGGATATAGCGCTCCTCGTCCAGATAGGCGGCGATCTGAGGCTTGCCGAAGGTGTGGTTGCCCAGGGTGATCACGTCCGCGCCGGCGGCAAACAGGGCCTCCGCCTGCGCCTTCGTCAGGCCGCTGCCGGAGATGTTCTCCCCATTGACCACGGTAAAGCGCACGTCATGCTCCTTTTTGAATGCCCGCAGCTTCTTTTCCAGCAGCTGCAGGCCCGTTTCGCTGGCCACATCGCCCAGTGCCAGAACCTTGTATTCCACGGAATATGCCTCCTTGCTCAGTCGTTCCAGCCGATGATCCTGATCAGCTGACGATTGGTATAGTAATACGCGGACGCGGGGAAATTCCGCAAATCCGCCGTGTTGGAGCAGAGCAGATAGTCCACCACATTGCCGCTTTCATCCGTAATGGTGTCCAGAATAACGGTGGTATGGTTAGCCGGCTCGTCCACACCCATGGTGATGATATCGCCGGTCTCACCGCTGAAATAGGGCGCGTCCGCCACAGCCACCAAACCGCTTACACGGGGTGCCGCCACATAGTCCCGGAAGGACCCCACATTGACCCAGGGCAGCGTGGTCTGGCTGGCGCTGTACCAGTACCAGCCCGTCTCATAGCCACCGTTCGTGTCCATGGGAATACCGCCGGCAGCCAGCACCTGGGAGCCGAAGTTCATGCAGTTCCCGCCGTAGTCGTCGTAAGCCATGAAGGCCGGATTACGCTTGCCCACCCAGGTGAGCATATAAGCCCGGGCCGCGTCGCGGTCATAGGTGTGATCGGCAGCGGCTGTCACGCTCAGTCCCTCGCGGGGCAGGTCGCGGCGGACCTCTATGTAGTCGGTGATAGCGGGAAAATTCTTGTCCTGATGGGTAGTGCGGTCATAGTCGGCGCTGTAATAGGGATTGTCATCAGACCAGTGCTTCACGATGGACCAGTCGTCTCCCTCCCCCCGGAGGGTAAAGGTGTGCTTGATACCGAACTGCTCCGAGGGCAGGCCATTCAAGCCCTTGAAATAGACCACATTATTCTCCCGGAGCACCAGGTCCACGTCGCCCTCGGTCTCCTCGGAGGGTGTAATGGATACGCACCGGAGGGAGTAGCTGTATGAGGTCATGGTCAGGTCGATGGGCGAGAGCTTGCGGATGACGCACAGGCCGTGCCAGATATTCTTGTGGTAGAGCGTCTCCTCACTGTCGGCAAACAGCACGGCCGGGTCAATGACCCGCAGGTCGGCAACGGACTGGTAGTAACAGTCCATGAAATCCAGCAGCAGAAGTTCCTGCCCCACGGTCATGCCCTGGGCCGCCGCGCCACTAATGCGCTCAAAGTCGGCACTGACGGTCTGGGGTTCTCCGCCGGTCCAGGGCGCGCCGGTAGTGCGCTGCCAGACCTGCGTCTCGTCAACGTCAGCGGTCAGGTGCTGCTCCTCCGGCTCCTCCTGCTTCCCCTCCGGTGAGGTGTCGGTCGTGTCTCCGGTGATGGTAAAGCAGCCGGTCAGGCTCAGCAGCAGGGCCAGCAGCAGAAATAACAGCAGAAAACGCTTCATAGTATGTCCTCCATCGGGGGTCCGGTCGGTTTTTCTGTGTACTCGAAGACATTATAGCAAAAGAGGGGCCGCTTCGCAATGCGAAGCGGCCCCTGCAAACATTAAATTTTTATTTCGCGTACTCCACGACCTTCGTCTCACGCAGAACGTGGACCTTGATCTGACCGGGATATTCCAGCTCGCTTTCGATGCGCTTGGCCAGCTCACGGGCCAGGATGACCATCTCATCCTCGCTGACCTGCTCGGGCTTGACCATGACGCGGACCTCACGGCCGGCCTGGATGGCATAACTCTTCTCAACGCCGGGATAGCTGCCGGTGATCTCCTCCAGCTTTTCCAAACGTTTAATATAATTTTCCAGGTTCTCGCGCCGCGCACCCGGACGGGCCGCGGAAATGGCGTCCGCCGCCTGGACCAGGCAGGCCACCAGCGTGCGGCACTCCACGTCGCCGTGATGGGCCTGGATGGCATGGATGATGTCTTCCTTCTCGCGGTACTTGCGGGCGTATTCCACGCCCAGCGCCACATGGGTGCCCTCGAACTCATGGTCCAGGGCCTTGCCGATATCGTGCAGCAGGCCGGCGCGCTTGGCAGCCTGCACATCGGCGCCCAGCTCCGCGGCCATCATACCGGCGATATGGCTGACCTCGATAGAGTGCTGCAGCACGTTCTGGCCGTAGCTGGTGCGGTAGTGCAGCTTGCCCAGCAGCTTCTGCAGCTCCGGGTGCAGGCCGCGGACCTGTCTCTTATACACATCTCCGAGCCCACGAGACACTCGCTAATCTCGT
>ENA-OZSR01000369-OZSR01000369.1-human-gut-metagenome-genome-assembly--contig:-NODE-369-length-10906-cov-3.536633_pt1 | contig 10906 bp, 10 predicted proteins | sample MGYA00244128_ERZ653978 | MGnify/ENA primary metagenome ERZ653978 (study PRJEB26926, sample SAMN06164786) | human gut metagenome | biome: ENVO:00009003; feature: ENVO:2100002; material: ENVO:00002003...
ATCCTGCAGGCCGAGGGTGAAAAGGCCAGCAAGGTGCTGATCGCCGAGGGCGAGAAGCAGTCCACCCTGCTGCGGGCTGACGCCGCCAAACAGGCCAAGATCATGGCCGCCGAGGCCGAGGCGGAGTCCATCCTGAAGGTGCAGCAGGCCATGGCCGACTCCATGCGGATGCTGAACGAGAACGCCCCCAACGATCAGGTCATCAAGCTGAAGGCACTGGAGGCGCTGGAGAAGGTGGCGGACGGCAAGGCCACGAAGCTCATTATCCCCAGCGAGATCCAGGGGCTGGCCGGTCTGGCCGCCAGCGCCAAAATGCTGGTGGAGAACGACGCGCCCGCCGCGGAGTAAGCCTATGGCAAAGACGGAACGCTTTGAAAAGGTGTACGGACAGGGCGTTTTCACCGGAAATGAGATCTGGGTGGACACCGAGACCGGCGTGCAGTATCTCTATCACGCTGCGGGCAATTCCGGCGGGCTGACGCTGCTGGTGGACGCCGATGGTAAACCCTTGCTGTACCGTAAGACGCCGGACGCACCGGAATTCTGAGCAAAAAAGGAAGCACCCCGCGGGGTGCTTCCTTTTTTGCTTCGCTTTATGACTCCTCCTGGGCGGGCTTGAACACCAGGGCGGCCATATCGGAGAGCGCATCCTCCGACGCGCCGGTGTCGGCCATCAGGCTGTACGCCAGGCCGGGAGCGAGGTCACGCCAGATGATGCAGCCGGCGCCGCCCGCGTCCCAACGGAGGACAGTGGGGCACCAGCGGAGCTTTCCCTCCGCCGTCAGACTGCCGCCGGTGAAGCCGGAGATATCCGGTGTCGTTTCCGAGACGTCCGAAGTGGGCGCCATGCGGTAGTGCCAGGTGACGCCGTCCAGCGTAAAGGCGACCTCCGTGACCGTCGCGCCGTCCAGATCAAAGAGATCGTAGCCCAGCACGTCCGCGCCCTCCGGGGCGGTGGGGACGGTGTAATACTGGGCGTCCATCAGGGTAAAGGCGGTGACCAGCGGCGCGCCGCCGTCCCAGGCCACGCAGTACCACTGGATACCGGCGGACGTGTCGTACCAGCCCACGGCGCCGTCATCGTAGACCAGCAGCGTCAGGCCGTTCACCTGATAGGTGTCCGTCGGGAGGGTACCGTCCGGGGCAGGCAGGGGCTGACTGGCATATGCCGCGCCGTAGTCGTAGTCATAGCCGTCCAGCAGCACGGTACAGGACACGCCGGTGACGGCGCCCTCGCCGTCCTGACGCCACTGGTAGTCAGAGGTCAGGGACGCGCCCTCCGGCAGGGCCAGAGAGGCGGAGAGCAGCTCGGCATCCGACACAGGCGGCATGGCGACGGAAAAGCTCTTGTCCATGGCGCCGAATTCGGCGTCCGTGCCGGCGGTATTGTCACCGATACCGGCGGACCAGGGCTGCCACAGGGCCAGGGCCAAGGCCGCGGCGCAGAAGCACGCGGCCAGCGCACCCCAACGGCGCGCCGCGCCGCCGCGGGGCAGGGGACGCTGGGCCTCCTCCAGCAGATCGTCGTCGATGGCGTCCATCCAGCGCTTCATTCTGTTGTCGTTCACAGCATCCCCTCCTTTTCCAGCACGGTACGCAGACGCTGACGGGTGCGGAAGAGAGAGGATTTTACCTTCTCCTCGCCCGCGCCGCAGCTGTCGGCGATCTCGCGGATGCTCTCGCCATACCAGTAACGGCGGATGAAATACGTCCGGCTCTGCCGGGTCAGCTTACGCAGAAAGCCGTTGAGCACACGGCGGAACTCCTGCTGCTCCAGGGCGCGGACTGCGCCGTCCTCGGCGGGCAGGCAGCCCTCCAGTTCCTCGAAGGCCACAGTCAGGTCGCTGCGGCGCTGGGCGGCGCGGTTATAGTCGCACTTGTCCAGGGCCAGGCGGCGGGTGACGGTGGTGATATACGCCGCCAGCGAACGGGGGCTCTCCGGTGGGATAGCATTCCACAGACGGAGCCACACGTCGCTGACGCACTCCTCCGCGTCCCGGGCGTCCGGCAGGATGTGCCGGGCGGCGGCAAGGCAGCGTTTTTCGTATTTCTCCTGCGCGGCGCGGATGGCCTCCGGGTCGCGGCGGAAAAAATGATCTATGATCTGAGCGTCCTCCATCGGGCACTCCCCTTTCTGTGTGTATCGGTCAGACCATCATAGCACACAGAAAGGGGAAACGCCATAGGAAATCAGAATTTTGCCAGGAATGCGTCGGGTACGGTGCAGCCGTCGGGCAGCACCTCCAGCACCACATAGTTGCCGTTGACGGTAACGGTGGCGTTGTTCTTCCACATACCGGCCTCCTCGGGGTAGGTGGTGTCGTTGGCCATGGCGTCCACGCGGGCCTGGAAGCTCTGGCGGACGATCTCGGCGTCAGCGGCGCTCTCCGCCTCCACCATAGACACCTCGCAGGAGGTGGCGGTGGGCGAGATGAAGAACACGGACTGCTTCAGCTTGGCGTTCTCCAGACCGGGGTAGTAGCTGTTCAGGATCTCCACAGCCGTCTCCTCCAGCAGCACGGGCGCGTTGTCGCCCAGCTCCTCCTGCACCTGCTTGATACCGGCCTCATACGCCGCCCGCAGGTCAACGGTCTGGCCGTCGGTCTGCGTCTGGTCGTCCTTCGTCTCGCCGCCGCTGTTGTCCTCCTTCTGGCCGCAGGCCACCAAAGCCAGCGCCATCACCAGCGCCAGCAGCAATGCAAATGTCTTTTTCATGATGTAAACACTCCTTTCGGGCGGTCAAACGCCGCTCTCTGCCTATACTGACGGCGGAGAGCGGCGTTTCGTTGCGTATTCCGTTATCTCTCGTGGGGCTTGGGGGCGTTCCAGCCCTCGGGGAAATTTTGCAGCACCCAATGGCGGGTGTGGTCGATGAAGGCGCGGGTGGAGTGGGAGAGGGCGTTCTTGTCCTTGACACAGATGCCGATGTCCCGGTGGAACACCTTGGGCAGGGTGCTGGCAGCCAGCGGATAGGCGCACTTGTAGAGCATCAGCTCCTCCATGACGCTGATACCCAAGCCGCCGGAGACCATGGCCAGAATGGTCTGGTCCTGCTGAACGGTGTATTGGATCCGGGGCTGGACCTTGTAGTGATCGAAAATGGCCTGGATCTCATAGTCGTCGCCCTCATCCAGCAGGATGAGGGGGTACTGCTCCAGGGCCTCCGGCGGGAAGGGCTGGCGGCCCGCCAGCGGGTGGTCGCAGGGCAGGATGACCTTCCACTGGTCCCGCTGGAGCAGCCAGTAATCCAGGTATTTCTCCGCCGGGGTGGGCAGGGAGATAAAGCCGCAGTCCGCCTGACCGTGGAGGACCCAGTCGGAGATCTCGTTGTTGAAGTTGGAGGGCAGAAGCTCGAACTCAATGCGGGGGTACTTTTCCTGAAAGGTCTTGAGCATACCGGGCAGCCACTTTTCCGATACACTGGTGAAGGTTGCCACGCGGATAAGACCGGTATCCAGCCCCCGCAGGTCCTCGGCGTGCTGCTCCAGACGGTGGGACAGGGCGCACATCTCCTGAAAATACGGTGCCAGGGCGCGGCCATCCGCCGTAGGGGTGACACCGCCGTGGCTGCGAACCAGCAGCGTGACGCCCAGCTCCTCCTCCAGCGAGCCGATGGCGTGGCTGACGCCGGACTGGGTGAAATTCAGGGCGCGGGCGGCAGCGGTAAAGCTGCCCAGCTCCACGGTCTTGAGGTATATCTGGTATTTGGTGACGGACATGGGGGCACCTCCTTCAGGTCCAGTATAGCATATCTCGCCATGTGCTGCAAAGTATTTTTCATGGTTTTGATGATAATCATGCGTTTTACAAATTGCTTGTCCTGTGCTATGCTAAAGATACGTTAAGAAGCCCAAACGAAAGGAGGCGCTGAGCATGGTGCTGAACCTCATTCTGGCCGGCCTGGTGGCGGTCCTGGTGGTTACGGGTATCGTGTCCAAGGCAACGGACAAGTAACCCAACACCCTTTGTTTTCTATCCTTAATTTTTCTCCCTATTCCCCTTCAAATTGGTGAATGCCGGCGCGCCCTCCCAACGTGCCGGTGAAAGGACGCCGCCCCCTTCGGGCGGCGCCCTTTTTGCTCCGGACGCAGCGCGGGAGGTAATCGCTTTTCCTTGCTATTTCATGCGGCGTATGGTATGATACCGGCGTTAAAGAGAAAGAGGTATTGCCTATGGACCAGAAAAAACTGCATATTCTGTCGCTGCTGGCGGCGCTGACCGCGGCCACCATCTTCGGCATGAGCTTTATGTTCTCAAAAATGGCGCTGGCCACGGCGGCGCCCACAGTGCTGCTGGCTTTCCGGTTCACGGTGGCGGTGGCGGCCATGTCGCTGGTCATCGCGCTGAACGCTCTGGTGGGCAAGGTACGCGGAAAGCCGCTGTTTGCCTTCTCCCTGAAGGGAAAGCCGGTGGGCAAGCTGCTTCTGCTGGGTATCGTGCAGCCGGTGGCGTACTTTATCTTCGAAAACTACGGCATCCTGTACACCTCCGCCGCTGTAGCGGGGACCATCATCGCGGCGGTGCCGGTGTGCTGCATCCTGATGGACGTGCTGGTTCTGCATGAGCGCGTCACCCGGCGGCAGGTGCTGTGCGCCCTGGGCGCGATCGGCGGCGTAGCGCTGATCTCCGTGGGCGGGGCGGTGATGATCTCGGCGCTGGGCCTGCTGTTCCTGCTGCTGACCATGCTCAGCGACACGGTGTACTATGGGCTGAGCCACGATGCCGCCAAGCGCTTCACCCCCTTTGAGATGACCTATGTGATGTTTGTGGTGGGCATGGCGGTGTTTATCCCGGTGGCGCTGATACAGGCCGGCGGGATAAGCAGCGAGCTGATCACCGCGCCGGCGCAAAGCGGCAGCTTCTGGCTGGCGGTGCTGTATCTGGGCATACTGTCCTCCGGCGTGGCCTACGGACTGCTGAACTTCGCCAACAGTCACCTGACGGTCTCAGAGAGTTCCCTGTTCTCCAACGTGACCACGGTAGTATCGGTGCTGGCGGGCGTGCTCTTCCTGAAGGAGGATTTCAGCCTGTGGCAGGCTCTTGGCGTAGTCATCATTCTGGTGTGCGTGTTCGTGGCCAACGTGTCCGGCAGCGAAAAGAAATAAAAAGATCTCCCCCCGACCGGGGGAGATCTTTTTATTTGCGGATGAGGGTCCCAGCCTTCACGCCGGTCAGTTCTCCGTTCTTCACGGCCAGCCGGCCGGCCACCAGCACGGCGTCCATACCCAGGGCCGTTTGGCAGGGGTCCTGATAGGTACCGCGCTCGGTGAGGGCGGCGGGGTCGAACACACACAGGTCCGCGTCCGCACCCACGGCGATAACGCCCTTACCCGCAAGGCGAAGGGCCTGTGCCGGGGCCTGGGTCAGCTTGTGAACGCCCTGCTCCAGCGTCAGCACACCCTGTTCCCGGACGAAGTGCTGCAGCAGACGGGTACAGCTGCCGTAGACCCGTGGATGGGGCATCCCCTCGGTGGGGTAGGTGGCGTCAGAGATCAGGCAGCTGAGGGGACTGCGGAGGATAGCGGCGATGTCGTCCTCCGCGGCCATGAAGTCGATCATAGTCACCTGGCAGTGCTCGCGGATCAGCAGGTCGCAGCAGGCGTCCAGCGGGGATTTGTGCTCCATGGCGGCCTCCTGGGCGATGCTCTTGCCCAGCAGCGGCGCGTCCTCCGGGCAGTGAAGACTGCTGAGGAAGATTCCGTCCCAGCCAGCCAGCTTGGCGATGTCGTCAAACCCGCCGCCGTCTTCAATACGGTGAGCCAGCGTCTCGCGTTCGTGGGGGTCGGCCAGGCGGCGGACAACGGCGTCCATGCCGCCCTCCAGAAACTCCGGCGGCAGGATATGCAGCAGCTGGGTGGAGCCGGCGGTGTAGGGGTACACGTCGCAGCCCACGTCCAGGCCCTCCTCCTTCGCCCGGTGCAGCAGCTCCAGGGCCCGGGGTATTTTTTTGCCCCAGTTGTCCCGGCCTATGGCTTTCAGGTGGCTGATATGCAGAGGGACCCGCAGTTCCCGGGCCACCAGCAGCATCTCCTCGATGGAATCGCAGACGCCCGCGCCCTCCTGCCGCATATGGACGGTGAGGGGGATATCCTGCCCCGCGATGGGTGAGAGCGCACGGATCAGCTCCGCCGTGGTATAGAAGCACTCCGGGGCGTAACCCAGGCCCAGAGAAACGCCCAGCGCGCCGTCGGCCAGAGCCTGCTCCAGGGCGCGGTGCAGGGCGCGGTAGTGGCGGTCCTCCAGGTGCTCCAGCTCGTAGCCGGCCGCGTCCGCCCGAAGGACGCCGGCACCGGCCAGCATACCCACATGGACGGGGATATTCGGCACAGAGGCAAAATAGCCGGAGAGGGTTTCCGTCACCAGCTCCGGCGGGAGAGCGCCGGTGATGGGGCGCAGGTAGTCCCGGATGGCGTCGCCGTGGGCGGGGCCGAAGGGGGCGGCGCTGAGGCCGCAGTTGCCGTTGACGATGGTGGTAAGGCCCTGACACAGCTCCGCCGCGCCGAAGCCCGGGCGGAACAGCGCCGCGTCGGCGTGGCGGTGGATGTCAATAAAGCCGGGGGTAACGGTCCTGCCGGCGGCGTCGATTACATGAGCGGCGGACGCTGCGGACAGATCGCCGATGGCGGCGATCCTGCCGCCGGAAACGGCCACATCGGCCGCAAATGCGGGGCGGCCCGTGCCGTCAACAACGGCACCGCCCCGGATAAGGGTATCAAACATGGTCTGTGCCTCTCTCCTGCTTCCCTGCCGTCAGGGGCAGGGAGATACTAAAGGTGGTCACGCCGCCGCTGCTGTCACAGCGAAGGACGCCCCGGTGGGCATCCACGATGGCTTTGGCAATGGGCAGGCCCAGGCCAAAGCTGTCGCCGTCGGTACGGGCGTCGTCGGCGCGGTAAAAGCGGTCAAAAATGCGGGGGAGCTTGTCCGAAGGGATATCCGGCCCCTGATCGGTCACGGACACCACAGCGCGGCTGCCCTGCCGGACGGCGGTCAGGCGGATGGGCGTACCGGGTGCGGCGTATTTGACGGCGTTATCCAGCAGCACCGCCAGGGCCTGGCCCAGCTTGGCGCCGTCGCCCCGGACAGGAAGAGACGGCGCAATATCGTAATCCAGCACATGGCCGGCCTCAAAGGCCACCGGCTCAAACCGCAGGGCGGCAGTCACCGCCGCCTCCGACAGGTCGGTGACGGTGTCCGGCGGGCTGCCGGCGTTCTTCTGGGCGCGGAAGAGGGTGAGCATATCCTCCACCAGGGCCTTCATGCGGCGGCCCTCCGCCCGGATATTGTCCACATAGACCGCCTGCTCCGGCGAAGCGCTCTGCTCCAGCAGCTCGGCGGAGGAAAGGATGACCGTCAGAGGGGTCTTCAGCTCATGGCTGGCGTCGGAGAGGAACTGCTCCTGCTGGGCCCAGGCGGCACCTACAGGCTTGGTAACCACACCGGAGAGCAGATAGCTGCACAGAAACAGCACCACCAGTGCGCCGCAGCCCACCAGAGAGCAGGCCTTCAGCAGTGTGTGCAGGGAGGTGTATTCCAGATAGGTATCGGTAAAGGCGATAGCGGTAGTGGTGTAGCCCCGCTGGCGCAGATAGCGCAGATGAAATTCGTCCAACGTGCCGGCGTCCGCGTCCGCCGCCAGGGCGGCAGTGACGATCTCCGCCATGCGGGTCTCGTCGCTGAGGTCATAGTAGCTGTTGCCGGCCACGCGGACGGTGCCGCTGCCATAGACCTCGGCCACAAAGCAGGGGATGCTGTCCATGCCGGGCTGGCTGCGGCCATAGTCGCCCTGCTCCAGCGCCTGGTACAGCTGCTGCTGCACATTCTTGTGATAGTTGCCCCGGGAGATGAAGTACACCGCCGCGAACACCGCCAGCAGCACCAGCGAGATCAGCAGCATATTGGTGGCCACCACCTTCCAGCGAAGGTGCCGGATCATGCCTCCACCTCCAGACAATAACCCACCATACGGAGGGTCTTGATCTTCACAGTGGATTGCAGATGGGTGAGCTTGCGGCGAAGGAAGGAGATATAGACCTCCACGTTGTTGTCCTCGGCGGCGGAGTCGTAGCCCCAGACCTTCAGGATCAGCTGCTCCTTGGAGACGATCTGACTGCCGTTCCGCATCAGCAGCTCCATCAGGTCGTACTCCCGGCGGCTGAGGCGGACGCTTCGCGGGCCGCATTCCAGCAGGAACGTGCCCATGTGCAGCGTCAGGTCGCCGAAGGCCGTCACCTCCGGGTCGGCAGCGGCGTCCTCACCTCCACGGCGCAGCAGGGACCGGATACAGGCAAGCAGCTCCTCCGGCTCAAAGGGTTTGGTCAAGTAGTAGTCCGCACCGGCGTCCAGGCCGCGGACGCGGTCATTCAGCTCACTGCGGGCGGTGAGCATCAGCACCGGCAGGCGGCTGCCGCCGCCGCGCAGCTGGCGCAGCAGGGCGAAGCCATCCATGCCGGGAAGCATGGCGTCCAGCACCAGCAGGTCGTAGATATCGCTGCGGGCGTTGTCCAGGCCGGAGATGCCGTCATAACACACGTCGGCGGTGTAGCCCTGGCGGCGCAGCAGGTCCTGCAGGGTGCCCGCCAGGCGCTTTTCATCCTCCACGATCAGTATACGCATAGCCGCGCCTCCCTTTTCATGGCTTACAGCCCCGTCTCGGACAGGGTCAGGATCTGGGTCAGGGACGACTCCTCCATCCGGTAGATGGTGGTGTCGCCGTCCAGGGCCACATAGCGGCCGCCGTCGCCGGTGGACAGGCCGACGGCAAGGATCAGCGTCCGCTCGGCGCTGTTGTCAGCCAGGTAGTTCACCATCAGCGTGACCTCCGGCGTGTCCAGGCCGCAGACGGCGGCCGCACCCTCCGCCGGGTCGTAATCCACGCAGGCGGTGAGCGTCAGGGCGGCGATCTCGTCAGCCAGGGCGGCGGTCTTTTCCGTGACGTCCCGGTTGGCGCTGCGGCGGGTACCGTCCTCGGCGGTGTAGAAGGAGACGGCAGCGGTGCCGTCGGCGCGCAGCAGGCTCACGCTGACCAGCCTGTCCGGCTCGATGACCGGCAGAACGGGCAGGACCGCCATGGCGTAGATGCTGCGGCTGAGCAGCATCTTATTTTCGTCAGAGGTATAGCGCACCGTACCGGCAGGGGTGAGCACGTACCAACGGCCATCCGTGGCCTGGTCGCCGAGATAATAGACGACGTCCACGCCGTCGGAGGTGACGGTGATGTACTTCTTGGGAGCCTCCAGGCCATAGACGGCCAGCTCCTGCACATCGGCCACCGTTTCGCCGCTGTCCAGGGCGGCGGGCAGGGCCAGCAGGTCCTCCAGCGCCGTCTGGTCCAGGGGGAAGGCGGGGTCGTCAAACCAGGTCCAGGCGCCGGTTTCGTCCTTTTCAAAACGGAGGGTCACATCGCCGTCGCACAGGGCCAGGGCGGTGACGCCTTCTACGGGCGGGGCGGTCTGGGTGGAGGCGTCCACCATCTCTTTACCTTTTGTATTGCCGCAGGCGGACAGCAGCAGCGTCAACCCCAGCAAAAACGCCGTCAGGCGCAGAATTCGCTTCATCATGGCTTCGGTCTTCTCCTTTACTTTCGTTTACTTTCCGTTGCTTTTGCTGTATACATTCGCGTTCGCTATATGTTACGTTCACTTTCAGTATAGCAACTTTTCAGGAAAAAGAAAAGTACATTCCGTGAATTCTCCCGTTCCCGGCGGCGCGGACGGACGAAGCACAAAAAAAGACCGGCCCGGGCCGGTCTTTTTTTGTCGTTACCTACAGAGATGCGGCAGGTGTGCTGTAATGGCCGAGACGGCAGTTCCGCGCCGGTCTTTTTCTTTGCGTTACTTGCAGAGATAGCTGAACCAGCCCTCGCTGCTGCGCTGCTCGAACACATCCCAGCCGTCGGCCTTCAGCTTTTCCAGCACCTCCGCCGCCCGGTCGTCGATGATGCCGGAGCAGAGGAAGAGGCCGTCGGGCTTCAGGAAGGGACGGACGTGGGGGCTGAGGCCCATGATGACATCCGCCACGATGTTGGCCACCACGATATCATAGCCGGCGCCCATCTCCTGCCGCAGGGCGGCGTCGGTGAGCACATTGCCCCAGCGGACGGTGTAGCGGTCCTTTCCGATGCCGTTCAGGGCGGCGTTCTCGTAGGCCACGTCCACGCACTTCTCATCGATGTCGCAGGCAAAGGCGCTCTCCGCGCCCAGGCGCAGGGCGGCGATGGACAGGATGCCGCTGCCGCAGCCCAGGTCCAGGACACGCTCGCCGCCGTGGATGTGGGTGTCCAGCGCCTGTAGGCACAGGCGGGTGGTGGCGTGGCTGCCGGTGCCGAAGGTCAGGCCGGGGTTCAGCACCAGCTTCACCCGCGTGGGGTCGGCGGCCTCCTCCCACTCCGGCACCACCAGCAGGCGGCTGCCGATCTCCATGGGCTTGTAAAACTGCTTCCAGTTGTTCTCCCAGTCCTCGTCGGCCACGTCGGCCATGGTCAGCAGCAGGGGCGCGTACTCCGGGTGCTCCTTTTTCAGCGCCGACATGGCCATACGCACGGCGGCCACGGTGCCGTAGGCACCCTCGTTCCGTTCCAGATAGAACGTCACGCGGCTGACGCCCTTTTTCTGCGCCAGCAGATCGTCATCCACATAATCCCAGTATTGGCGGTTGTTCTCCAGAAAGCTCTGAAAGTCCGCCTCGTCGTCGATCATCACGCCGGTAACGCCCTGCTGCTCCAGCATATCCGTCACCGCGTCCAAGCCCGCGTGGCTCGTGTCGATCTTGAGTTCCAGCCAGTCCATAGGATGACCTCCCGCAAAGTTGAAATGCACCGTACACCGCCAGCGGCAATGGATCTTGCGCCAGGACGAGGCGCGGCGGCGCAGGCGTACTTCTGTCTCTTATACACATCTCCGAGCCC
>ENA-OZSR01000385-OZSR01000385.1-human-gut-metagenome-genome-assembly--contig:-NODE-385-length-10691-cov-3.891407_pt1 | contig 10691 bp, 7 predicted proteins | sample MGYA00244128_ERZ653978 | MGnify/ENA primary metagenome ERZ653978 (study PRJEB26926, sample SAMN06164786) | human gut metagenome | biome: ENVO:00009003; feature: ENVO:2100002; material: ENVO:00002003...
CGAGATTAGCGAGTGTCTCGTGGGCTCGGAGATGTGTATAAGAGACAGCACCAGCCCCAGCGCCGCCAGCAGGGCCAGGCCCAGGTGCAGGCAGCGGCGCACGGCGCCATAGCGCCGCTGGGCGGCGGCACGGGACACCATGCGGCTCAGGGCCACCGGCAGTCCCGCTGTAGACAGCACCAGCAGCAGACTGTAAATGTTGTACGCGGCGTAGAAATGCGCCATGCCCTCCCGGTCCAGCAGGTTCCCCAGCGGGATCTTGTACAGGGCACCCAGCAGCTTTGTCACCGCCACAGCCCCGGCCAGAATGGCCGCGCCGCCCATGAAGTTTTGCCGCCGGTGGGTCATGGTGCCTCCTTATCTCACCGCGCCATCTCCTGATGGAAGCGGCGGAACGCCTCTAAATTCTCCGTCAGCTTTTCCGGCCGCTGGATATACTCCAGCGGGAATTTGGGGTGGAACACGCGCTCGATGCGGTTCCGCTTTGCGTCCACCATCTTGGTGGAGCCGCCTGCGCCCAGGGACAGGATGCTGTGCAGCTCCTCCATGATGTAGATATTATACAGGCCCTCCGCCCCGGATATGCACCAGCCTACATTCTCAAAGCTGCCGGACATATATTTCTGGCGGTAGAGGTAATAGGGGGCGAAGCCCTTTTCCCGCAGCGCCGGGTCGGCGTAGTCCAGCATGGCCGCCACGTCCTCCGCCGAGGGGATAGGCAGGCCCTCCAGCAGGATGCGGCTGCCCTTCTTCAGACTCAGGGTGTGCACGGTGATGTTGTCCGCGCCGAAGGTCAGGCACGTATCCAACGTCCGGCGAAAGCCCTCCGGTGTGTCGGCGGGCAGCCCGGCGATCAGGTCCATGTTCACATGGGGAAAGCCCATGGACGTGGCCAGCTCCATGGCCTTTTCGATATCCTCCGGGCTGTGCTTCCGGCCGATGGCGGAGAGCACCCGGGGCTCCAGCGACTGGGGATTTACGCTGATCCGGTCCGCACCGTGATCCAGCAGCACCTGCAGCTTCTCCCGGTCGATGGTGTCCGGCCGTCCCGCCTCGATGCAGTATTCCACGCAGTTGGACAGGTCGAAATTCCGGTTCACCGCCGTCAGCAGCGCATCCATTTGACTGGCGGACAGGGTGGTGGGCGTGCCGCCGCCCATGTAGAACGACTTGATCCGCAGGCCTGCCTCCTTCACCATGCGGCCCGCGGCCTCCACCTCCGCCGTCAGCGCCGCCAGATACGGCTCCATCAGCTTGAGGGATTTTTCCACCGACGCCGACACGAAGCTGCAATAGGCGCAGCGGGTGGGGCAGAAGGGGATGCCGATGTACAGAGAGATGTCCTCGGGGCGCAGGTCGCTCCTGGCCTTCAGGCCCGCCTCGGCGCTCTCCAGCGCCAGACGCCGCCGCGCCGGGGAGACGCAGTACGTATCCCGCAGTACCCGGTCCGCCTGGGCGGGGGTCATGCCGTCCTCCAGCATGGTCCGCACCAGCTTGGCCGGGCGGATGCCCGTCAGCGCGCCCCAGCTGGGCGTCACGCCGGTGACGTCCCGGGCCGCCCGGAAAAAGGACAGCTTCAGCGCACGCTGACGCAGGCGTTCCCGTTCGTATGCGTCGGAAACGCCTGCGGTCCGAACGCGGGCCTCGCCCCGCGCCGTTTTGCCGCCATAGGTCAGTGTCGTGACCCCGGTGGCATATACATTGCCCTCATGCAGTGTGACCTCCGCGTGGCTGTCCCCGTCCTCGCCCTCATATACCGGGCGCTCCTCCGGAAAAAAGGCCAGCAGGCTCTGCTCGATGGCGTAGCGGTCCTCGTGACCGCGCAGGTTCAGCTTCATTGCGCCGTCCCCTGCCGCATATAGGGGTTCATGCGGCGCTCAAAGTCCAGCGTCGTTTCCCGGTCATGGCCGGGCAGGACCCGCCAGTCGCCCTCCAGCGCCGCCAGACGGCCCAGGGAGGCGAGCATCTTGGGATAGCTGCCGCCGGGGAAGTCGCATCGTCCGCAGGAGCAGCGGAACAGGGTATCCCCGGCAAAGATCACGTGCTCCCGGTCCAACAGCAGACACACGGAGCCCTCGGAGTGGCCCGGTGTTTCCATGACCCGCAGGGACAGCCCGCCCAGGGGCAGCACGTCGCCCTCCTTATAATACCGCTGGTGCTGCTCGTCCACCCGGGTGAACAGCAGCTCGCCGCCCCGCCCGGTCACGCTGTCCTTCTCGTGGATGTACACCGGCACGTCCGGGTATCTCTCCAACAGGGGCCGCACGGCGGAGGTGTGGTCAAAGTGCCCGTGGGTCAGCAGGATATATTTGAGCGCGCAGCCGCTTTGGCGCACCAGCTGCTCCACCCGGGCGGCATCGTCGCCGGGGTCGATCAGGGCACAGACCTTCGCGTCCTCGTCGCACAGCAGGTAGCAGTTGGTCATGATAGGGCCCACTTGCAGTGTTTTGATGGTCATGGTGTCCTCCTTACAGGGTGTCGGTGTCCAGAATGATGGTCAGCGGTCCGTCGTTCAGGCTGTCCACCTGCATATAGGCGCCGAATTCACCCGTCTCGGTGTGAAAGCCCTTGTCCCGGCACAGCTGCACGAACTTTTCGTACAGGGGGATGGCCACCTCCGGCCGCGCCGCCGCCAGAAAGTCCGGCCGCCGGCCCTTCTTGTAGTTGGCGTACAGCGTGAACTGGGACACGATCAGCAGCTCTCCGCCCACATCCGTCAGGCTGCGGTTCATTTTTTCATGTTCGTCCTCAAAGATACGCAGGCCCGTCAGCTTGTCGGCCAGCTTTACCGCCTGTGCCTCGGTGTCCTCATGGGTCACACCCAGCAGCACCAAAAAGCCCTCGCCGATCTGTCCGATGACCTTGCCGTCCACGGAAACGCTGGCGTGTTTTACACGGGTCAATACAGCACGCATAATTCTATCTCCTTTATACTGTTTGTATTCACATTGGCCTTATCCGGCCGGTCTTGTCACCCGCATGACGCCCGATATCTGCTCCAGCCGCCGCATGACGGTCCGCAGCTGCTCACTGTCCGGCACGTCGATGTCCAGCGACAGCAGGGCAAAGCCGTCCGGCGTGCTCCGGGCATTCAGCGAGGAGACGTGAGTCTTGGTGCTGGACAGCACCGTGGATACGTCCATGATGATGTTGATGCGGTCCTTGGCGGTGATCTCCAGCGTGGTGCGGTAGCTCTCCCGCGTGTCGCTGCCCCAGGAGACCTTGATCCACCGGCCCGCCTCGCTGGGCTTGCGCCGGGCCGGGTCCGCGTTGGGACAGTCCGCCCGGTGCACGGAAATGCCGTAGCCGCGGGTGATGAAGCCCACGATATCGTCTCCCGGCACAGGGGTGCAGCACTTGGAGAACTTCACCAGACAGTTGGTCAGACCCTCCACCACGATCCCCTGCTCGCCCTTGGCGCGCTGGGGCACAGCGGGACGCATGAGCTGCGGCTGGTCCGCCACGGGGACCTCCGCCTGCCGTTCCGTCTGATGCTGGTGGATGATGCGCTGGATGTCCTCCCGCAGCCGGCCGATGACCTTCAGTGCAGAAATGCCGCCGTAGCCGATGGCGGCGTACATATCGTCCAGTGACGTGAAGCACAGCTTCTTCAGCACGCCGGGCAGGTTCTCCTCGTTGGTCAGCTCCTTCAGCGTCACGCCGGTGCGCTTCAGCTCCGACTCAAAGCTCTGCCGCCCGTTGACGATGTTCTCGTCCCGCTTTTCCTTCTTGAACCACTGGCGTATCTTGCTGCGGGCGTTGCTGCTGCGGGCGATCTTCACCCAGTCACGGCTGGGGCCGTGGGCGGATTTGCTGGTCATCACCTCCACCACGTCGCCGTTGCGGAGATGGTAGTCGAACTGTACGATCCGCCCGTTGACCTTGGCGCCCACCATGTGGTTGCCGATGGCGGAGTGTATGGTATAGGCGAAGTCGATGGGCGTGGCGCCGGCCGGCAGGTTGATCACGTCGCCGTTGGGCGTGAACACGAACACCTCGTCGGCGAACATATCCACCTTCAGAGAGTGGATGAAGTCCTCGGCGTCAGCGTCCTCCTGGTTTTCCAGCAGACGGCGCACCCACTCATAGCTGCGCTCGTCCCCGGCGCCCTGGCCGTTCTGCTTGTACTTCCAGTGGGCGGCCACGCCGTACTCCGCCACCTCATGCATCTCCTTCGTCCGGATCTGTACCTCGAAGGGAATGCCGCTTTCGCCCACCACCGTGGTGTGCAGGCTCTGGTACATATTGGGCTTCGGCGTGCCGATGTAATCCTTGAATCGGCCCAGAATGGGCTTGAACAGGTCGTGGATGATGCCCAGCACGTTGTAGCAGTCCGCCACCGTGTCCACAATGACCCGGAAGGCGAACAGGTCGAACACATCGTCCAGACTCTTGTTCTGGGTGTACATTTTGCGGTAGATGGAGTAGGGGTGCTTCATCCGGCCGTAGACCGTGGCGTCGATGCCCTCCTCCTTCAGCCGCGTGACGATGCGGTCGTGCACGGCGGACATGAACCCGTCGTACTCCGCGGCCTTTTCGTCCAGCGCCTCGGTGATCTCCCGGTAGCCCACCGGGTCCAGATACTTCAGCGACAGGTCCTCCAGTTCCCATTTCATCTTCTGCATACCCAGTCGGTGTGCGATGGGAGCGTAGATCTCCATAGTCTCAAAGGACTTCTGCTTCTGCTTCTCCGGCGTCTGGTACTCCATAGTCCGCATATTGTGCAGCCGGTCGGAGATCTTGATGAGGATGACCCGGATGTCCTTGGCCATGGCCATGAGCATCTTCCGCAGGTTCTCCATCTGCTCCTCTTCTTTGGAGGTGTAGTGGACCCGCGTCAGTTTGCTGACGCCCTCCACCAGATCCGCCACCGTAGGGGAAAACAGCTTTGCCAGCTCCTCGTGGGTGGCGGTGGTATCCTCGATGGTGTCGTGCAGCAGGGCCGCCACAATAGACTCTGTGTCCAGGTGCAGCTCCTCCGCCACGATCTGTGCCACCGCCAGGGGATGTGTGATAAAGGGCGAGCCGTCCTTGCGGTTCTGCCCCGCGTGGTGGGTATCGGCGAATTCATAGGCGGCGCGTATCTGGTCAAAGCCCGCCGCCGGGTTGTAGCCCTTTACCGTCTCCACAAGATGTTCGTATTGCTCCTGAGGTGTCACAGCGCACCGCCTCCCTTCTCGTTATCGTTTTGCAGCGTGTTCATCAGCGGCGACTGATCCAGTGCTACGTGTTGTCCCCGCCGCAGGTGCAGCGTGATGGCGTCGCCGTTCAGCTGCCAGTCCAGCAATCCCCGTTCCCGGAACACCGCGGCGCACATGGCTGCCCGCAGTACCGGTTCCGCGCCGCCAAGCTCCGCCGCCATCAGCCGCAGCAGCGGCAAGCGGTCTGTGGTCAGCCCGTCCTCGGGCACGGTCCGGTCTAAAAACCGCCAGGCGGCGGCGAATTGCTCCCGGGTGGGCAGCGCCCGCCGCGCCTCCCGCAGAGAAACGGCCTTTCCGGCGGCGCACCGGTGGGCCAGTGTCAGCGCCTCCTGCTCCCGCCCGCTGGCGCAGAGGGAGGGCCGGATGTCCACCATCTGCAGCTGTACCGTCCGGCTGCCCCGGAACTCATTGATCTGCAAATAAAATGCCGCGTCCACCCGGTCGCCCGGATGGCACCCGCAGCGCTCGGCCACGGTGGAGAAGAATATGCCGTCGAACTGGGCGCAGCCCTTGCCCAGCCGCAGCTTCAGATGCCGGTTCTGGCCCACGTTCTGGGTCCGCAGCAGCGTGGCGCCCAGCAGGCAGAACAGCGGTCTGGCGTTGCCGCTGCCATAGGGCTCCAGCACGGACAGGGCCTCCAGCTCCTCCAGCGTCACCGCAGCGGGGTGGGCGATGGCCACGTCGATCTCCAGTGCCGACTCCGGCTGCTGTCCGCCGCAGTAGCTGCGGGCGTATTCATTCATCCGGTCCCGGAAGGCCGGTATGTTGTCCCGGTCGATGGTAAAGCCTGCCGCCAGCTCGTGCCCGCCGAAGCCCAGCAGCAGGTCCTTGCAGTTTTCCAGCGCGGCGAACAGATTAAAGCCGCCCCAGCTGCGGCAGCTGCCTTTGCCGGTGCTGCCGTTCAGATGGATCATAAAGCTGGGCCGGGAGTATTTTTCCGACAGGCGGCTGGCCACGATGCCCACCACGCCCTGGTGCCACCGGCTGCTCTCCAGCACCAGCGCGCTGCGCTGGCGCTCCGGCATCCGGTCAATCATCTCCTCCGCCTGGGTGTAGATATCCTGCTCTACGTTCTGGCGCTCCCGGTTCAGAGCGCACAGCTCCTTAGCCATGGCCTCCGCCGCGGCGGGATCGGTGCACAGCAGCAGCTCCGCCGCCTTGTCCGCCGCGCCCATGCGTCCGGCAGCGTTGATCCGCGGCGCCAGCACGAAGCCGATCTGCACCGAAGAGATCTCCTTCCCGCTCAGACCCGCCTCCCGCAGCAGGGCGTGCAGGCCGATAAAGTCCGAGTGCTCCAGCGTGGCCAGCCCGCGGGAGACGATGGTGCGGTTTTCGCCGGACATCTGCATGACGTCCGCTACCGTGCCGATGGCCGCCAGCGTGCAGTACCGGGCAAAGAGAGGCTCCTCCCGGTCCGGCCCGCCCAGGGCCAGCACCAGCTTCAGCGCCACGCCGCAGCCAGCCAGATGCTTGAAGGGATAGCCGCAGTCCGCCCGGTGGGGGTCCACCACAGCCACGGCCCGGGGCAGGACCTCCCGGCACTCGTGGTGGTCGGTGATGACCACGTCCAGCCCCAGTGAGTTGGCGTAGTCCACCTCCTCCACACCGGTGATGCCGCAGTCCACCGTTACCAGCAGGCGCACGCCCTGGTCGAAAAGACCCTTGATGGCGTCACGGCTGAGACCGTAGCCGTCCTCGATGCGCCGGGGGATATAGTGCACCACGTCGGCGCCCCGGCTCTTGAGATAGTCTACCAGAATACAGGTGGCGGTAATGCCGTCCACATCATAGTCGCCGAACACGGCGATCCTCTCGCCATTCGCGATCGCCTGCTGCACACGCGCCGCGGCCTTGTCCATGTCACGCATCAGGAAGGGACTGATGGTCAGCTTGTCCTCACGCTCCAGAAAGGCGGCGGCCTGCTCCGGCGTTTCGATGCCGCGGGCGGAGAGCACGGCGGCCACCAGATAGGGATAGCCGGCCGCGCGCAGACATGCCTGCGCCTCCGGCTTTTCCGGCGCGATATGCCACTTGCTGAACCGCACGGCGGTCACCTTCCTCTCTGCATGATAAATGGAACTTTCATCCCATGATAACATTACTAATACTTTATTATATCAACATCGTGCGGAAAGGTAAAGAAAAAATTTCTTTTCCGCACCTGTTCGGAAAAGAAAACAACAGCTTGCAATCCGCGGCCATATGGTCTATGATGGATACAATACAGACAGAATCGAGGAACTGCTCATGCGCCCTGACGGAAAGCGAGTAAAGGACCTGCCCCCCATCGTGGCAGCCATTCCCTACATCATGCCCAAGCGGTACGATGCCTGGAACACCATCACCGAAAACATCGACGAGGAGGGCATCAAGGCCTATATCCGCGAAAAACGGCGCGCTGGGATCCGCATCAACCACATGGCGGTGATCATCGCCGCCTATTACAAGGCCTATCAGACCAACCCCAAGCTCAACTGGTTTGTGGTCAACAGTCATCTCTATGAGCGCAACCATTTCTGCGTCTCCTTTGTCATCCTGAAAAAGCGGGCCGACGGCAGCCCGGATGAGACGACGCTGAAGATCTATCTGGAGCCCAAGGACACTATTTTCACCATCAACCAGAAGATCGCCGATGCCATCGCCGCCAACAGCCAGACAGAGCAGAAGAACAGCACCGACAAGTTCGCCAAGATGATGTTCTCCATCCCCGGCCTGCCCAAGTTCGTGATCTGGCTGGCCTACCATCTGGACAAGCATGGCCTGCTGCCCCGGAAGATCATCGACCTGAGCCCCTTCCACACCAGTATGTTCATCACCAACCTGGCTTCTATCAAGACCAGCTACATCCACCACCACTGCTATGAATTCGGCACCACCAGCGTGTTCGTCTGCATGGGCAAGCCGGTACCTAACTACATGAACGGTGACCTGACCAAGAAGATGATGCCTTTGGGCATCGTTATGGACGAGCGTATCTGCACCGGTTATGAGTACGCCGCCTTCTGTCACGACTTCCGCAGGTGCCTGCGGGACCTGACCTGTCTGGAGACGCCCTTCGACGGCAGCGCCCCGGCTGAGATGCCGCAGGCGGAGGAAGCGGCTCCCGCCGAAGCGTGAATACAACAAGCCCCGGAGCGATGCCCCGGGGCTTGTTCTCTGCATATTACCAGTTGTCCTCGCCAAAGGGGTCATGGGGGCGGAACTGATCGTCATCCTCCGGCCGCGGCGGGAAGAAGCCTACGCCCTTGATCTTTTTGATCTCCTGGAAGAAGGCGATGTTGCTCTGGGCGATGTACGGCGCCACCCAGATATCCAGAATGCCCAGCGTCAGACCCACCAGAATATTCCATCCGATAAAGCTCAGATCCAGCACGAACAGCTGCCACTTGAAGCCCAGGGTCTGGGCTTTGCTCATGTTGAGGGCCTCCATGACGCCGATCTCCGGGTTTTCGCACAGGTTCAGCATAGCAAAGCGGTAGCGGTAGGCCGCCACGATCCCGGGGATCACCAGCAGCAGCATCCACAGGGAGATGAAGATATACTGCACGATGGACAGCAGAATGATCTTCCCGACGAAGGCGAAGCCATCGAACAGGGTGACGAAGGGCATCTCCTCACCCCGACGGATGCCCAGGTGGTACAGGGACGCACCGACGTTGAGCACTACGCCCAGCAGCGTGCACACGATAGACACGAACCACACCGCAAAAGCGGGGAACGCCCGGTGCAGCGCCAGGAAGCTCAGATCCATATCGAACCGCAGGGAGTAGACATAGGCGAACTCGTCGTCCATCTGCACATAGTCGCTGATGCCGTTGATGACGAACATAATGGCCAGCAGAACCAGCGTAAACAGGTAAGGGCTGACCTGTGCGGTTTTCAGCAGCACCTTGGACTCCCGCTTCAGGGAACCACGGTCAAGTACCATACTAAAATACCATCCTTTCGGAATAGAGTTTGATATCCGGCGGAGGACCGTCTGCCGCAGTGCAGGAAGTTTTTTCCGGCGGTGTCCGTCCCTCTACCGTATAGTGTAGCACAGCTGCCCGAAAAACACAAGAGGCGGTCTTTGCCGGTGAAGTTTCCGACAAAAACCGCAAAAAAACGTGGGAATTTCAACGCGGGGCTGGACAAGAGAAAAGTTTTGTTGTAATATTTAAGACAGTATGCGGTGGCATAGCGCCACCCGGTAGTAAGATGAGGTGAAGACAATGGCACAAGCATTCTTTGGCGGCGTTCATCCCAACGACATGAAGGCCGCAACCAATGAAAAGGCCATCGAAAAGCTGGCGGCGCCGGCTGAGGTGGTCATTCCCATGTCTATGCACATCGGTGCGCCTTGCAAGCCTATTGTAGCGGTAGGCGACAAGGTTAAAATTGGACAGAGGATCGGCGAACCCGGCGGATTTGTTTCCGCCCCCATCCACGCCAGCATCTCCGGCACGGTCAAGGCCGTGGAACCCCGTCCCTTCTCTATGGGCGGCAAGATGATGTCCGTGGTCATTGAAAACGATTTCCAGGATGAGGTCTCCGAGGAAGTCAAGCCCGTGGCGGATCCCGACAGCCTGACGCCCGAGCAGCTGGTGGAGATCGTCAAGAACGCCGGCATCGTCGGCCAGGGCGGCGCGACGTTCCCCACCCATGTGAAGATCTCTTCCGGTCTGGGCAAGGTGGACTATGTGATCATCAACGCCGCGGAGTGCGAGCCGTACATCACCGGCGACCACCGCACCTGTCTGGAGCGTCCGGAGAAGGTCATCAAGGGCGCGACCCTGCTGGCCAAGTGTTTCGGCGTGGATAAGGTGTACATCGGCATCGAGGCCAACAAGCAGAACGCGGCTGACGTCCTGAACGCCAAGATCGCGGAGCTGAACGCCCCCGTGGTGGTGGAGGTCCTGCACACCCGCTATCCCCAGGGCGCTGAGAAGCAGCTGGTCCAGGCCGTCTCCGGCCGTCAGGTGCCCAGCGGCAAGCTGCCTGCCGACGCGGGCTGCTGCATCTTCAACCTGAATACCACCTGCGCCATCTACCGCGCGGTGTATGAGGGTATGCCCGTGGTCAACAAGATCGTCACCGTCTCCGGTTCCGGCGTCATCGAGCCCAAGAACATCGAGTGCCCCATCGGCACCCCCATTACCAAGCTGTTTGACGCCTGCGGCGGCCTGAAGGACGAGACCTACAAGCTCATCATGGGCGGCCCGATGATGGGCCTGGCCCAGTACGACGTGGACGTCTCCGTGGGCAAGGGCACCGGCGCCATGCTGGCCTTCGCCGACAAGGAGGAGCAGTACGTCGAGGATCCCCAGTGTATCCGCTGCGGCAAGTGCGTGGGCGTGTGCCCCATCCGTCTGGAGCCCATTTTCATGTACAAGTACCTGATGAAGGGCGACGTGGACACCTGGCAGAACGTGCTGCACGGCATGGACTGCATCGAGTGCGGCGCCTGCACCTACACCTGTCCTGCCCGCCTGCCCCTGACCCATGCGTTCC
>ENA-OZSR01000393-OZSR01000393.1-human-gut-metagenome-genome-assembly--contig:-NODE-393-length-10544-cov-3.857756_pt1 | contig 10544 bp, 13 predicted proteins | sample MGYA00244128_ERZ653978 | MGnify/ENA primary metagenome ERZ653978 (study PRJEB26926, sample SAMN06164786) | human gut metagenome | biome: ENVO:00009003; feature: ENVO:2100002; material: ENVO:00002003...
TACGAGATTAGCGAGTGTCTCGTGGGCTCGGAGATGTGTATAAGAGACAGCTTACGGTGAACCCGGCAGGCTACGCGGCGTTGGGGCCGCAGTTCCAGCGGGTGCTGCCCGCCAGCTCCGTAGCCAATCTGTTCCCGTTCAACTATTCCGGCAAGGCCGATCCCAACGGCTTCTATATCGGCAAGGACAAGTTTGGCAGCAACATCGTGGTGGACTTCGACCGGCGCGACAGCGACAAGACCTCCGCCAACATCCTGATCCTGGGCAACAGCGGTCAGGGCAAATCATACCTGATGAAGCTGCTGATCTGCAACCTGATCGAGTCGGGGAAATCCGTGATCTCGCTGGACGCGGAGCATGAGCTGGGAGATTTATGTGGGAATCTGAACGGCTGCTTCATCGACCTGATGGCGGGCGACCGGCATATCAATGTGCTGGAGGTGAAGTGCTGGGACACCGCACCGGAACCGGACGAGTCAGCACCGGAAGCATTCCGGAAGAATACATTTTTGGCGCGGCACGTTTCGTTTCTGAAAGACTTCTTTAAGGCGTACAAGGACTTTTCCGATGCACAGTTGGACACCATCGAGATCATGCTGACGAACCTCTATGCCAAATGGGGTATTTCAGAGCATACCGATCCCCGGCAGCTCACCGCCATGGACTATCCCATTCTGTCGGACTTCTACGCGCTGCTGGAGGAGGAATACCTCTGCTATGATCCCGATACCCACCAGCTCTATACCAAGGAACTGCTACAGGAGGTGCTGCTGGGTCTACACTCCATGTGCATGGGAGCCGACGCACATTTCTTCAACGGACATACGGATATTACCAGTGATCGGTTTCTGGTGTTTGGCGTAGGCGGCGTGCTGAGCGCCGCCAAGAGCCTGCGGAACGCGCTGCTGTTTAATGTGCTGGCGTATATGTCGGACAAGCTGCTGGTGGAGGGTAGGACAGTGGCAGCACTGGACGAGCTGTACCTGTGGCTGTCCAACCCCATCGCCATTGAGTACATCCGCAACTGTCTGAAGCGTGTCCGCAAGCGGGATTCCGCCCTGATGATGGCCAGTCAGAATCTGGAGGATTTCAACCAGCGGGAAGTGCGGGAGATGACCAAGCCTCTGTTCGCCATTCCGCCCCATCAGTTTTTCTTCAACCCCGGCACTACGGAGAAGCAGTTCTTCACCAATATGCTGCAAATGGAGGACACGGAGTTCGACCTCATCAGCAAGGCCCAGAACGGTGAATGTCTTTTCCGCTGCGGCAGCGACCGCTACATGATGAAGGTCATCGCGCCGGAGCACAAGGCGAAGCTGTTCGGTACAAAGGGCGGGAAGTGATGACAGGGGCAACACTGGCGCGGCTGGCGGCGGCTGTGCTGTCTACGGAAAAAGGCCGCAAGACGGTGGGCTGGGTCATTGCCGCTATTCTCTCACCGTTGATCCTGCTGGCGGCGTTCCTGTGCAGCTTCGGCACGGCGGCGGTGGAGCATAATAACTTCGCCGTGTCCGCGTCCTTCTATGGCCCCGCCTTCACGGACAAGATCCCAACCGAATACAAAGACCACATCACCGAGATGCGGACAGCTTTCTCTCTTCTGGATTCGGCGGTCGCCGCCGTGAATGCCAAAGCCGAGAACGGCGGCCTTGACCCCTTGCAGGTCAAGGCCGTTTTCTATGCTCTCTGCTTTGGTGACGACGCGCCTACCCGCCGTGCCGCCGCCAACTTCGTGGAGTGCTTCTACCGTCTGGAGGAGCGCACCGAAACCACCACGGACGTGCTGGAGGATGGCACGGTAGTGGTGCAGACTACCGTTTACTATGTGGCAGTGCCGTTGCCGCTGGAAACGGTGTATGAAAAATTAACGGCATGGCAGGGCGAACCGGTAACGGAGGAGGACAAGGCCAACGCCGCGCACATCTACAGCATGGTAGTGGGCAGCACAGGCGGCGATACCTTCGATGGCAGCTATACGCCCGGTGGCGGCAGCGGTGTGGAACTGGATATCTCCGACCTGACGAACCCCACCACCAAGAACGCCGCCGATCTGGTGGCCTACGTCACCAACGCATGGCAGTCCGGATGGGGCTATGTGTGGGGCACCTACGGTCAGGTGCTGACGCCGGAACTGTTCCAGTACAAGCTGACCCAGTACCCGGAGGGCGTGGGACAGTACGCGGACTTCATCCGCAGCAACTGGCTGGGCAAGCACACTGCCGACTGCGTAGGGCTCATCAAGGGCTACGGTTGGCTGAACGCAGAGACTATGGAAATCGAATACGGTACCAACGGGATGCCGGACATCGGCGCCAACCAGATGTACTACAACGCCACGCGCAAAGGCACCATCGACACCATACCGGAGGTGCCGGGACTGGCGGTGTGGAAGTCAGGCCACATTGGCGTATACATCGGCGGCGGTCAGGTCATCGAGGCCATGGGTACCAAGTACGGCGTAGTCAAGACGCAGCTCCAAGGCCGCGGCTGGACACACTGGCTGGAGATCCCGTATATCAACTACGATTAAGGAGGTCACAAATGAACGAGAACACTTGCACATTAGAGAAAGAGATGCGGCGGGCCTTGCTGGAAAAGCTGGAACAGAACTACCTGGACTACGCCGCCTCGCTGCAAGCTTTGACATCGGAACAACTGCTGGACAGGACGAAAGAAATCTACGCGGCGCAGGTCTGCTGCCGGTTGGTGCAGCGCAGGGATGACATTTCTCTCCCGCAGATGCGGTATTTGCTGTCGCTGGATGATCCGCTGGCGGCGCTGCGGGATACATGGCTGGAGCTGCACAGCGGCGACAACGAGCCAGTGCTGAAGGTGATCCTGTACAAGCTCTGCGGTGAAATGTGAGGTGCGGCATGGAGAAGATCTGCGTTACCGTCAGCATGGAGGAGGAACGTCTCAAGGCGCTGGAGTTTGCCCTCAAGAAGAAAAACAGCTCTGTCCAGCGCCGCATGGACGACGCCCTGCGACAGCTCTATGAGAAGGAAGTGCCGGAACCCATCCGGGAATATGTGGACAGCCTGCTGGCTCCGCCGCCCCGTCCCCGCCGACCGGTGCGGGCGGCGAAGGCGGCAAACGAGCAGGCAGCTGCTATGCAGCAGGAGGAATAACCATGGCACAGCACGAAGAAATCATCGTATGGCTTGACCGCAGATGGAAAGAAGCCATTGAGCATCATCTGAAGGATGAGACCTTACAGGAGCATCTGGAGAATGTGCTGGATGAACTGTGCAACCAACTTCCGGAGCGTGAATATGCACGTATCAGCCGAGAGATCTGGGAGGAAGACCGTATGGCGCGGGAAGAGGCGGCACGCACCTATTCTGCATACCGCGTTGTGGAGGGCGGCGAGGAACATTTCTTCCGCGTGACGCCCGGTGAAGAACTGCTGGATGCTGCAAGGATGCTCCGCAGGTACTGCACGAGTACAGAAGACAGCACCGGCAAATTCATCTCTCTGTATTCGCAGGCGCAGCCTATCACGCCGGAGGAATACCAGCAGCTGATATACCTCCGCATGGAGAACAGCGGGAAAGTCACCGGCGTGTTTGACTTGGATTTTGACAAGCGGGAGTTTTCCGCGATCCACATCATGGACGGTTGGACAACGTGGGCGATGCGGGATGTGATCCCGTCTATCCATCAGGCCACAAATCCGTGCTTCGCAACGACGGAGGAGCAGCTCCACAAACTGCTGGAGCTGCTGGATGGCATGGAGCTCACATCGGCGGGACATCTCACCGCGCAGAATTTTTCGTTCAGCGATGAGATCCTGATGGAAAACAGGAAGCTGAATTTTTATGTGCAGGCTAACTTCGACGTGGACGCCGCCTTCGGCACATTCGTGTGTACGGACGAGAATGATGACTGGCTGAATATCTACGCCAACTACGACATCGCGCAGGGCAGACCTTGCGATACGCTGGAGCTGAATCTCTGCAAATGCGATGACTCAGAGGAGAATTGGAGCTACCACCTGAATGCTGCCGAGCAGGAGGTGCTGGCTCGGAAGATGGAGGAGTTCTGCCAGCAGCAAAACGGCATGAGCCTGCACGATTTCGCCCGGCAGCTTCAAGAGGAGCCAGGGCCGTCTCCACAGATACAAATGTAGCCCCGTGTTTGCCCTTGTGGGCCGGTTTGTGGCCTCGCAGGAACGCGGGAGGGTAAGGATAGCGGCCCCGGAGATTTGAAGGCCTTTCGGCCCGCTTTTCGGTGCGCCGAAAGCGGAGCAGGAGAAACTGGTGGGGTCGCAAGCGCCCCACCAGCATCACTTCTGCCCGCAGTGCGGGCAGTTCCGGAGCGTTTTCCGAGGGGTCATGAAAGCGAAAAAAGGCGGCTTACGGGGTCGTAAGAGCTGAAATCCAAGGAACGACAACGAAAAACTGCGGGGTCGTGCAGCTTATTGTGGGAGGTGATCAAGAGTGGCAACGGACAAGCGAAAACACGCATTTTGGCTTACAGATGCGGCAAAAGAGATGGTGGAAATAGATGCCCATCTGGACAATTGCGGCAGCCAAAGTGAATTCGTTGAAAAGGCAATACGATTCTATGACGGTTATGTTCACGCAAATAAAACAGGTGCATACCTGCCCCATGCAATGCAGGAGGTGCTGGAAGGAACGCTGGGTGTTTTCGGTGACCGGCTGGGCAGGCTGCTGTTCAAACTGGTAGTAGAGCACAACATGACCAACCATCTGCTGGGTGGCGATGTGGATATGACCCGCGACGAGTACAGCAAGATGCGCGGCAGCAGTGTCCGCGAGGTGGCATCCACCCACGGTAACATCTCCTTCAAGGATGTGCTGCTGTTCCATCAGGAGGAGTAACGCATGGCGCGGCTGATACAAAAAAGCGGCTACATCAAGAACGGCAAGGCGTCGGGATACATGGAGTATGTTGCCACGCGGGACGGTGTGGAGATCATCCAGAGCACCGAGCCTGTGACCAAGAAGCAGGAGCAATTCATCCAAAAACTGCTGAAGGACTTCCCGGACGCAAAGGAGCTTTTCGAGTACAGCGATTACCTTCAGGTGCCCAATCGAGGCACGGCGTCTGCGTTTATTGCTACTACGCTGGACACGCATCTACACGAAGCGGAGTCCGAGAGCGGCTATATGTCCTATATCGCCCAGCGTCCCCGTGCCGAAAAGCACGGCGGCCATGGCCTGTTCAGCGAGGTGGACGCCACCGACCTCAAGGCGGCGAAGGCCGAACTGAAGGCCCACGGCGGGAAAGTGTGGACGTTTATTTTCTCTCTGCGCCGTGAGGACGCGGAACGCCTGGGCTACAACAAAGCCGCCGCGTGGCAGAACCTGCTGAAGCAGGAGAGCGCCGCTATTGCGGAGGCCATGCGTATTCGGACGGATGATTTCCGCTGGTACGCAGCGTACCACGACGAGGGGCATCATCCCCATGTGCATATGATGGTGTGGTCGGCGGAACCGAAGAAAGGGTATCTCACGCGGGATGGTATCGCTGCCATGCGTTCCAAGATGACGAATGCTATCTTCCATGAGGAGATGAAAGAACTCTATATCAAGAAGGACGCTGCCTACAAAGAGAGTGTTCAGACCGCGAAAGAGTCACTGCTGATGTACATCAGAATGTCGGAGAGCAGTGAGTCAACTGACCCTGTCATAGAGCAAAAGCTGCGGGAGCTGTCTCAAACGTTGGAGCAGATCGACGGCAAACACGTCTATGGTTATCTGCCCAAAGAGGTCAAGGCGCAGGTGGACGAGATCGTGGAGCGGCTGGCGCAGCTCCCGGAGGTGGCAGACTGCTATGACCAGTGGTGGAAGCTAAAGGATGAGATCGCCGGTTACTACGGACGGAACACGCTGCCCCGCCTGCCACTGGTACAGCAAAAAGAGTTCCGCACCATCAAGAATATGATCATTCAGCAGGCGGAAACATTTCGGCAGCTTGTGCCGGAGCAAGTTCCTGTTGAGACAGAACCTAATGAGCAGCAAGTGCCGCCCTCAAACGAATCGCCTGCGGCTATGGCACAGCCGCAGGCGGTCACATCGCAGATCAAAATAGAGGGCGGCGCGGTCATTCAACTGCTCCATCACATGAGCCGTGTGTTCCGCGGCAATATGCCGGTCATTCCGCCTGCGCTGCGTATCGACTCCAAGCGCCGCAGGCGGTTACAGGAGAAGCGCATGGCCATGGGCCACAAGCGGGACGACCACGAGGAACAGGAGCGCCTGCGGAATGAACAAATGATGCCATAATGAGGAGAACAACCATGCACTATATTCATTTTACCCAAGAGCAAAAAGACCTGGCGGCGCGGACAGACCTGGAAGTGTTCCTGTGGAGCCGCGGAGAAAAGCTGCTGCCCTCCGGGTGAGACAAGCGTCTGAGCAGTGATCACAGCGTCACCATTCGCGGTAACCACTGGTTCGATCACGCCACGCATGAGGGCGGCAACGCCATCAGCTTTGTGCAGCGATTCTACCATCTGGGCTATGCCGACGCCGTGTCGCTGCTGCTGTGCAACGGGCAGACCTATGAGAAACCATTCTCATCGCCACCGAAAAAATTCACCCTGCCGACCGCCAACGGAAATATGCGCCGTGTGTTTGCTTACCTGACACAGCATCGACGTATCCGCCGTGAGGTGGTCTCTTTTTTTGCCCATGCCCATCTGCTTTACGAGGATGAGGTACATCACAACTGTGTATTTGTTGGCGTGGACGAAAACGGCATAGCCAGACACGCACACCTGCGAAGCACGGCCAGTCAGGGAAAATCCTTTCGTCAGACCGTGGGGGGCAGCGACGCACGATACAGCTTTCACTTCGCGGGCGGCGGTGAAGCGCTCTATGTCTTCGAGTCGCCCATTGATCTGCTGTCCTACATCACCCTGCATATGAATGGCTGGCAGGTGCAAAACTATGTAGCTTGCTGCGGCACGGCTTTCGCACCGGTGGAGCAGATGCTCCGCACCTATCCGCAGATCCGGCAGGTTTATCTCTGCCTGGATAACGACGAGGCCGGACACAGTGCCTCGCAGCGCATGGAAGGCTACCTCCGTGCGGAGGGCATCTCCACCATGCGGCTGGTGCCAGTGCAGAAGGATTGGAACGAAGACCTGATGGCACAGGAGGTGTCAACATGACCGGAAACCTTTGGATCCTGCTGGCGGCGGGCGGCGCGGTGGTGGCGGTGTTCGTCGCACTGTCGTTGCTGGCGGATAACTATAATCTCAACAACATTAAGTCCAGAACCGTAGGCGATGGCCAGCATGGTACGGCCCGATGGGCCACGGAGCAGGAGATTCGCAGCAACTACGCGCTGGTACCATTCCAAGTAGCCGACTGGCGGGCGGGCAAGAACCTGCCGGAAGCCCAAGGCTTGGTGCTGGGCAGCCGGGACAGCAGAAAAGGCGGCATCACGGCGCTGGTGGACAGCGATGACATCCACTGTCTTATGATCGGCGCGTCCGGCGTAGGCAAGACCGCCTACTTCCTGTACCCAAATCTGGAGTATGCCTGCGCTTGCGGCATGAGTTTCTTCGCCAGTGACACAAAGGGAGATCTGGCCCGCAACTACGGTGCGGTGGCAGAGAAATACTATGGCTATCACGTCTCTGTGGTAGACCTGCGAAACCCGACACGCTCGGATGGCTACAACCTGATGACGCTTATCAATCGCTATATGGACAAAGCGCTCCGTGAACACAGCATTGAGGCATATGGCAAAGCAGAGAATCTGATCAATATTCTGGCGCACAGCATCATCTCACCGAAAGGCGAGGAGAGCCGAGGCCAGAATGACTATTTTTATAAAGCCGCCGAGGGTGTGGTGGCCTCGGTGCTTCTGCTGCTGGCAGAGTTCCTGCCACCGGACAAGGATCACCCCACAGAGCGGCGGCACCTGGTGTCGGTGTTTATCCTGATCCAGCAGCTTTTGGCACCCTCTGGTGTGCGGGGACAAAGCTATTTCAAGCAACTGATGGATATGCTGCCCGCTCATCACAGGGCACGAAATCTGGCTTCGTCCGCTTTGGAATCATCAGATCAGGCAACCGCTTCCGCCATGTCCACAGCACTGGCGCAGATGAATACGTTTATGGATATCGCGTTGGAGCAAGTGATTTGCTTCGACAACAACGTAGACGCGGAGAAATTTGCCAAAGAAAAGACTGCACTCTTCCTTATACTTCCGGAAGAGGACAGGACGAAGAATTTTATGGCAGGACTTATGATACAGAATCTGTCCAAAGAGCTGTTTGAGTTGGCGGAAAAGGGCAGCGGGCGCTTGCCCAACCGTGTCGTTTTCTACTGTGATGAGTTTGGCACCATGCCCGCCTTTGACGTGGAGGCACTGTTCAGCGCGGGCCGCTCCCGTGGTATCACGCTGGTGCCTATCATCCAATCGCTGGCGCAGCTCGACAAGAACTACGGTGACAAAGGCGCGGAGTCGATCGTCGATAACTGCCAGGATACGATTTTCGGAGGCTTTGCGCCCAATAGCCAAACGGCGGAGAAGCTCTCAAAAGCGCTGGGCAACCGCACGGTACTGAGCGGCTCCGTCAGCAAGGGAAAGAACGACCCCAGTCAGAGTCTGCAAATGATAGAGCGGCCCTTGATGACAGCGGACGAGCTGAAGTCGCTTCCGAAAGGCAACTTCGTGGTAATGAAAACGGGAACACACCCCATGCAGACAAAGCTGAAACTGTTCTTTGATTGGGGCATTGTATTCGATGAGCTATATGCCATCCCAGAACACGCCGTGCGAAAGGTGGCCTATGCCAGCCGGGAAGAACTGTTCCAGAGCGTCAGGAAGGCACAGCGGGAACGGACCACTCAGGATGCACAAGCGAGACAGCCCGAAAAGGCTGACACTCGCAAGTCGCCGCAGTCTGCCATGGATCTCTATGACAACGGAGGAGAACAATGAGCTATTTTGAGACTATTTACGCTGACCACTTGCTGCCCCACAGGGCGCGGACAGTCTATATGTATCTGCGGGATCGGGTCGACGCCCAGCAAAAGTGCTGGCCCAGCATCAAGACCATTGCGGCAGACCTGCACCTCTCCCGCAGCACAGTTAAGCGGGCCTTGGGAGAACTGGAGCAGCATGGCTATTTGGAGCGCCTGCCCCGCTACCGTCCCAACGGCAGCAGCACCTCCAACCTCTACACGGTGCGATAAAAAACGGACACAGCCGCCAAGGGGCGACTGCGCCTGTTTGCTGAACCGAGGAGGGGTCCATAATGAACCACCCAGAAGGACTCACTCTATCGGAGGGATTAGTACAGAGAAAAGAATGAGGACAGCCTCTTGTAGAAGAACAGCATTCATTTTCGACTTGCCTTTTTCTGAAGCGCGATATAATCTCGAACCGCTTTACGCCCGTTGATATCGAGAGACAGTATATCAGCAAGCATTGCGTCTGCGGTATAGCTTCCGACAAGGGGCTTTCTGTAGTCGTCAGGTCGAATGCTGAATTCTGAACGACCAAGGAGGTAATCAGTAGAAACTCCATAAAAGTCTGCAAGTGCTGTTACGCAGTGGATCGGCATCTCATATTTGCCGGTTTCGTACTTGGAGTAATACTGCTGCGAGGTACCCAACACCTTTGCTACATCGGCTTGTTTCAAATCTCTATCTTCACGCAGCTCTCGGATGATCTCGCAGAAAGTTTTCATGTAGGTTATCCTCCATTTTGTGGTAAAGGAATTATAGCCTACATCAAATATGACTTATTGACAGCGAGTTGAAATTGGCTTATTATTTGTTTTGCATAAGCTAAATATAATGTATATTGCGATGAGGATACATCGGAGATAATGTGTATGACCAAGCCTATCCGCTGTGCCACCATCGGTCAAAATCCCATGCGATTTCCGTGGGGCTTTGACGAAGAAGATGACCGCTGCCGAAAATTGAAAATCGAATTGGCGCAGCAGATCATGGTGCTGCGCCAGAGCGGCGTGTCGCAATTTCTGACCGCCTGCGACTGCGGCGTGGGATTGTACGCCGCTGAGATCATCAACGGTCTGCGGACGACTGACCACGATCTGATGCTGCTGTGCTATACACCCCATGAGGAGCAGGCTACCAAGTGGGCTCCTTACTTGCGGGAGCGTTACTTTGATGTGTTGGAGAAATGCACCTACATTTCCGCCGTGTGCGAGGTCGGCGCACCGGACGCGCAGCTGCAAGCCTACAAGAAGATCATCGACCTTGCGGACGTGGTGCTGGCGGTCTATGACAGGGACACGCCGCCCGCTGGCAGCGCGGAGGACAGAGCCTTGGCCTACGCCGAGGGGCAGCGCAAATCCCTGCTTTTGCTTCATCCCACAGAACTGACCACGAAACAGATCTCCGCTGCCCATGACGCGAGATGATAGCCTCCGATAAACGCTGCACGGGTAAGGCAGGCTGGATACGACCCTTGTAGATGTAGAGTGAATGTGCTATACTCTGACCTGTGTGTTTGTCTACAGGGAGGAAAGTCATGTTTTATACCGACGAAGAAGTGTCTGTAATTACTGGTCTGCTCAACGCCTATTT
>ENA-OZSR01000395-OZSR01000395.1-human-gut-metagenome-genome-assembly--contig:-NODE-395-length-10528-cov-4.419078_pt1 | contig 10528 bp, 7 predicted proteins | sample MGYA00244128_ERZ653978 | MGnify/ENA primary metagenome ERZ653978 (study PRJEB26926, sample SAMN06164786) | human gut metagenome | biome: ENVO:00009003; feature: ENVO:2100002; material: ENVO:00002003...
ACGAGATTAGCGAGTGTCTCGTGGGCTCGGAGATGTGTATAAGAGACAGGTGCCGCCTGTGCCGCAGCTTGTGCCGCCTGTGCCGCTTCACGGCGCTGGCGGAGGGCCTCCTTCATCTCCTGCATATTCGGGGCGGCGAACACATCGCCGCTGCCCTTGCCGGTCTGATCGGCCAGCTTGTGGTTGATGGAGATGACGTTCTTCAGCAGCAGGATGGCCATCATCATCAATTCATAGCTGAGGCGGATCGCAATGGGCCCCAGGATGATGATCAGCAGACCATAGCCGCCCATCCAGATGCGGTCGCCGGTCCAGTAGTTGTACTCGGTGCGGAAGAGCATGAGCACGCCGAAGATGATAACGGCGGCGGTGGTGAAGATGTACAGGGCCTGAAGGATCTTTTCCACCATCAGGTACTTGAAGTTGCAGGTGTCGTGGAGGAACTTGCCGAAGGCGCCCAGCTTTTCCCGCTTCTTCTCCGGGACCACATAGATGAAGGCCAGGACAGTGGCGACGAGGGCCAGGACACCGGCGATAATGAGCATGGTGGTAGGCATCATGATTTCTCTCTCCTTTTTATGTGTGATATCCTCAATATATCGGGAAACCGGGCTATTGTCAAGGCAAAAACGTCCCGCGGCTCTCGCCGCGGGATGTTTCGTTTTCTCTGTTGATCAGTTGTTGTCCTCGGGACGGGGCCGGCGGTACTCCTGGGCCTTCTCCTCGCCCTTCAGGACGCGCAGGGCACCCTGGGCCAGGGCCAGCAGCTCGTCTTCACCGGGATAGACGGTGATGGGAGCGATCCAGCCGACCATCTCGGAGATGGCGTCCACGGTCTCCTTGCCGTAGGCGATGCCGCCGGTGAGGATGATCTGGTCCACTTTGCCGTGCATGACGGCGGCCATGGCGCCGATCTCCTTGCCGATCTGGTAGTGGAAGGCATCCACCACGCCGGCGATCTTCTTATCGTGCTCGGCCTGCGCCAGCAGATAGCGCATATCGTTGGAGCCGGTGTAGGCCACCAGACCGCCGCGGCCGGAGAGCATGCGGTGCATCTCCCCCTCGGTGTACTTGCCGGAGAAGCACTGCTTCACCAGCTGACCGGTGGGCAGGGAGCCGGAGCGCTCGGGAGAGAAGGGACCCTCGCCGTCCAGCGCGTTCTGGGTGTCCACCACGCTGCCCTTCATGTGCGCGCCGATGGAAACGCCGCCGCCCATGTGGCAGACGATGAGGTTCAGATCCTCATACTTCTTGCCCTGCTCCTTGGCGAAGCGCTTGGCCACGGCCTTCTGGTTCAGAGCGTGGAAAATGCTGACGCGCTGGAACAGGGGGTGGCCGGCATAGCGGGCCACGTCTGTCATTTCATCGATGACCACAGGGTCGACGATGTAGGAGGGGATGCCCAGCTCGTCGCCGATCTCGCGGGCGATCAGGCCGCCCAGATTGGAGGCGTGCTGTCCCTGCACGCCGATGGTGCAGTCCTTGACCATGTTGTCGTTGACAGCGTATGTACCGCCGCGAATGGGGCGCAGCAGACCGCCGCGGCCGGAGACGGCGGAGAGGGTGCGGGCGTCGAAGCCCTGCTCGCGCAGCGCCTTCATTACCAGGTCGCGGCGCCAGTCCTTCTGGGCGGGGATAGTGTTGAACTGGGCGATCTCCTCCGCACTGTGGCGCAGGGTCTTGTCGAAGAGAAGCTGCTCATCCTCATAGACACCGATCTTGGTGGAGGTGGAGCCGGGATTGACTACAAGAATTCTGTAAGACACGTTTGTTTTCCTCCTATGCTCTTTTGTTCCGCGGCACAGCGGGTAAAATCAACATTCCTTATTATACAGAATATGATGCCGTCTGTAAATGGGTTTTTACGCAAAAATGCGGTATTTTACATACGGGGCTGATTGACAAAGCGCATAGTGTGGGCTAAAATGATATATGTGAGTTTATACCGTTCTTCCATTCGGAACGGGGAAAAGGAGAACTATCCTATGGAGAAGAAGACGTTTTATATCACCACGCCCATCTACTACCCCTCGGACAAGCTGCACATCGGCCACAGCTACTGCACCGTGGCTACCGACGCTATCGCGCGGTACAAGCGTTTGCAGGGCTATGACGTCATGTTCCTGACCGGCACCGACGAGCACGGCCAGAAGATCGAGACGAAGGCCAAGGAGGCCGGCATGACGCCCCAGGCGTTCGTGGATCACATCGTGGAGGGCGAGAAGGGCATTCTGGACCTGTGGAAGCTGATGAACATCAGCAACGACCGGTTTATCCGCACCACCGACGACTATCACTGCGCCGCCGTGCAAAAGATCTTCAAGACCATGTACGAAAAGGGCGACATCTATAAGGGCACCTACAAGGGTAAGTACTGCACCCCCTGCGAGAGCTTCTGGACCGAGAGCCAGCTGGTGGACGGCAAGTGCCCCGACTGCGGCCGCGAGGTGAAGGACGCGGAGGAGGAGGCCTATTTCTTCCGGCTGAGCAAGTACGCCGACCGGATACAGCATCTGTTGGAGGATACGGACTTCCTGCAGCCCCGCACCCGCGTCAACGAGATGGTCAACAACTTCATCAAGCCCGGTCTGGAGGACCTGTGCGTCAGCCGCACCAGCTTCAGCTGGGGTATCCCTGTGGACTTTGATCCCGGCCACGTGGTGTATGTGTGGGTGGACGCGCTGTTCAACTACTGTACCGCCCTGGGCTTTGACAACGACAAGTATAACGACTACGACAAGTACTGGCCCGCCGATTACCACATCGTGGGCAAGGAGATCGTGCGCTTCCACAGCATCATCTGGCCCGCCATGCTGATGAGCATGGGTATGCCTCTGCCCAAGCATGTGTACGGTCACGGATGGCTGGTCATCGACGGCGGCAAAATGTCCAAGTCCAAGGGCAACGTCGTCGATCCCTACGCCCTGTCCGAGATGTTCGGCGTGGACGCCCTGCGGTTCTTCCTGCTGCGGACGTTTCCCTTCGGCAGCGACGGCAACTTCAGCAACGAGCTGCTGATCGGCACGATCAACACCGACCTGGCCAACAAGCTGGGCAACCTGGTCAGCCGCACCACCGGCATGGCGGAAAAGTACTTCGGCGGCAAGCTGCCCGTACAGCGGGAGGACGCCCCGGAGGACTGCGAGCTGAAGAAGATGGCCTGCGCGCTGCGTGACCGCTATCAGGCGGAGATGGACAAGCTGCAGCTGCAGAACGGACTGGACGAGGTGTTCAAGGTCATCGACCGGGCCAACAAGTATATCGACGAGACGGCCCCCTGGGCGCTGGGCAAGGATGAGAACAAGCACGAGCGCCTGGCCGCCGTGCTGTACAACCTGCTGGAGACCATCCGCATCTGCACGACCCTACTGCTGCCGGTCATGCCCGACACCTGCGATAAGATATTCGCCAAGCTGGGCGCGGACGAGGCCTGCCGCAGCTGGGACAACGCCAACGTGTGGGGCGTGCTGCCCAACCAGGCGGTCATCAGCAAGGGTGAGAATCTGTTCCCCCGCATCGATGTGGATGAAGCCCTGGCCAAGCTGAACGAGCTGCAGGAGCAGCAGAAGAAGGCCGCCCTGCCGGCCGTGGAGCTGGAGCCCTATGTGGAGGACGAGGTAGACTTCGATACGTTTCTGAAGTCCGATTTCCGCGCCGTGAAGATCAAGAACTGCGAGGCGGTGAAGAAGAGCGACAAGCTGCTGAAGTTCACCCTGGACGACGGCAGCGGCACGGACCGCATCATCCTCTCCGGCATCCACCAGTACTATGAGCCGGAGCAGCTGATCGGCAAGACGGCCATCGCCATCCTGAACCTGCCGCCGCGGAAGATGATGGGAATTCCCTCCTGCGGCATGCTGATCTCCGCCGTGCACAAGGAGAAGGGTGAGGAGAAGCTGCACCTGATGCTGATCGACGACAGCGTCCCCGCCGGCGCCAAGCTGTGCTGACAAAAAGTGACCGAAGGAGCACCCCGCCAGGGGTGCTCCTTTTACTATATAATATACTTCGTAAGAATTTTGAAAGGAAGCGTCATATCCTGCTTCAAAAGGGTAGTTAATGTGTGAAGAAGGCGAAAGGAGGTACGTCGCCCCATGGAGGACCAACAGATCATACGCCTGTTTTTTGAGCGCTCGGAGCAGGCGATCACCGAGCTGTCACGGAAGTACGGCGCGCTGTGCTTCCAAATCGCCGACAACATTCTGGATGACCCGCAGGACGCGGAGGAATGCGTCAACGACGCCTGGCTTGGCGCGTGGAACAGTATCCCCCCGCAGCGCCCCGACCCGCTGAGAGCCTACGTCTGCCGCATTGTCCGCAACCTTTCTTTGAAAAAGCTGCGGGCCAATTCCGCGCTGAAGCGGAGCAGCCGGTTTGAGGTCTCGCTATCCGAACTGGAGGACTGTATTTCCGCCCATTCCCTCGACGAGCAGCTTGCCGCAGGTGAGCTGTCCGCGCAGATCAATGCGTTTCTCGCTGCCCTGCGCCGGGATGACCGGGTCATGTTCGTCAGGCGGTACTGGTTCGCGCAGCCGTTGTCCGAGATCGCGGATGCCTTCGGTACCACCGAAAACAACGTATCTGTCCGGCTGGGCAGAATTCGCAGGAAATTACATACGTACCTGGAACGTAAGGAGGTAACTCTATGATGGAGCACAACACTGAAAAGCTGCTCTCCGCCATCGGAGACGTGGATGCGGCGTATCTGGAGGAGGCCCTTGATTTTGATGCCGCGAACGCGGGCCGGAAACGGGCAGCCCGCTTCCCTAAATTATCCGCCGCGTGCGTGGCGGTGCTGGTCATACTGGGCGTATCCGTGACCGCCTTTGCTGTCAGCCGGCTGCCGCTGTCATGGCGCGACATCTTTTCTCCTGAACAGACCGTCATCGGCGACGGGGACGAGACGCCGGTGGTCTCCCAACAACAACCCACGGCAGCTGCGGAGGAGCTGCACATCCGTGTGGAAAAGGTGATCTCGGACGAGCGCGCCCTGTATCTTCTCTATTCTGTGAAGGCCAACGAGGGGGCTGTGCTGGATCAGAGCGGCCAATTCGCCGACTTCGAGCTGTACTTCCCCGGTCAGATGATGTCCGGCGCGTATGTGTCGTCCTTCCTCCCGCGGAAGGAGGGCGTGCCGGAGAACGAGCTGGAGGGCGTTGTATACGCCAACTGGCAGCCGGGCAGCAGTGCCAACGGTCTGGTGATGACCTTCGCCAACTGGCAGGAGAAACGGTGGTTCGACGACGAGAAGATCGACTTCAACGTGGCGGAGATGGTGGAAAACGCCGGAGAGAACGCAAAGCTGCCCCAGTGCCAGCAGCGATTCCGCAACGGAACGGTGCGGTATTACTGGCAGCCGGGGGACGCGGACGTGCAGCTGCCCTGCGGCGCGTCCATCTGCAACGCCGGATGGGAGGACGGCACTCTCCATCTGGTGATGAAAGAACCGCTGGGCTCGGACGAATGGTCCGCGTCCTGGGAGGCGAACTGGTATTTCCTGGACACGCGGACGGGCACGGTCATCTACCCGAAGCCCCACTGTCATTTCGGACAGCCCAGCGACTTTGACCCGGAGGCCACGGATACCGAGTGGCGGTACTTTTGGCGGGACGTGGCCGTTGACAAGGAGACACTCCCCTATCTTGAACTGCACTGGGGCGGAAAGTATATCTTTACCACCGTGCTGCCGGGGGACTGGCGGGTCACGCTGGACGAAACACCCGTCACCGTTGAGAGCGAGGTGCTGGCGGAGAGCGTTTCCCTCTCCTATGGCGGGGAGGTGCTCACGGCGGAGAAAATCGAATGCTCCAAGCTGTCCATGGCGGTGTACTTCGCCGATTATGTGGACTCTACCACCGGCATCCTCAGTGCGTTCAAAGCGTTTGGTGAGGACGGCAAACCTATCCCCTGCGATTGGAGCTTCACCGCCGACCAAGCCGACGATAGTTGCATGATTTGGACACGGTTTGATGAGCCAATCGAGCCTGAATGCATCTGCCGGTTGACATTCAGTGGGGAGACCGTGTTTGAAAGATAGGCGTTTCGCATTCGATTGCAGTGATTATTATTCCTTTTATTATGAATGGATAAGCCGGTTCTCGCGGCGAAGAAGCGTTTTCCGCCTGTACGCCCTGGCAGCTTTCCGCTACGATGGTCTTGTACTTGAGGTCATTAGGCATTGAGGACGGAGCAGAGCAGGCACGGGATGGGCGATCATGCCCAGCGGAGCATATCAGCGTGGCCGTGACCCCCGACAAAATCTTGAAGGGGCGAAACGCAAATAAACCGATAAAAAAAGATGAAGGGTGTATCAGCTGGTACATCCTTCATCTTTTTCGCTATTCGCCTTTTGCTAATGTTTGCGTATGCAGGAACGCATCCATCAGCATTTTTCCATCCTCGCGGTCACTCCACCAGTACGGCCGCAGAAACAACAGAGCATTCTCCAGCCAAACATAATCGTCCTTGGTCAATGTATGACTTTGAAGCCCTGCACTGATCCTGATATACGATTCTCTTACTTTGGCACTGGCATGGTCACGCACAAGATAGCCGTTGAGAAAGCCGGTGATGACAGATATTTCCTCATCCGTATAAAACATGGCGTTCCTCCTGAATTCAATCACACAGGACAGATTATAGCATATTTTCTTTGCACCCACAAGCAGTCCCGCCTTTTCTGGCCTTACTGTAGCAGGCGGCGCACGGAAAGGCAAAACAGGATACCGAGCTTTCGCCCGCACATATGTGCAACTATGAGCTGTATAAAACAGTAGGTCGCGGCAACGCCGCGACCTGCTGTACCATTATGAGAAAAACAACTTGTCGGCTGATTCGTCCAGCTTGACCACGCTTAAGTCGATGAAGTCATCCAGCGACGGCGCGGAACGCCGCAGGTATTCGTGTCCTCCGTCCACAGCACAGGCACCGCACGAGCAAATTTTAAAGTCGTGTGTCGAGGTAGATTCTATAACATCCCCGCACTTTCTGCATTTGATGGCGTTTTTGATAATCATGGATTCCTCCCGCAAAAGTGTGCAACCATTGCACACTTTTCCCTCGCCTCAGTCACGCGCTCTGTTGCACGAAGATGCCCTCCTCATCCCATGTGACTAACCGGAAATTGTAGGGACGGTCATCAGGCGCGGACAGCCCGTTGAGGATGTCCAGCAGCTCCCGCACCTCAGGCGGGTGATACCGCGCGATGAGAATTGCCTCATCCACAGGCTTGTTGTCCAGCGCACAGCCGTCCACATACATACGGAGCTGGTATAAATCCAATGCCTTCGTCTTGCCCGCCTTGGCTTCATAGATGGTCACGCCATTGACGCAGCCCACAAACAGGTCTACCTTCGCCTTCAGTCCGATTTTCTGAAATACCGGCTCCTCGCGGCTCACCCGCAGGGCATCGGGGTTGCTCTCGCACTTAGCTGCCAGCTCCTTGACGTAGCGGGCTTCAATGGTGTCCGCGTCTTTGGGCGGTGCGGGGACATAGGTTGCGATCCAGCGGAACAGCTTGTTCAGGCGCGGGTCCGCTTCACAGAAGGACGTCTTTGTATTCTTGGTGGCGGGCAGTGCGGCGGAATTGTTCGTAATCAGGTCTACCTGCACCAGAAAGCGGTTCTGGCTGGGATGAATAGCCTCGCCCCAAACACGGTCGAACAGTCCGTGCTCAATGGCGCGCCCGTTGATGCGCAGCTCTACACCGCTGGAGGCCATGTTGCCCTTATAGTAAATGGCATTGCCCTTGGTGGGGAGGATATTCCCATACCGGCAGTGGATGGTCAGCTGTCCGCCGCCCAAATCATAGGGGACATTCTCCAGCCGCTTCATGGTTCCCTCCTCCCATGTGGGCTGCAGAGGTTTCAGAATGTGGCACTTCTCTGTGCCGCCGTTGACCTCCAGCAGGCTTTTGGCAAAATCCCGGCCCAGGGCAGCGTAGATCGCTGACAGCAGCTGCCCGTCGCCGGGGGTGTGCAGCACCTCCTGCCCATCCCGCAGCAGCTTGAAGGACACCTCCGGATGGCTGAGCGCCAGCTGTGTCACCACAGCGGCAGCCGCCGCGCCCTCGGCACTGTCCTTTTTCATGAATTTCATCCGCGCCGGGGTGTTGTAGAACAGGTCCCGCACACACACGGTGGTGCCCTCCGGGCACCCGGCGGCCGTGACCTCACCGGGCACGCCGCCCTCCAGATGCAGGGACGCGCCGCTGTCGGCGCCCCGCACACGGGAGAAGATATCCAGCCGCGACACGGCGGCGATGGCCGCCAGCGCCTCGCCCCGGAAGCCCAGCGTCCCGATAGCCGCCAGGTCCTCCGCCCGGCGCAGCTTGCTGGTGGCGTGGCGCAGAAACGCGGTAGGCAGCTGCTCCGGCGCGATGCCGCAGCCGTTGTCCGTCACCCGCAGATACGTCATGCCGCCGTGCTCCAGCTCCACGGATACGGCGGACGCCCCGGCGTCCAAAGCGTTCTCCAGCAGCTCCTTGCACACGCTGGCGGGGCGCTCCACCACCTCGCCGGCAGCGATGAGATCGGCGATATGGGCAGGCAGTTGTTGTATCTGCGGCATGGTATTCACTCCTTTTCTATTGCAGCTTGCTCTTCAGTTCATACAGCAGGTTCAGCGCCTCCAGGGGGCTCAGCGCGTCTACCTGCGTCCGGCGGATGATATCCGCCACGGCGCCCTCGGCCATGCCCTCCAGGGATACCTGGTCCTCCCGCGCCGCCGGGGTGTGGGGCTGCTGCGACTGGCTCTCCAGCTCCCGCAAGATCTCCCGCGCCCGCTTGAGCACCGTGTCCGGCAGGCCCGCCAGCTTGGCTACCTCGATGCCGTAGCTCCGGTCCGCGCCGCCGGGGACGATCTTCCGCAGAAAGACGATATCCTCGCCCCGGGTGTGGACGGCCACGTTGTAGTTCCGCACGTTGGGCAGCTCCTGCTCCAGCGTGGTCAGCTCATGATAATGGGTGGCGAACAGCGTCTTGGCCTTCAGCTTCCCGGCACAGTGCTCCAGCACCGCCCGGGCAATGGACATTCCGTCGAATGTAGACGTACCCCGGCCGATCTCATCCAGAATGAGCAGGCTGTTCTTCGTGGCGCAGCGAAGCAGCTCCGACACCTCGGTCATCTCCACCATGAAGGTGGACTGTCCCGCCGCCAGGTCGTCGCTGGCGCCGATGCGGGTGAAAATGCGGTCCACCACGCCGATGTGCGCCCGCTGGGCGGGGACAAAGCACCCCACCTGGGCCATCAGCACGATCAGCGCCACCTGGCGCATATAGGTGGACTTACCGGCCATGTTGGGACCGGTGATGATGGCCACCCGGTCCTCCTTTGCGCCCATGTGGGTGTCGTTGGGCACAAAGAACGCGTCGCCCCGCACCTTTTCCACCACCGGATGGCGTCCCGCCGTGATCTCGATGACCCCGGACTCGTCCACCTCCGGCCGGCAGTAGTGGTTCTGGGCCGCCACCTCGGCAAAGGCGCACAGCGTGTCCAGCTGTGCGATCAGCGATGCCGCCAGCTGCACCCGCGTCACCTGTCCCGCCGCCTCTGTCCGCAGCGCGGCGAACAGGTCGTATTCCAGTGCCGCGTCCCGGTCATGGGCGGTGAGCACCTCGTGCTCCAGGTCCTTCAGCTCCTGGGTGATATAGCGCTCGCCGTTCACCAGCGTCTGCTTGCGTATGTAGTCCGCCGGCACCTGGTCCTTAAAGGAGTTGCTCACCTCGATATAGTACCCGAACACCTTGTTGTACCCCACCTTCAGGGTACGGATGCCGGTCTTCTCCTTCTCCCGGGCCTCCAGCTGCGCGATAAACCCCTTGCCGCCGGAGAGTATCCCCCGCAGCCGGTCCACCTCATCGTCATAGCCCTCGCGGATCATGCCGCCCTCCCGGACGGAGAACGGCGGCTCGTCTACCAGCACGGCGGCGATGCGCCCGCTGATGTCCTCCAGCGTCTCCAGCTGCTCGTCCAGCTTTCCCAGTGCCCCTGTCCGGAACGGCGTCAGGCACCGCTTGACCTCTGGCAGGTGCTCCAGCGCCGCCCGCAGGTTCACCAGGTCCCTGGCCCCGGCGGTGCCGTAGACGATCCGGCTCATCAGCCGTTCCATGTCGCCCATGCCGGTCAGGGCCAGCCGCAGCTCCTGGCGGCCCACGGTGTTGTCCGTCAGCGCCGCCACGGCATTCAGCCTCCGGTCGATGGCCGCCACGTTCACCAGCGGCTGCTGCAACCACATCCGCAGGTTCCGCGCGCCCATGGGTGTCTTGGTCTTATCCAGCACCCACAGCAGGCTGCCCTTCTTCTCCTTGCCCCGCAGCGTCTCCGTCAGCTCCAGATTGCGCCGGGCCGTCAGGTCCAGCTCCATGAACTGCCCCGTCCGGTACCACTCCAGCTTGTCCAGCTGCTTCACGTCGGTCTTCTGCGTCTCGTAGAGATACGTCAGCAGTCCGCCCAGAGCCAGCAGCGGTGCGCTCTCATTCCCTGTCTCTTATACACATCTCCGAGCCCACGAGACACTCGCTAATCTCGT
>ENA-OZSR01000410-OZSR01000410.1-human-gut-metagenome-genome-assembly--contig:-NODE-410-length-10329-cov-7.107456_pt1 | contig 10329 bp, 10 predicted proteins | sample MGYA00244128_ERZ653978 | MGnify/ENA primary metagenome ERZ653978 (study PRJEB26926, sample SAMN06164786) | human gut metagenome | biome: ENVO:00009003; feature: ENVO:2100002; material: ENVO:00002003...
TACGAGATTAGCGAGTGTCTCGTGGGCTCGGAGATGTGTATAAGAGACAGACATAAAATAATCCATTAATGAATTCTACTAATGGATATTGAACTGATAACTTTGCTTTACAATACCGACATTTTCCTCTTAAAAAAAGGTAGCTGAACAATGGAAATAAATCATACCATTTTAATTTATGTCCGCATGTCATACAGTGACTGTTTTCTGTTACTATGTTCTCATGTAAGGGCAGTCTGTATATCAATACATTCACGAAGCTGCCAATTATTATTCCGAAAATAAAGCATATTACATATATTGTAATTCTCATGCTTAAAGTCCATATCATAATGTATACCTGCTCAATTTTTCTTTATTATATAACTGAGACAATACCTGCTTATGCAGATATCATCCCAGTTAAAATAAATATTACCCGTAATATTTAATCAATTAATTCAATTTTATGATTCTTCTGTAGTTGCTGCACCTGCGCCACCGGCACCTGGTGCTGATTCGCCTTCTGCTTCTCTGTATACAGTTACCATCTGGCCAGAAATTACAAATGTTACCTCATCATCTGCCTTATAAGCCTTAGATGTAAATTTCCAGTCTTTAACATCAGCACTTACTGCTGTTAAGAATGTTTTAACTTCAGTATCTGTGATTGGTTCTACTGCACTAATCTCTTTAGGAGTATCAACATCAATTGTTGTACCATCGTAAACGATTGTAGCTTCAATATCTGAGTATGTAGGATCTGCTAAAGTTGTTACCATTGTGCTTCTGATTTCTTCGATAGCTGAAGCATCTTTCTGTTTCTTAGACTTCTCAACGTTCTTTACAAGTGTTGGTACTAAAATACCCATAAGTACAGCCATGATAGCTACTACTACGATAAGTTCTACAAGAGAGAAACCTTTGTTATTTTTCTGTGACATTTTCTTCATGAATATCATTCTCCTTTTCCTCTTAATCAGTGTTATCTCTGATCATATTATTTTGATAATAGATATATATACAAAAGCTGATGACGGGTATGCAAAAGCTTTTAGTATCAAATTTACATCTTGCCCATTGCATTGTACATTGTAATCATTGGTCCGTAAATTGCAGCCAAGATAAGACATACAATTCCGGCAAGTACAATAATAATCATAGGCTCCATAAGTGCCATAACCTGCTGTGTGGCAGCTTCTACTTCTTCATCAAAGTAGTTGGCACAGTTGTTAAGCATCTCTTCAAGGTTACCTGATTCCTCACCGATACCTGTCATATGAATGATAAGTGGTGGGAACAGTTCCGATTTCTTAAGGGGCATTGTAAGAGGTACGCCTCGCTGCACCTGTACGGCACAGTCACTTACAACGTCCTTGAATAACTGGTTATCCATGGTTCCTGCCGTAATATTAAGAGCTTCAACCATTGACATACCGGAAGAAAGCATTGTGCTGAAAGTTCTTGCAAATCTTGCTGCAGCTGTCTTCCTTGTAAGATTACCGAATGCCGGCATCCTGACCTTAAGTCTTGCAAAGAAATATATACCGGTCTCGGTCTTTGAAAAATACTTAAGTCCTATTACTACTGCGGCTATAACCGCTATAATTATGTACCAGTAACCTCTTATGAAATCACTGAGAGAAAGAAGTCCCCTCGTAATTCCCGGAAGCTTCGCATCCATATCTGCGAACATACTGGAGAAGCTTGGGATAACGGCAACTACCATTATGACAAGAACTGCTATGGCAACAATACCAAGTATGATAGGATACATCATAGCCTTCTTAAGTGCTGCCTTGGTTCTTCCGTCCTTCTCGAAATGTTCAGCCATTCTCTCAAGAGCAATTTCAATATTACCTGACTGTTCACCGGCTTCCATCATACTTACGAGAAGTGATGGAAAGCAATCTTCCTTCTTCATTGAGTTAGCAAGGGTATCACCCTTCTGAACTCCGTCCCTGACATTATATATGGACTGCTTAAGTGTCCTGTTCTCTGTCTGGTCGCCAAGCATGTCAAGTGCGGTTATAACGCCTACGCCCGCTTTCAGTAAGCTGTTAAATTGTCGACAAAAAGCGCTGAGGTCCCTGACCTTGACTTTCTTGCCACTGCCAAACTTAACCTCGGTATTAAGCTTGCTGCCTGCCTTAACGGAAATAACTGTGTTGCCTTCCGATTTCAGTTGTGCTACAGCGGTTATCTGGTCTTCTGCATCGAGAGAGCCGCTCTTTTCTTTGCCTTCTTTTGTTATTATTCGATAATTAAAATTTGCCATTCTTTACTCCATCAAACCCAATCCTAAGTATGTATGTATTATACTACATCGACAATTTTCATACAAGATTTTTATTTATCAAATTTTTATGATTTGTTTAGTATATTTTAATTTTTTTCTCCAATGCAACAGGATCCTGTGCAAAACTCAGTGCGGATTCGGACGTAATATGTCCCATCATACAAAGTTCATATAATGCATCATCCATTGTTATCATGCCTTTTTCCCTGCTGGTCTGGATCATTGAATCAATCTGGAATGTCTTGCTTTCACGGATAAGGTTCTTAATTGCTACTGTCATAAGCATTACTTCAAATGCTGCTACACGGTGACGCTTATCCGTTGTAGGAATAAGCTGCTGTGAAATAACCGCTTCAAGTTCCATTGAGAGCTGTATTCTTATCTGCTGCTGCTGATGAGGAGGGAATACGTCAATAATACGGTCAATTGTACTTGCCGCACCTATTGTATGCAATGTTGAAAGAACAAGATGTCCTGTCTCGGCTGCAGTAATTGCTATCGATATTGTCTCAAGGTCTCGCATCTCACCTACAAGGATGACATCCGGATCTTCACGGAGTGCAGCCCTTAATGCATTGGCATAACTCATTGTATCAAGTCCGACTTCTCTCTGGTTAATCATCGCCTGTTTATGTGTATGCAGGTACTCGATTGGGTCTTCAAGTGTAATAATATGTGCTTTACGATTCTCATTAATCTTATTAATTAATGAAGCAAGTGTAGTAGACTTACCACTTCCGGTAGGTCCCGTAACGAGGATAAGTCCTCTCTTCTTATTATGTAATTCTATGACTGATTTAGGAAGTCCCAGATCTTCAGGTCTTGGAATCTGTGTTCCTACCAGACGGATTGCTGCCGCAAGACTTCCACGCTGTTTAAATGCATTAACCCTGTATCGTCCAAGGCTTGGTATTGAAAATGAAAAATCTGCTTCTCCATATTCTTTAATGATGTTTTTCTGCTTCTCATTAAGAAGCTGGCCTACTATTTCTTCTGTGTCTGTTGGCGTAAGCCTTGGGTAATCCATTCCCATAAGTTCACCATTGACTCTCATCTCAGGTGGGAGTCCTACCGTAATATGTACGTCGGATGCTCCGTTTTCTTTACCGATTTTTAAAAGTTCTTCAATTGTAACCATTTTGTCCAAAACCCCCGTTTTTTAGTTGGTATCGTCTGTTTCGTAGGTAATCTTCATCATCTCGCTAAATGATGTCAATCCCTGTTTTACATAGTTTGAGGCTGACATTCTAAGTGTATTCATGCCCTCCGTTACTGCCTGTGCGGTTATCTCGTCCGCATTGGCTCCCGATGCAATGAGATTCTTGATCTTTCTTGAGATAGGCATTATCTCATATACACCGATTCGTCCATAATATCCTGTATTACCACATGCCTCACATCCGCAAGCCTTATAAAGCTTAAGAGGTTCATTCTGTGGTACCTTAAGAACTCTCTTTTCTTCCTCGTCTGCTTCGTAGGACTCCTTGCATTCAGGGCAAAGCCTTCTGACAAGTCGCTGGGCGATAATTCCTACGAGGGAATCACCTAAAAGGTATGGTTCAATACCCATATCAATAAGACGGGAGATAGATGCCGCAGTACTGTTAGTATGAAGTGTACTTACAACAAGATGTCCTGTGATGGAAGCCTTAACTGCTATCTCTGCTGTCTCTCCGTCTCGGATCTCACCTATCATGATGATGTCCGGATCCTGTCGGAGAATTGAACGAAGGGCACTGGCAAATGTAAGGTTAGCCTTAACATTAACCTGAACCTGATTTACATTGTCTACATTCGCTTCTACCGGGTCTTCAACAGTGATGATATTAACTTCATCACTTGCGAGTTCGCTTAAAGCAGTATAAAGTGTTGTAGATTTACCACTACCTGTAGGTCCCGTAACAAGGATAATTCCATGTGGGTTTCTAAGGATATTATCAAATTTAACAAGGTCTGTAGGTGAAAGACCAAGGTCTTTCTTATCCCTCTTAAAACCTTCTTTGGAAGCAAGTCGCATAACGACCTTCTCTCCAAATACCGTAGGGAGGTTGCTGACACGGATATCGTATTCCCTTCTGTCCACGGTTATCGTAATTCGGCCGTCCTGCGGCTTTCTCTTTTCAGAAATATCCATTCCTGAAATAACCTTAAGTCTGGCAATAATCGCCGCATAAAGTGCTCTGTCATAAGATATAATCTCACGGAGAACACCATCTATCCTGTATCTGACTCTTACATTGTATTCAAACGGTTCAATATGTATATCGGAAGCTCTCTGGCGCACGCCGCCTTCAATAATATTATTAACAAGCTTAACAACCGGTGAATTATCAACATCTTCCTGTCTCTTATTCTCTTCGGCATTATCTGCGTCATCACCCGAACCCTGTTCTTTCATGAACTGTTCCGCAATGGCATTGGCCTGTGATTTACCATACAGCTTATCTATTGCCGTAGATATATATGCATGTGTGGAAAGATATGGCTGGACCGTCATTCCGGTGATGATACCGATATCATCAATAGCCATAATGTTCATAGGATCTTCCATGGCTACTTTAATTACGTTAGCCTGTCTGTCATCAAGTGCAAAAGGAAGAAGCATATACTTACGGACTACCTTCTCTCCTACCATTCTGGCTATGGAATCATCTATCTCAATCTTTCTCAGATCGACAAAATCAATATTAAGCTGCTGGCACAGTAAATCATTAATGGCATCCTGTGTAACATAGCCAAGTCCTATAATCGCTTCACCAAGCTTAATGCCCTTAGCTTTCTGTTCTTCCAGTGCTATATTAAGCTGTTCTTCAGTAATGAGATTGTTCTCAAGTAATAATTCTCCGAGACGGAGACGCTTTCTGTTATAAGCCATTGCTAAACCTTCCTCTTATAGTTCTATTAATTAAGCGGTACATCCGTATACTCATATCCGGCTCCGATAAAAGTCCTTGCGTCATCTCTTACGGCATCAAAGCTGCTGTTGCAGATATACCTCTGTTCTATATCATTAACTGCCATTGTAAATTCTCCGGTACGTGTTATCACTGCATCGCAGAATACAAAACAGAAATATGCATCTATATATTCATACGGATCTTCTCCTCCCGAATAATCAGGAGTCCTAATCTGTCCTTTGACATAAATAAGGACATAATTGCCGTGGCTGCCCATAGTATCCGTTGTGTTATCCGCAAGTTCAACCTTATATATATCAAAATTAACAGCCTCTTCATTACCATCCCTGTAAAGATAATCTTTCTTACCGGTTACGGTATATGCCATATGAAATGTTGTGTCAGCGGTAAGATTGGTAACCACATCCGCCGATTCTTTTGCAAGTGTGCGTATAACATCCATATCCAGATCTTCTGCCTTACCGGCATAACGGTCTGCTGTTGTTATAGTATATGTCATACTCGTCGTTTCAAAATAATATCCAAGTGCGGCAGCCTCGTCTTCATCTGCCAGGCATATTATCGTTACAGTGTCGCCTATGGCATTACCTTCAGGCTTATCGACTTCATAAGAAAGAGTGCTAATATACTCATCCTTAGAAAGGTTATCAACAGTAACCGTTACAAACGGACTTATACCATCCGTAACTATCTGTAAATCCTTAAAGGCATCAACTGCCGTTCCCTTGTTAAGTCCTGTCACCTTGTACTCCCTGATATTATCATCAATGGTAACCCCTGCCTCTCTGGCAGCCTTGCTGTCATACGAGACGGTAATTGTAATTACATCTCCATTGGAAAGTCCATCAGTTCTGTCGGCTTCATACGTTATGCTGTCGGCAAATTTCTCATACAGCGCCTTAGTTCTTTCATCGGCATCGCTGCCGCATAAAGCCTCTACAAGGCTCACTTTGTCATAAGACAGCAAAATCCTGCCTCTGCCATCTATTCCCTGAGTATCAATAAGGACATATCTGGCAGGATTAAATCCGTTATCAGATACTTTTCTGAATCTGATAACCAAAACTACTAACAGAATCACCACAGGCAGAATAATTTTCAATATTGTGCTTAATGTTCTCTTATTATTCATAGTACCTGCTTTCTGTCATAATAATATTTATGTGCATATTTTATCACTTATTGTTGGTAAAATCAACCACGGCGCAGATAATTTTCCATATTTTTTATGGCTGATTTCTCAAGTCTGCTGACCTGTGCCTGTGAAATCCGCACCATTTTTGACACCTCCATCTGGGTTTTGCCATCAAAATATCTAAGTTTTATTATTTCTTTTTCCCTGTCCGGAAGTCTTTTTATGGCATCCTTAAGTGCCATCTCATTCACCCAGTTTTCTTCGGTATTTTTTTTATCACCAATCTGGTCCATTACATACAGCATATCTCCTCCATCCGTATATATGGGTTCATATAACGATACAGGAGTCTGGATTGCATCAAGTGCCATTACAAGTTCTTCTTTGCTTACACCTATTTCCGTGGCAAGTTCATTAACCGTGGGTTCATCCTTCCCTGTTTTCATAATTCTTTCTTTGGCATATATTGCCCTGAATGCCACATCTTTAAGCGACCTCGACACCCGTATCTGGCTGTTATCCCTCAAAAAGCGTCTTATCTCCCCAATTATCATGGGCACAGCGTAAGTCGAAAACTTTACGTTCAGGCTCATATCAAAATTGTCGATTGCTTTTATAAGTCCTATGCATCCTATCTGGAACAGATCATCCATATTTTCGCCGTTGCCGGAAAATCTTTTTACAACGCTTAAAACAAGTCTTAAGTTGCATTTTATATATCTTTCCCTCGCTGCTTTATCTCCGTTTTTTACTTTAATAATGAGTTCTTCTTTTTCCTTGGTAGATAAGAGTGGTAATTTTGATGTGTTCACTCCACATATTTCAACTTTGTACATTGTCATATTCTCACCTGCCTAGCTAAATATAAGAATATGATTAACAGTTTTAACAGTGGTTATTCATTCTTTATCATTTCTTTTTTCAGACGTTTTATTATCTTTTTTTCAAGTCTTGATATGTAGGACTGGGATATTCCAAGCATATCCGCCACTTCTTTTTGTGTAAGTTCTTTTCCGTCAGGGGAGTTAAGACCAAATCTTAAGTCTATAATGGTTCTTTCCCTTTCGCTTAACTTATTCACTGCCTTTAAAAGCAGTTTTTTCTCGGCTTCGTCTTCAAGATTTCTATAAATTATATCTTCGTCCGTTCCCAGAATATCCGACAAAAGAAGTTCGTTGCCATCCCAGTCCACATTCAGCGGTTCGTCAATGGATACTTCCATTCTTGTCTTATGATTTCGTCTCAGGTACATGAGAATCTCATTTTCTATACATCTTGACGCATAGGTCGCCAGTTTAATTTTTTTATTAATATCAAAGGAATTGATGGCTTTTATAAGTCCTATCGTTCCTATGGAAATCAAATCTTCCACTCCAACACCTGTGTTGTCGAATTTTTTTGCTATGTAGACCACAAGGCGCAAATTATGTTCAATCAGCATCGTTTTTGCTTTAGTATCATACTCCGTCCCCAGATCTGCTATTACTTCTGCTTCCTCGGCGGGTTCTAACGGTGCCGGCAGAACATCTGCCCCGCCTATGTAATGAATATCTCCTTTTCTGTCCAACAGAAAATTTTTGAAACTCGGAACCATCCGAAACTGAAACCTTTTAGGCATCATTACTTTTAAATACATTGTTATCCTCCTTATTTGACTTGTGTAACATTTCCGGATGAAGAATAATGTTATATTCTTCTTTTCCGGAAAGTCTGCCTGAATACAGGGCAAACCATGGCTTATCTATATGGAACTCCCCTCCCGATGTGTGTATGGTTAGTCCTGTAAACTGCACAACAGGTATAAGTCCCGATTCATTTCCCACTGAGGCAAACGGTATCAGATGATATCCCATACCTATACCGTCTTCCATTATTTTCCGTGCGGCTTCTGATTCTATCAGATTAACCGGAACATTAAATATCGGATCATACAGAGAGTTTCCCGTATCAAGGAGTGCCATGAGCTTTATCTTTTTGTCTTTGTTTTCAAGAATTGCTACTGTTCTGGTCTCCTCAAGATATAATCTTTTGGATATACTTTTTATCATGCTTTGCAATAACGGCGCAAACATTACTCCGCCTACCCCTACTAACACCCACGATACTCCTTGTCCCCGCAGAGCAAATCCTGCGAAGGTATAATAATAAATAACGTGCAGAATTCCTCCAAGTGTTATGGCAAACAGATATATTAGTCCTGCCCCTCCTATTATCTGCCTTATCTTCTTTTTCCCTGTCAGTATGAAACTCATAAGCAGTACAATTACCGCGTAGGTCATTATCTTCCATACGGCACCGTTTAGTCGAAAGGCTATTATCAAAGTGGCATATAATGCACCAACAGCTGCAGCTCCTATTCTTCTAATATATACATGTTGCGTAATTTTTAGAATTTTGGTTACTGCCCACATGATCATGTAATCCATATAGAAATTTACCAGAAAAAACATATCCAGGTATATTTCATACTCCATAATCTTCCTCCTGTTGTAACACGAGTTAATTATAGGCAATTCCTTCTACGAATTATGTCGAAATGACTACAGAGTAAAATTTTTTGTGCGACAGGATGTTACAGGATTCTTAACGATGTTACAGGGAGACCGGGCGCGGGATGGGATGGGGATTCAGGCCCTGGGCGCGGGGTGGGAATTTTTTTAGTAAGATGGGAAATTTTCTACCTTTTTGCCGTTTTTTCGCCGTTTGGGTAGAGATTTGCATTTGCTCTCGTCTTTGTATGATATCTCTATTTTCAAAAACTTATCGTCCTTTATAGTAATGATTAAATAGAATCTTCTCTGTTCTGATTCTCAATATCACACCCACACAGCAAATTCGCATCCCCGTCAAAATAATTCATATAGTCATATAGAATTTCCATTGTTGGAAATTTCCCAATAGCCCAAACAATAGTTTGAGCCAGCGAGATTTTCCCACTGGCTCAAATTATGTTCATAAATCCTTATTCCAACATACACAAGTTTACGACTATAATCAAACAAGTATGATTCTCCGATTTTACCTACACCATAATATGGAAGAATTCTATTTAAATCTGATGCTCTTTGCCTATCAGTTTCAAGTCTTTCCGCTTCTTCCTTCGTTTTACAGTTTTTCAGCTTTTTCCTGCATTGTAAATGGTTCCTGAAATCATTGTCTGCCTACTATCCCTTGAAATCAATCGTTCTTCCAAGATACTTTTCAGCATCCGTCTTTACAGTATCTGCCATCTGTAAATAGTTATAGTCATCTATCTTTTTTTTCAATTCCTCAATAGAATTTGCTGTAATTACTACTTCCTGTGAGTCCTTATTCTTAAGCCTTTTCTCTTCGAGCTGTTCTTCCCGTTCCTTTTTCTCAGCTTTTTTCCGAGCCGCTTTCTTTTCTTCTTTTTTCTCGGCTCTTTGTTTTTCCAATCTATCCGCTTGAGCTTTAAAAGACTTGTCCATAACTGCAAAGAATGAAGATGCACCGTTATCGTTTACCTGCATACCAAATCCTTTGATATTTGCAGAATTACCCAATGACTGCTTTAACTCCGGCAATTTATTCTGTGCAGAAGCAATCACGCTTTCGTACTGTTTACGATATTGCTCATCCGTTGCCATACGCTCAATCTTTTCTTCATCAATCAAAACAACCATTTTGTGAGGGTTAGCAAAACTTCCGGCATTTGCTTTTGCCATTTCCTTCATGTCATTGCTTACCAGAATAAAATCCATATTTTGATATTCAGACTTTAATTCCTCATAATACTTCTTTGCATTTTCACTAAGCTTCGGCTGACCAATTGTCTTTCCAGTCACCCCATACTTTCTGACTTCATCAGCCTGTTTCGTTTCCTTTGCAGCATAAGTGTTACCTACTGCATTTGTACTGTTAGTAATTGTTCCTAAATCCATACTAATACCTCCTTGTATTCTGTGTTGTAAATCCGTTTACCTATACTCCTGTCTCTTATACACATCTCCGAGCCCACGAGACACTCGCTAATCTCG
>ENA-OZSR01000422-OZSR01000422.1-human-gut-metagenome-genome-assembly--contig:-NODE-422-length-10200-cov-6.628388_pt1 | contig 10200 bp, 10 predicted proteins | sample MGYA00244128_ERZ653978 | MGnify/ENA primary metagenome ERZ653978 (study PRJEB26926, sample SAMN06164786) | human gut metagenome | biome: ENVO:00009003; feature: ENVO:2100002; material: ENVO:00002003...
GTCAGATGTGTATAAGAGACAGCGGAGGTGGAGCGCTCGAAGCTGCTGGATGCTGCCTTTTCCATGCTGGAAGAGGGGAACGACTTTGTGCGCCGCTACAATGAAATGACCGGCGCTGAGGTGGAAGCGACGTTTGTGGACGGCTGCCCGTATTTCTTCGGCGGCAAGGCGGATGACGAAACGACATTGACGCGCCTGTTCTCCCGTGCGCCGCTGTACAGCAAGCGCGAAATCTGGGAGCAAACCCGCTTCTATGACAAGGGTTCGTACTATCTCTATGGGCTGGACTGTTCCGGCTTCACGCAGTGGGTGTATGCCGAGGCGGGGCTGCCGAAGCATGACAGCCTGTCCAACATGATTCTGCAGTATGGCAAGTACGGCAAGAACCATGTGTACAGCCACCGCAAGGGCAAGGGAATGCCGTCGTATGACAAACTGGCGGAGAATTTGCAGGTGGGTGATTTGCTGGTGGCGAAGAAGCGCGCACGCCATATCATGATGTTCATCGGCACGCTGCGCGATTTTGGCTACACGGAGGAGGAACTGCCGGAGCTTGCGCCGTATCTGGATTACGCGCTGGTGATTCATTGCGGGCCGAATTTCGCTTATACGGACCGCATTCAGGCGTTCCTTGATGCCCATCAGGATGATTCTTATTACAAGGGAGTTAAGACGACTGACGGCGGCGTGGCGATTTCCATCATCGGCGTGCCGTTTGCGGATGCGCCCAATCGTGGCTCATACGGGGTCAACGACTTTGCGTGGTTCGATATGCCCGACGGCTATAAGCTGACGATTTGGGATCTGCCGAGCGCGACATCCTTCTGCTGGTTTCGCATGAATCCCTGAAAATGCCACTGCTGGTTGCAAGAATACGCAAAAAGAACATTTCTCGCTTGCAATTCCGCCGCCTTTGCGATAGAATAAACTGATATCCTTTTCACAAGAGGGAGGAAGGCACAATATGTTTCCCATTGTCAAAAAGCGTGTGCTGAATGAAACGGTCACGCTCATGGAAATCGAAGCGCCGCTGGTGGCGCGCAAGGCGCTGCCGGGCCAGTTCATCATCTTCCGCATTGATGAGGAAGGCGAACGCATCCCGCTGACCATTGCCGGTTACGACCGCGAGAAGGGCACTGTCACCATCATCTTCCAGAAAGTCGGCTACACGACCATGAAGCTCGATACGCTGAACGAGGGCGACGCGCTGCTGGATTTCGTCGGCCCGCTGGGTGAGCCGAGCCATACCGAGGGCGTGAAGCGCGCGGCGGTCATCGGCGGCGGTCTGGGCGTGGCGATTGCCTATCCGCAGGCAAAGGCGCTGCACGAGGCGGGCTGCGAGGTGGACTTGATTGTCGGCTTCCGCAACGAACACCTCATTATCCTGAAGGATGAACTGGCGGCGGCCTGCACCGACCTGACCATCATGACCGACGACGGTTCGAACGGCAACAAGGGCTTTGTGACGCAGGCGCTTCAGGCAAAGCTTGATGTAGGCAAGGCGTACGACGAAGTGATTGCCATCGGCCCGCTGCCGATGATGAAGGCCGTATGCGACCTGACCAAGCCCAAGGACATCAAGACCATCGTGTCCATGAACCCGATTATGATTGATGGCACGGGCATGTGCGGCGGCTGCCGCGTGACGGTTGGCGGCGTGACGAAATTCGCGTGCGTGGACGGCCCGGACTTTGATGGGCATCAGGTGGACTGGGCGGAAGCAATTTCCCGCAGCCGCATGTTCCGCCCGGAAGAGCAGCGGGCGATGGAAAAGCTCCACAAGTGCCGCCTGACGGGAGGTGTTCGATAATGCCGAACATGAGTCTTCAGAAGCATCCGATGCCGGAGCAGCAGCCGGACATCCGCGCGACGAATTTCAAGGAAGTCGCGCTGGGCTATACCCGCGAAATCGCCATGGAGGAAGCTGACCGCTGCCTGCATTGCAAGAATGCGCCCTGCGTCAAGGGCTGCCCGGTGAATGTGCCGATTCCGGACTTCATCGCGCATATCAAGAAGGGCGAGTTTCAAGAAGCGTATGAGACGATTCGCTTGCAGAACGGCCTTCCGGCGATTTGCGGCCGCGTCTGCCCGCAGGAAACGCAGTGCGAAAGCAAGTGCGTCCGCGGTATCAAGGGCGAACCGGTCGCTATTGGCCGTCTGGAACGCTTTGCGGCGGATTATGCCATGACCGAGGGCTCAGTGTCCGCGGAAACAGCAGCGCCGACGGGCAAGAAAGCGGCAGTCGTCGGTTCTGGCCCCGCGGGTCTGACCTGCGCGGCGGATTTGGCGCGCGCGGGCTGGGACGTGACCGTCTACGAAGCGCTCCATACCCCCGGCGGCGTGCTGATGTACGGCATTCCGGAGTTCCGTCTGCCGAAAGCGCTTGTGCAGAAGGAAATTGACAATATCCGCAAGCTGGGCGTGAAAATCGTCACGAACGCGGTTGTCGGCCGCGCCATGACGGTGGAAGAGCTGCTGGAAGAGGGCAACGACGCGGTGTTCGTCGGTTCGGGCGCTGGTTTGCCGAACTTCCAGAAGATTCCCGGCGAAAGCCTCTGCGGCGTGTATTCCGCCAATGAGTTCCTGACCCGCATCAACCTCATGCGCGCCTACACCTTCCCGGAGCATGATACGCCCGTGAAGGTCGGTCAGCGCGTGGCAGTCATTGGCGGCGGCAACGTCGCGATGGACGCAGCTCGCTGTGCGCGACGTCTGGGGGCGGATGTGTCGATCGTCTACCGCCGCAGCGAGGCGGAAATGCCCGCCCGAAAAGAGGAAGTCCACCACGCCAAGGAGGAAGGCATCCACTTCCGGATGCTGACGAACCCCAAGGCGATTCTGGGCGATGAAAACGGCTTTGTCCGCGCCATGACGTGCGTGGAAATGGAACTGGGCGAGCCGGACGAGCGCGGACGCCGCCGTCCCGTGCCGAAGCCCGGCAGCGAGTTCGACCTGCCCGTGGAGACGGTCGTTGTCGCTATCGGCAACAGCCCGAATCCGCTGATTAAGAAAACCACGCCTGACCTGCCGACCGAAACGTGGGGCGGCATCACGACGGACGAACACGGCCGCACGGGCAAAAAGCATGTCTATGCGGGCGGCGACGCCGTGACGGGCGCTGCGACGGTCATTCTGGCAATGGGCGCTGGCAAAAAGGCGGCGCAGGCCATTCTGGAAGATACCGCAAAGGAAGAATAAACCAATCAAGACGCCTGACCGTGCTTGCGGCGGGCGTCTTTTTTTGCGCTCGACAAATCAGAAAAATAGGTGTATAATGGAAGTGGCAAGAGAAGAGATAGGAGGGGACACCCATGAGCAAAGGTAAGCGACTGGTATTGGCATTGGTGCTGCTGGTGACGTTTTGCACCGTGGCGATTGCGGCATCCCCGAAGGTGGACAGCATTCTGCAGGAACACGACGTGCTTGTGCCGTTCTTCCTGCCGCGCACGCTTTTCACCATCACGCCGCAGGGCGACGACGTAACATGGTCAATCAGCCGAAAGAACGGCGACGAATGGGAGGACGCGACCGTTTCGTGGGATCAGTCCACACCGCTGCAGGGCGAAATCGGCGCGGACGACGGTCAGCAGCGCATCTGGTGGAACTTCAAGAATTACGGCGACAACACCGGACATGACGGCGGCGTGACGCATCGGCTGGACGTCAAGGTCAACGGCGAAACGGTCACGCAGGTGGATTTTGATGTGACCTATGTGCCGGAGCTGGGGCTGGACTACATTTCCCTGCGCGACTGGAAGACGGAAGAGGACTTGAAGGCAGCGCGGTACGCGTGGTACAACAAGGTGGAGGTTTGCTCGTTCGGCCCGCAGTTCAAGGAGGCTTGCGACGAGCTGACGGACGAATGGTATCGCTTCTCTGTCGTTGATTTGAGCCAGCAGGGCACGCAGGTGTTCGACATGATTGCGAATGACACCTGGCATCTTGGCTATGTGACCGTGACGGTGGACGGCGATTGGGCGCAGGTGGATTATTTCTGCTCCGAAGACCTTGACCCGGACAGCCAGTGGGATCAGGTGCATGTCTACCGCGAGTTCTTCACCTTCTTCCGCAGCACGGAGGAGGTGCACCGCCTGACGCCGCGGCGCATTGAATCGCCGTTCACCTTCGGCAAGCCGTTCCGCATTTCGGATTATTTCGGCGACGACCGCGTGGTACTGCTCTACGTCAACAATCTGATGTCTTTCAGTACGGCAAACCCGTATGTGACGCGTTTCGGAATGAATAAACCGGAAAATCAGGATACGCTCAACGCCATGAAAGCGCTGATGAATCACGCGCTGTAACGGGGGACGGCACACGCCGCCCCTTTTTTCTGCAGCATGATGGCGCATTTGTCCCCGCGAACCCTTGAAATTTGCGCGGGGATGCTGTATACTATCAAAGGGGCTTATGCGCCCGAAAGGAGACCGGCAAATGAAACTGATTATTGCAATCGTGCAGGATGAAGATGCCTCCCGGCTGGTGAATCAGCTGATGAAAGCCGGAATCGGCGTGACGAAGCTGGCGACGACCGGCGGCTTTCTGCGTGCGGGAAACACGACGCTGCTCATCGGCGTGGATGACGCGAAACTGCAGGGAACGCTGGATATTATCGAGAAAGTCTGCAAGTCGCGGAAGCAGATGGCGGCATCCCCGACACCGATGGGCGGCGCGAGCAATGTCTACACATCTTTCCCGATGGAAGTGACGGTTGGCGGTGCGACAGTGTTCGTTCTGACAGTCGATCAGTTTATGAAACTTTGAGGGAGATCGTCAAATGGCGGCACAGACAGGGAATACAGCGCCCGTTCTGAGCGATTTTGAGGGACAGGGCGCTGTTTATGATGGCTTGATGCGCACGCTGCACGACGGCACGTTCGTTCACGCGTACCTCATTACCGGGCTGGAAGGCATGGGCAAGCGGACGCTGGCGCGGCTGCTGGCGCAGTATTGGCTCTGTCAGGCGCCGGAGGGAGAGAAACGTCCCTGTGGTGTGTGCCGGGCGTGCCAGCAGGTGCGGGACGGGACGCACGCGGACTTGGTCATCATTGCGCCCGGCAAACCGATTAGCCCGGACGTGCGCCCTGACATGAAGTCCATCCCGGTGGATGAAATCCGTGCGCTGATTGCGATTACGGGTCGCCACACATTCGAGGGCGGACGGCGTGTTGTGCTGATTGAACAGGCAGACAAGATGAATCCGCCCGCGCAGAATGCCCTGCTCAAAACGCTGGAAGAGCCTGTGCCGGGCACGATTTTTCTGCTGATGACGGAATCGCCGTCGCTGCTGCTGCCGACGATTGTCAGCCGCTGCCGCGAACTGAAGCTGCATCCGTGGGATGACCGAACGGTGCTGTCCGTATTGGAAAAGCACGGCATGACGGGTCAACGCGCGCAGGAGGCACTGCATGTCAGCGGCGGATCAATCGGCAAAGCGCTGGCGGTCGCGGGCGATGAGCAGTATTGGCAGCGGCGGAGCGAGGTCATGCGCGATTTCTTCGCCTTGGAGCGGCGGAGCGATATTCTGCGCATATCCAGCACATGGAAAGACCGCAAGGACGACGCGGAAGAGCTGCTCGACGATGTGGAGGACATGCTGCGGACGCTGCTGCTGTGCCATTTGGGGCAGCGGAGCGAAAGCGCCGTGACGCCTTATCCGGCGGCGTGGCAGCGGTTCAGCCGCGAGGGAGAATTATCCGCCATGATGCGTCTGCTGGATGCCGTTGCACAGGCACGGCAGATGCGGGCGAATCAGGTGACATGGCAGGCAGTGGTCGAACGGCTGCTGCTGAGCCTGATGGAGGAAAAAAGCAAATGGTCAACGTAATTGGCGTTCGATTTGAGAACGCGGGAAAGTTGTATTTTTTCACGCCCGGTGCGCTCTGGCCCACGCCGGGTGATTTTGTGATTGTTGAGACGACGCGAGGCATTGAGTTCGGCGAGGTCGTCACAGAAGTGCGCGAAATTGACGACACGAAGCTGACGACGCCGCTCAAGCAGGTTGTCCGCATTGCGACGGAAGAGGACATCCTCCACGACAAGGAGAATAAGGCGGCGGAGAAGGAAGCCTTCACCATCTGCCAGAAAAAGATTGCCGACCACAAGCTGGATATGAAGCTGGTCAGCGTCGAATACACGTTTGACAACAAGACGATTCTGTTCTACTTTACGGCGAACGGACGTGTGGACTTCCGCAGCCTGGTCAAGGACCTGGCGGGCGTGTTCAAGACGCGCATTGAGCTGCGGCAGATTGGCGTCCGCGACGAAGCGAAGATGCTCGGCGGACTCGGTCCCTGCGGCCGCCCGATTTGCTGCGGCACGTTCCTTGGCGACTTCCAGCCCGTGTCCATCAAGATGGCGAAGGAACAGAATCTGTCGCTCAACCCCATCAAAATCAGCGGCGTCTGCGGTCGTCTCATGTGCTGCCTGAAGTACGAGCAGGATACTTACGAGGAAATCCGCAAGTCCATGCCCAAAGAGGGCAAGGAAGTCATGACGCCGGACGGCGTGGGCGTCGTGTGCGAATTGAAAATCATCACTGAATCGGTCAAGGTGCGCATCAAGAAGGGCGACAGCTTTGAAATCAAGGAGTACCCTGCGACCGACGTGCAGCGCTTGACCCCGCAGAATGCGCCGCGCCCGGAAGCACAGCGTGCGGAGAAGCCGGAGCAGAAGCAGGATGCCCCTGAAGCTGCGGAAATCAAGGAATGCCCCGCCTGCCCGGAACGTCCGCCGCGCGCAGAGCGTCCGATGCGTCCTGAAAAGCCGATGAAGGTGGAGAAGCAGCCGGAAGCCCCGAAGCCGGAAAAGCCCGCTGAAGCGCCCAAACCTGCCGTCAGCCCGTGGAAGATGGCGGTCGAGCAGGCGCTCCGCGCTGCGCAGAACAGTGCGGATACGGCGGATGAGGTCATTGAGCAGCCCGTGCAGGAAGCACCCGTAAGCGAGGAACCCGTCGCCATGCCGGAAGCGGCACCGGCGGCAGCGTGCGAAGCCGTAGAGACGGTCGTGGAAGAATCCGCAGAGGGTGCTGAAACGCCCCTTTCAGCAAGCACCGAAGCGGTGGAAGAAGCCGTCGAGGATGCCATGGAAATGCCTTTGATTCCGCTGGACGAGGATGACGACACCATCTAAATCCCACGAACGATTTTGCCCCAAAGGAAGCTGCTGGGGCTTGCAATTCGCGGCAATTCGTGATATGATATGGCCATCAACCAGTGCGTTGATAAACCAAGTAGAAGATTCACAAGGAGGACATTCCATATGGCTTACAAGATTTCTGATGCTTGCATCATGTGCGGCGCTTGCGCCGAGGGCTGCCCGGTGAACGCCATCTCCGAGGGCGACACCCAGTACCAGATTGATCCCGACGTGTGCGTGGAATGCGGTGCTTGCGCCGAAGTCTGCCCCGTTGGTGCGCCCGCGCAGGCGTAATCCCCTGTCTGGATTGCTGATGCAGAAAAAGCGGCCTGATGCTTGGAAGAGTGTCGGGGCGCTTTTTTGTGTGCCGTACATTTCACTTGTGCCATCTGCTTGCGCCCTTTCATCTGGAAATAGTATGACAATTCAGACGCAGAATGTCGGTTTTCAGACAAAATGTCTTGCATTGTGAAAAGTTCGGCGATATAATAGACTTATCAAGCAGGGAGGTTTGAGAAAATGATTGATTTTGATCATGTGGTGAAGCAATACGGCAAGAGCAATGTTCGCGCAGTGGATGACCTGACGCTGCACGTTGGCAAGGGGCAGCTGTTCGGCTTTATCGGGCCGAATGGGGCGGGCAAAACGACCACGATTCGTTTGCTGACGGGTATTTTGCAGCCCACGAGCGGCAGCGTGACCATCGGCGGCGTGTCGATGAAGGACGATCCGATTGCCGCTAAGCGGATGATTGGTTTCGTTCCGGACAGCCACGAACTGTATGACCGCCTGACGGGGATGGAGTACCTGAACTTTATGGCGGATGTGTACGGCGTCAGCGCGCAGGAGCGCAAGGCGCATATCGAGAAGTATCTGGCGCTGTTTGAGCTGGAAAACGCGGCGGGTGAGCAGATTAAGTCCTACTCGCGCGGCATGAAGCAGAAGCTGACGATTATCGGCGCTTTGGTGCATCAGCCGCCAGTCTGGGTGCTGGATGAGCCGATGGTGGGGCTTGACCCGCGCGCGGCGCACATCCTCAAGGAAGAAATGCGCAAGCACTGCGAGAAGGGGAACACGGTTTTCTTCTCCACGCATGTGCTGGAGGTGGCGGAAAAGCTCTGCGACGAGATTGCCATTATCGACAAGGGACGTCTGGTTGCGCAGGGGACGCTGGAGGCGCTGCGATCGGGTGAAAAGGGCGCGTCGCTGGAGCAGCTCTTCCTCGAACTGACCGAATCGGAGGAGAAACAGGCATGAAATCGTACTTTCTGCTGCTGCGCCTGAACCTGCGGAATCTGCTGGCCGGCTTCCGCGGCGCCATGCGCAAGCCAAACGGGAAAATCGACATTTCCCGGCTGATTCTCTATCCGCTGGCGCTGCTGGGGATGCTGACGCTGGCCGGATTCGTCATTTTCATGGAGTTCAGCATGTTCAGTGCGTTTGAAATGCTGAATGTGCCCGAAATGCTGCCGGGGCTGGCGATTCTGCTGGCAATGGTGACAGCGCTGCTGTTCAGCGTCTTTCAAATGCTTGCTGCGCTGTACTTTTCGCGCGACACAGCGTCCATGGCGTATCTGCCGCTGACGAGCCGAACTGTGCTGGTGGCAAAGTGGACGGAAGTCTACGTCAGTGAACTGCTCTTTTCGCTCCTGATTGCCGCGCCCGCCGTCGTTCTCTACGGGATTCACTACGCGGCGGACTGGACGTACTATCTGCGGATGGTGCCCGTGCTGCTGGCGGTCAACTGTATCCCGCTGACGATTTCGCTCCTGCTGGCAAGCATTCTGGGGCGCTTCACGTCGCTGACCCGGCATAAGGAAGTCTGGGTCGTGCTGGGGACAGTGCTGATGCTCGTCGTCGTGCTGGGGCTGGAATGGTCGATTCTCCCCAAAATCCCGGAGGATGCGGATGCTGCGTTCTTCGCGCAGATGCTGACTGGCGTTCAGCCGATGCTGCGCGCCTTCATCCATGCGTTCCCGCCGGTTGCGTGGGCGGTGGATGGCATTGCGGGCGACTGGCTGCAATGGCTGGCATTTCTGGCGGTGTCCATCGGCGGCGCGGCGCTGGTGATTGCGCTCGTCGGCGGCAGCTATCTGGATACGACGCTCCGGCAGAATGAGGGCAGCCGCAAGGCGCGGCGCGTTCGCGTGACGGACAAGACGTTCCGCGCGCACAGCCCCTTCATGGCGATTTACCGCCGCGAATGGAACGAAATCCTTAAAGTCCCGGTGTATCTGCTCAATGGCGTTCTGGGCGCGATGATGCTGCCGATTATGCTCATCGGCATGAGCGTCGGCATGTCTTCCGAGCAGGACAGCGAAGTGTCGTGGAATTTCCTGCTGCGGCTGATGCAGGATTCGGTTAGCCTGATGGACGTCATGCTTATCCTGACGGCGCTGCTGATGTTCATCAGCTGGGTCAACCCGATTATCGCCACCGCGATTTCCCGCGAGGGCGGACGGATGCCGATTGCCAAGTACATCCCGGTTTCGCCGCGCACGCAGCTCTGGGCGAAGCTCTCCGTCAGCCTGACGATTAACGGCGCGGCGATTCTGCTGATGGGCATTGCCGTTGCCGCACTGCTGGGGACGCATTATCTGGGCGCTGTGCTGGGCGCAGTCGTGCTGGCGAACCTGTTTAGCCTCGCGACGGGCTGCATCGCGCTGACCATCGACGCATCGCGCCCGATTCTGCACTGGCAGACCGAGCAGCAGGTGATGAAGCAGAACATGAATCAGATGATTTGTATGCTCGTCGTGCTGCTGGTGGCGTTGATTCCGGTGGCAGGCGTGGTCGGCATGATGGTGCTGTCCAGCGCCGCACAGGACATGGAAGCCCCGTCGATGCTCATGCGCTTCGCCGCGGAACACGCGGTCGGGCTGCGCAGTGCGGTTGCGGCGCTGCTGATGGCGGCGGAAGCGGGCGTATCTATTCTAATTTTGCACAAGGTCGGTGAAAAGCGCTTCAGCGCCATCGAGCCGTAAAGAAAGCACCTCATCCGGCGAATGTAATACTATTTCCAGATTCACCTGCGCCATCTGCTTGCGCCTTTTCCCTTCTGGC